>OGLX01001605.1_pt1 | contig 10830 bp, 8 predicted proteins | sample 1572821 | NCBI WGS metagenome assembly OGLX01 (sample SAMEA2581908, study PRJEB24529) | metagenome | biome: Human gut stool | place: China | collected 2011 | reverse complement strand
GGCTGATACTACAAGAGTTAGTTATGTTCGTGCTTGGGAAAACAGAGTAAAAGACGAGATTGGAAATATTAAAGTTGTTCAGCTTTTACCCTCACATATTAAAGCGTATTATGCGAAGCTTTCCAAAGCTGGATATGCTTATTCTACAATCAAGTATATTCATAACCTGCTTTATCCTGCATTAGAAATGGCTGTTGATGATGATATTATCCGAAAGAACCCTGCAAAAAGTTCCATTAGCGATTATGGAAAACCAGCAGAGGAAAAAGAAGCCTTAACAGTTTCTCAACAAGAAAAGTTTATGGAGTTTGTAAAACAGAGCAATGTCTATAACACATATTATCCTATGTTTACCATAATGATTGGTACGGGGTTAAGGTGTGGGGAGCTTATTGGTCTTACATGGAAAGATATAAACAAGGCTTTGGCCGACCGTTTCGTTTCTTTCATGGAGAAAAACGGCTATATGGTAACATCTATTAATAAATACATTATCTGTTTTAAGGCAATGATTCAAAATGCAATGGACCAGGAACTACATAACAATCTTATTGCATTGAGAGCGTTCAGTAAAAAAAAAATACAGGAAACGGATAAAGCCAAAGAAATCTATCTGACCAAAGCAGAGTTACAAGCACTGTATGAAATGCCGTTGGAAGGATTAAAAGACAAGGTACGCGATGTTTTTCTTGTTGGATGCTATACTTGTCAGCGTTTCAGTGATTATGCCCGTTTAGAAAAGGAAAATTTCACCACGACAGCCAAAGGTACCAAAGTAGTTCGTATCGTTCAGGAAAAGACCGGCAATGATGTCGTGATACCTATTTTGAACGATAACCTACTGCATATAGCGGAAAAATACGGGTATGACATACCAAAAGTTAATGATGTCATATTAAATCGCTATATCAAACAAATATTGAAAGAGCTATCCTCTACCGTTCCATCTTTAGCCAGAAAGGAACGTACTCTCTTGACAATGAAAGAACGTGAAAAGGAAAAACAAGGGCTTGTCTCTTTTGAACGGGATAACAAAGGAAATGTTATCAAACCGCGATACGAATTAGTGAGCAGTCATACGGCAAGACGTAGCGGAATAACGAATCTGTATCTTAGTGGGAATTTTGATACATACCAGATGATGAGCATATCCGGTCACAAAGATGAAAAAACGTTCTATGAGTATATAAAGCTAAGTTCGGATGAGGTAGCAGATAGTATCGCCAAGAAAATGGATGAACGTAAGAAATACATGAGTAATGACGGATTATTCTAATTAATACTAAAATATAAAGTTATGTCAGCGTTAACAGATTATTGTGATGAGATTTATAAGTATAGTTGCGAATATGGTAAAGAGCAGATAGGCCATGAAGGAATGACAATTGTGCGTTTACCATTAGAACAGGACAATCAACAAGATGATCAACAGGACGATCAACAGGACGATCAACAAGATGATCAACAAGAATCAATAAGCTCCAACTCATCAGATGAAATTATATCCCCGATCTTCTTTGAGTCTATACCAAAAAAATGTTATGCAGCCCGTCAAAAGTGTCTTTACGCCATAAAAGAAGGCCTAATACATTGTGGAACCCCTAAAGCAAAGAGACAATACGCGGAATTGGTAATAGAGGACATGTCTTATATAATGCTAAATCATCCAATTACATATAGCAAGACGCTCACAAACATAGTTCGTTATGAAGTGTTTGCTCTTATCCTTAGTGAGTTTGAAAAAGACAAAATAAATATATCTCCACTACTTGAAGGCCGTAATATAGAATTTGGAAGTACTTTATATGCTTTTTTTTGTAAACAGAGTTATAGAAAATGGATTAAAAAATCGAAATCAAACAGTAGACAAGAAAATTTTGAGGATATGTTCTTTCCAAAATACAAACCACATATTTTCCAATTCATACAACGATTAGAAGAAAATAATATTATCCAAGATGGTATATATAATCATCATAACGATAACTATTTGGGCAAGTTGATCTGCTATATGGAAGAACACAAGATAATTAGGGCCAATAAAAGACGGAATCTGATCCATTGCTTTTACGAGCGTTTTGGAAAGAAGGTAGGAAAAAAAGCAGGAGATGGCATGGTGACGGAAAGTAATATTACAAAAATCTTTACCAAAGGGAATGCAGGACTTTCAGAAGATGAAAGAAACGAATTTAAGCATATTTGCTCTGTTTTTATTCCCTAAAAGGAATAATCGGAAAAACGGGAATCACGAACTCATGATCTTTGTGGCATAATTTTATAAACAAAAGATTATGAGTGAGAATAATTTTGTATGGGGTTTAACCTCTCAAGAGTTTCAAAAAATGCTCATCAATGCATTGGAGCAAGTCATTGAACCTTTAAAGCCTGCTAAAGAGAGTACGTCAATAGAACTACTCACACGCAAGGAGACAGCAGAACTTTTGCGTATATCCTTGCCTACCTTAGCTAAATGGAGCGAACAAGGCATCATCCATGCTATCTCTATGGGAGGACAGATATATTACTCTCTATCTGAAATTCAGAATATTCTGGAAAAGAAAGGAGGCAAGCATGTATGATACCGTAAAGTTTCGCTTAAATTGTTTGGAAGAGGAGAAAAGATTTCTCCTCTCCAATTTTAATTTCCAACAAAATACACATGTTCCCTATAAACGTTGGTCCCATAATTGGTCCTATCAATTGGATAATTTAATAATTAAGATCTACACTTCATACATTACCATAGAAGGGAGCCTTGCCCAATTCTATTATGGAGAAAACTTACGTTTGTTGGGAAGAGAAGAGATCAAGCAAGCCATAGACTTACTTAGTGGCATTTTGCAGTTGGATATAAACTCTGCTCATGTTATACGCATAGACATAGCAGCAACATTTGAAATGTCCCATAACGCCAAGTGCTATTTTCCATTTTTAGGAGGCTGCGCTCGACGTAAAAAAAATTTAGACTATGAAACTACCCGTTATTACAATTCCAAAGGGGGGAAAAATCCCCAATCTTCTGTCTTCTACGATAAGGGTAATCAACTACGGGAGGAAGAAAGTTACTTACTTAGATTCGAATGTAGATGGAACGGCCACCTTCGTCAACAACTGAAATATAATATGCCTATAACAGCAGCAACACTATCTGATCCAGAATTTTATCGAAATATTGTTCTTCTATGGAAGACTAAATATTTCAATATAGAAAAAATAAATATCCCTGTATACGATCCAAATATCTGCAATACCACGAGTAAGGCTCTAAAATTTCTAACAAGCTACCTACTCAAATCTATATCAGAGAAAGAAAGGATGGATATAATAGAATTTCTTCAAAATGGGTTGAATGCGCAAGAAAGGTGTCGTTTTAATAAAAACCTAAAAGAACTTATTGGAGATTCTTCTATGACCAAAGAAGAGCCCTTAATAACAGAACTCAATTATAAGATCAGAATGCATGTCTTGTTAGAATTGGGCATTCTCTAATAATTAAGGTGTAAGTTATTATCAAATATTGATATTGATACATAAGAACACATCTCATATATACATCTCATATATCCCCACATAGGAACTATTTTAAGCTATATCAAAGTCGTATTGGATAAGTTGTAAGACAACTCGACACACATGCTTAAAACAGCCCAAAACAAGGGAAAAATCCAATGTCGGTATATGGAGATCGGTTCTGATGTTGCAGGCAAGTAACGGCGGAAGAGGCAGCAGGAGCACCCAGCCATAGAGGGAACAGGCGGCCGACGAAGGCTGTCCCCCTCTGGGTGCCGGAACTGCCTATTTCTTTCTGGAACGCATGTCGGCTGTTAACGGTACCGAGCAAGAGCATACTTTCACTGTTTGATCATCTTGCATATAACCAAAAGTCAATCCAAAGAGCCAAGCTATAGCTGAACTGTTTTAGCTTGTATTTGCATGAAGTTTGTTTATTTGGGCTTTTGGAATACGATCAGGAGAAAATTTGTTGTTATTGGTACCCCTTTGTCCCGTTTTGAACGTAAAAATCCAGCCAAAAGCCCATAGATATTGCTTACAGAAGGGACACAATCAGCATTCTTTGCCGGTTTTTCTTACCGGTCAAAAATGTTTTTATTTTTCCCCTATTTTTACGCTCTTGTATAGAGAAAAAAACGACTTTTCGTGCAAAAAACAGGGGGAAGTAACCCCAAAAACGGGTAATGGACGGGGGTGGTTCATGGAAGGTAGGTATATACGGACCTTACATAAAAAACTTACCCAATATCCAGTCTATCGTATCTAAATACCAATAGAAGCGTTATAAGGCTATTTCTTACACCAGAGAAGAAAGGTACCACTAAAGAGACAAATGTCGTCAGAAGCAATTAAAATGATAAAATATAAGGTTTTGCATTGCACAGATAATATTAATACTTTACCTTTGCAGCGTATTAGAAATAACGTAGAAGCGTTTCGATATTATCTTGCATTGAAATCTGGACAATTTCAACACTTCAAGATAATAGACAAATGGTTCCTACGCTTATGTTTTGTTGTATATCTGCCTTTGCCAGGTAGACTATATACGTGCATAAAGCGTGGGATCATTGTTCTATTATTGAAGTGTGGGCAGTCCAGAGCCTCAATGCAGTAGTAGACGATGGTTCCCACGCTTTTTTTATTTGTTAATCTTTCCAGAGGGACGGGGAAAGGATATATTGATTATCCATGAAGTCGGTTACACAATAGATATGCGAAGAGTTTCTTCTAAATTATATCACAATAAGTAAAAACAAGTATCATTGATCACTAAAGGGGTTTATTTAATTGATTAAATTTTAAAAGTGACTATAAACACGAAATATTACAAAAAGAGATAAGTAATAGTTATTTTGGTGATATTATTTTTTATCAACTAAAAACAGATTTAATGAATTAATTATCCTCATTATATAAGTAAACTGATTATATGCTTGAATTTAGCATATGTAAATCAATTAGCGGCGTGTTAATATTTTTATATTCAATTATTTTTATCAAAAAAATGAAAACAAATGTTTATTTTCAGGGCATACAAGAACAAATTATCAAGCATATAAATAAAGCTGAATATGAAATAATTATTGCTGTAGCATGGTTTACTGATCCAGTAATAATTAATGCTTTATATTCTAAAATCAAAAAAGACAGAATCGATGTCAGGATATTGATTTATGATGATAAAATCAATAAAAAGGATTGGTTCTTTAGACTTTATAATAGTGGCGCAAAAATTAGATTTTCCGAATCAATGATGCATAATAAATTTTGTATTATTGACACATATACTGTTATAAATGGATCGTACAATTGGACTCAAAAAGCAAACCATAACAATGAAAATATACAAATATCCTATGACAATGAAGTGTTAAGTAGCGCTTTTATAAAAGAGTTTAACCGATTGTTTAGTAGGGCCACTAGTTACGAACACTATATAATCCGATATGAGAATGCAAGAGACAAAATATTATACCACCTAAATTCTTTTTTGCCACAATATAAACAATTATTTAAAAAACCAGATAAGTTCCCTTGCTTTATAGTGCTTCATAATAGTGGTTTTTGGATTCAAGAAGATAAAAAAATTAACTTAGTACTTGGAAGAAGAAAAGGTGAGGAGTACATCTATATACTTATTAAAAATGAATTCTGTTGGAATAGTATAATAGAAGAGTTGTTCATGCTTTTTGTTGAAAGTACCTTACGTGTACCAAGATATTTCACAAAAGAAGAGCGTGCTAAAGAGTATTCAAAAATAAGTGAAAAAATCAAAGGAATAGAAGACTTTATTAACAACCCAATATCTATGTATAACGAAAGCATTTGCTCTAAGCTGTTACTAAATGTATATGGAGTGAATAAAGAACATATCTCTGATAATGAATTTACTATTAATAGTTTAATTTGTCACTATATATATTTAGAGCATAAAGAGAAATTTATTGCTACCAAATTAAATTTAGATAAAAATTGTCGTATAAAAGGAGATGAAAAAGACGACCTAATTGGATTTATAAATTTGGATGGAGTGTTAGAAAAAACTATTACCAATAATATCGATCATATCATCGAAAAAGACAACGAGTATTTATTCGACAAATATACTGGAATAATTTATATTCTTGACAATTATTTTACCGAGATAAAAATTCCTCGTAGCTATATTCCTGATTCATTAATTTGCAATCATATCATTATAAAAAAGCCCAAACCTTATAGTGGAAATAAGTCATGGTATTATAATATCATGGACTATTCAGGAAAACTTTATTTTATCAACGATAATAAATATGAAGAACATTACTATCATCATTTTTGTGATTATATTGTCAAAAACAACGATTTGGTAGAGTTCAAGTGGGATGGTTGTAATGCAAATGTAACAATCGATTTGCGAACTGGCACTATACTAGATCCATCCAACATATTAGATAAACAAAAAGAAGAAATAACCCAGATACAGAGGGATATTGAGAGGGATATTGAGAGGAATTCTCAAAGAAATAATTGCTATATAGCAACGATGGTATATAAAGATATTTATCATCCAAAGGTTTGTATTCTTAGGACATTTAGAGATCGAACATTGATAAACTATAAAATAGGAAGACTTTTTATTTCCTATTACTATAAACACTCACCATCGTGGGTTGAATTCTTGAGAGACAAAAAAATAATTAATTCGATAATAAAATTTATACTGAATAGATTAGTGTTTATGATTTGCTTTTTGTATAGAACAAATTATAATTCAATCAGAAATAACACAAATAAATAATTAAATTTTCCCTTAGAGTGAAATGTGCATAAGATTTATCTATCGGCTGATTTACAATGTAGCAGACGGCTTGATTTGTTAATCAAGCCGTCCATCATTTTCTCTTTATAAAAAAAGATGTGACTTATCTATTTTACCCTAAGATAGTCGGATTATAGGAAAGAATTCATAACATGTGGTTGAAGGACATTTATTATAGGCATAAAAATACAATCGGTTATGGGGTGGGGATGCTGTTGTTGACATTCTTTTTTTATAGCCTCACACGATTAGCTTGCTTCTACTATTTAAAAACAGTCTGCGATTGGGATAATACACTTTTACAAAAGTCTGTTGTAATAAACGTTTCAAAAGCAGGAACGTTGGATTCTCTATTGAGTAAGTATAGAAAAGAGAATCTTGATTCTCTGGTTGTAACAGGTAAGATCAACAATATAGATATGCTTGCTATCAAGCATATCGAGAATCTATCTTATATAGATTTACAACGTACAAAAGTATCGGGGGAAATGATAAAAGATCTCTTATTGGATAATAGAAAACATTCCAAGACTATAAAACTATCTAATGACTCTTTGTTATTAAAGTCCTTATCTCTAAAAGAACTCTACACTTACTCAAATGCAGTAGGGGTAGTTTCCGAAAATGGAATATTATTACATTCTGTAGCCGAGAAAGATTATTTAGCCAGGTTATCTTTTGATTTGTCAGACTTTTCATCTTTCAGCTCCCTTACTGATACAGACAATGTCACTCTGCAAAAAAAGCAAGAAGACTATATCGCACAAGAATTTAAAAATCTAAATCGTCCCGTATATACATTAAATACAAACAACCGGTAAATGGCTATACGGTAAGAGTGCTATGGATGCCTTATACAGATGAAAGCGAAGAAACATCTGAAACAGGAAGTGCACTTTTATATTTTGAAAGTGAGAGCAATCATTTTTATATTCAAACAAGATCTTATAGAGACACGGCTGTTTACTCACATACAAAATTGAAAGATGGTGATATTTTGTTTTGGGATTACACTCCTAAGAAGAAAGATGAAATTCTTTCTGAATATTCACCTTTCTTTTTTTCAGATGTAGACTTTGACGGAGAAGATGAACTTCTAATCAATGAACATAGAGGAGGTAGCAGAGGTACTAATTCTTATGAGGTTTATAAAATACACCCTTATTATGCTGAAATTATAAAGGATGCACCTTTTGCTAATTTAGAGAATGGCAACACAGAGTTTGATTTAAAAAATAAAACGATAACAAGTAGTTTCTCAGACAGTGCTTTTGAATCTGTTACATATACCTATAAAGCAATTAAGCAAGAAAAAATTGAGTATGGTGATCCTGAACCATGCTATAAATTCGAATTAGTAAAAGTAGAGTTTTATTATCGACACACAGAATGTAATGAGTATAAAGTCTATATCAAAGATGGATATAAGTACAAATTAATAAAAGATGAAATAATACCAATTAATCAAAAGGACAACTATCCCAAAAAGAGACAATAAAAGTATTGAGAACAAGTATTTCGAGTTGTAGCCAGAATCAAAGTATGTATATCATAGAACAAATACAAGATGCCATTTATTTTCTCTCATTGGGAATTGTAGGATTTGTCATAGTCAGCTTGGGACTTATGCTTCTTATCCTCATCCTAGCTTCTTATCTACTAAGTTTTGAGATAATAGTAACGAATGAGGACTTTATAAGAACTTTAGTCATAAAACTAATAGCTTGGGGATGGACATTGTTTGATTGGCTTTGGATTCTATTAAAAGCGATTATGAGATCCAGGGTATTGTTGGCTATAGTGTTCTTTGGTTATGTTGCATATATCATTATTTATGGTTAGAATTTGTGCTGATATAAATCATTTGCTTCATAACGCAAAAATGTATATATTTGTACATCCTCATGGCTCATGAGGTTTATCAATTACGAATAAGGCCTTATTTCCGGGATCGGATAATAAGGCCTTTATTTTGTGAAGTATCAAAGTAGTATCAATTTCCAATAGCCGAGATAAAGCAAAAATGCTAACCGCTTCATTATCAGCGATTAGCATTTCCACCAAATGGTGCCACCAGGAATCGAACCTTTTATTTCGGTTTATTCTAAACCCCTGATTGACTGCACATTTACTACTTTATCTTTTATGAAAGCCATTGAATTAACACTACACTAAATTCATCGCTTTTCGTAATTGTCTTTACAATCATCATCTCTTTGACAATGTAAAGGTAGATAAAAAGTTCGATTTCCGCAAATGTCAATAGGGATTTTTATGAAATATTTTTTGCTCAAACCTGATAATGTTCCTAAAAGATGGCTAAGAGCCTGTCTAAATCTTACTCAATTCTATTTTGAGAGTTTTATCCAATATCTTTCAGCCATAGGCTGTAGCCTGTCTCTTATTACCTTCATCACAGTATCGAAATCAAGCGCCTCTTTCCATTGAATTTTTCTAAGAAAAGCCTTCCAACAGCTTATGCGTGCCCCGTCTGTAGCAAAACTATCCGTAAACAGTTGCAAATCGGGGTTGTATGCAAGTCCTCGATTGTCGAACGTCGCTTCGATGGCGTCATACAAAGCGTCGTCATTCAAATTTCTCTTCGTCAGGAGCTGATAACAGTCAAAGAAATCTTTCATGCGACTGTTGAGAACATCACGATCTATCATCGTATGGAACTTCTCGGCAATAACGGTTTCTAAAGAATATGCCTGTATATTCACAGAAGGGATATCCGATAAAAGCAGAGGAAAGTCTATAGTTGTTGGATGTGGAATGACGACATCACCAAAGCCAATATCTACAGACATATTATAAGCTATGGTATCCATATGGGCAGTAAAATAGAATCTTGTACCAGGATATTTCTTTTCGACTGTGATCGGTTCTATTTTGATACTTCCTGCGTCAAATGACACCCCATCTTCATGGCATACGATACCCAGGATTTCTTGGAAGACACGAGCCAGGAAATCCCTGTCACGACTGATCCTGTCTGCCATAAAATCCACATCAACCGTAGGACGAGCCTCAAGTCCATTCATGGCATAAAGCAAAGAGCCGCCTTTCAACAAGAATTTGTCCTTGTACTGGCTTACAGAAGCCCTGTAAAGCAGTCTCTCGTTGAAGTATCTTGCCAGAAGATACCATGTATTTATAGCCTGTCTCATTCATGAGGTTGAGCAAACGTGTCTTTACAGACTTGCCATAGTTTTTCTTTCCCTTTTTCTTTTTCTCTAATACCCTTGGGTGAGTTTCATCAATATATTTATTCGTACGGCTAATAAATTTCCAACGTATTAAATACTCTTAGGCGCTTGGCGTAATCCTGCAAACGGGCGAGATTACGGTTCGGCTTTTTCAGATAAGTACGTATTACTTCCGCGCAAACGTCCAGACCAATCTTGTTCCGATACTTCACCGCATCACAAACACTTCGTTCCATATCAGTAATATGAACTTTATATCCCGATATATCCGCATCCATAATCCCAAACTCCAAGTTCTCTTTTTTCCAATAATAAAGTTCTATAGGCAGGACGTGTGGAAGCACTACTTTCCTTTTATTGGCAATGGCTATGCAAAAAGCAGGCGGGACTGTCGTAGACACTTGATGATATGTCCAGGCATTGTATAGGCATACAACACCATTCGGTATTATCCTCTCCACGTCTATCATCGTGTTTAGCAATGCCTCGGGAGCTGCATATACCCCATGACGCAATCTTATCAAATCGCCACGTTCTTTAGCTCGCAACACCTGTTTATATTCCGACAGGTGAGATATATCCGTTGTGGATATAGTCCCTCCGAGAGACGCAACTTTATTAATTATATCATTCATATAATCCACCTTAGAAGTTCTTTTCACACTACAAAAATACGATTATTTTCCGAATAAAAGGTAATATTCTACGGTCAATTCGCAAAAACACCGCACAATACTACCAGTATCCATTTTTCATATAAATCATATCTATAGAAGAAACCTTGTGTCATCTGATGACACTGTT
>OGLX01001600.1_pt1 | contig 10884 bp, 5 predicted proteins | sample 1572821 | NCBI WGS metagenome assembly OGLX01 (sample SAMEA2581908, study PRJEB24529) | metagenome | biome: Human gut stool | place: China | collected 2011 | reverse complement strand
GAGCCTGTTCCTGCCGAGGGGCGGGACGCCTCCGAGGAGGCGCGCCTGCGTGCTTTAATTAGAGGCTGGAAGGGATCCAGAGCCGACCTTGCCGCGCATCTCGGCGTGAGCGAGCGCACCGTCTATCGCTGGATCGAACGTAGCCGTCAGGAGAAATGAAAGTGGGATGCCCCGAAGAACTGCTGTTTGATCTGGTCGAAGGAGAGGAGCACAGAGAGGTTGCGCTCGCAGACGGAGCCCTCAGCTATGCCGTGGCCTCATGCAGGAGCGGCCCGTGTGCGGGCACGATCGTGCTCATTCACGGCGTGGGCTCCAATGCGAGCCGCTGGGAGGAGTTTACGGAGCAGACGCCGCTGCGCAAAGGCTGGCGGATCATTCGCCTTGACCTGAGGGGACACGGTGCGAGCGAGTCCCGCGAAAAGGCGACGCTTGAGATTCATGCGGCCGACCTGATGCGGGTGCTGGACGACGCCGGCATTGAGAAGGCCGTGCTTGTCGGGCACAGCCTGGGCGCACAGATCGCCATGCGTGCCGCCGTGCTGTACCCGGACCGAATCCAGGGCATGGTGCTGATGGATCCTCTGGTGACGTCCGCCCTTACGCCCTCCGCCCTCGCGCATCGCAGGAAGTATCCGCTTCTCGTCACCGTGGAGTTCCTCGCCCGCATGCTCAATGCGCTCGGCATCCGCCGCCGCATGCCCCACTACAGCCTCAGGGCGCACGACCGCAAGGCGCGGGAGATGTTGGCCCGAGGCGGCGACGCCCTGCAGGCCTTCATCGACGAATACTCGTCCCCGCTCAAGGACCTCGGCCACATTCACACCGCCTGCTACATGCGCGACATTCTCGAAGTGGGCCGCGAAACGCCTGATCTCTCCGGCGTCGGGTTCCCCGTGCTGGTGATCGGCGCGTCGTCGGGAACCTTCACGGATGCGGGCCGCATGCAGGAATGGGTCAGGAGTCTTCGCGACGGTTCCTGGGCCGTCGTCAACTGTTTCCACTGGCCTCTGACGGAATGTCCCGAGGAGGTGAGCCGCATCATCGAGGAATGGATCGGAAGGGAGTTCCGCGGCTGAGCGGGAGCCTGTGAAGGGAAAAAGAAAAAGCCTGCGGCATTTGAGCTGCAGGCTTTTTTGATGTTCGACGCGCGGCATCTTATTTGGCGGCGGGCGCTTCCTCGTCTTCGCGGTTGATCGTGATGCGCACGATCGGCGGGGCGGCCTCGACGTCCTTTTCGGTCAGGCCCCAGAGGGCGACGAGATCAGCTTGGGACGGCGGCTCTTCGGCGCTGGCCTTGCGGGCGCGCCTGCAGACAAGGGAGGCGCGGACAAGCTTTTCGACGACGTCGAGCGAAAGGCAGTTAAGATCGGGAAATTCAACGCGGCAGTGCTCGATGTCGATGTTCTTGATCTTGTCTTTGAAATCCTTGACGACGTCTCGCTCGGCCAGATAGAGGACAAGCGACTTTTCATGGGATTCGACGGCAAAGAGCGGCCCGTCGAGTTCATAAAAGGCGAGTCCGAAGCGCATGCTTTCACGAACGCCTCGGGCAGAGCGGCGAATCATGCTGCAGACTCGCGCCATAGCAACGCGCCGGTCGTTGGGAAGGCTTTGCAGATAGCCTCCGACCGTCGTAGCGGCAGGAACCATGAATAGCTTCTCCGATGAAATTTTGTAGTAAAGACCTACAATTTTATCAAAATTTGGCCTATCTTGGCCGAAAATCGGAGCAGGAATGTGATTCCGCCTTCAACAGGCATCAACGCCAGAACGTGTAGTCGGCCTCAAAGGGGCGCGAAAGACGCTGTCCCTGCTGTGATGCGGAGCACTTGGTGAGCGGCATTCCGCCTCGGGTATTGGTGCGCTCCACATAGCGCACGCCCGCGAAGGTTCCCTTCTTCGGGGCCGAGGCCTTGAAGACGGCGTCGGTCAGATCCTCGGCGCTTCGCCTCGGTCCGTTCGTGAGGACGGACATCTTCAGGGTGGTGCCGTCGGAGGCGGTGATGCTCCAGTCGGAATTGAGCGTGCCCACCTTGGTGTTGCCGCGGTAGAGCCCTCCCGAGGGATGCGAGAAGCGCCAGTAGAAGCCCTTGGCGTCGTAGGAGCAGACGAAGTGCATGCGGCCCCTGGCCGTGCGGGTGGAGATCCTGCTGGCGGAGCTGATGGCGTCGCGCCAGTGGGAGACGCTCCTGCCGTCCTGACCGGAGACGCCCGGCGTGCCCTGGGGCAGGAGCGACGAACAACCCGCAAGCACTACGGCACAGGCGATTGCGGAAAAAGCGACAAGAGGACGTGGCCCGAACTGCGGAGTGCTCATTGCAGTAACCGCTTTTGTGCATCATTACCACGTGTCCGCCGGACTGTACGAATTCATCAATGGCTAATAGTAATTGGTCGGTAGCCACATACAAAGGGGGAATGACAAGCATGTCATATCCGCTGAAATCGGTTGTCTTGTCACAAGGGATGATGTCCGTTTCTATGTTTTGGAAATAGAGGGCTTTATGCACCATATCAATGGGATAATTGCTCTTGTAAGTGTAGGGCATGAAGCCGAGAGCATGATAAGAATCATGACTGTAGAGGATAGCTGCTCGGTTTTTCTTTTTCAAGTTCACGATGTGGCTGCCTATTCTTTCCAACTCTTTGGCGGTGGGGGTGAATTCCTTGTATATGCGGTTGGGCGGGAGGTCATGGCCCAGCACGCCTCGCCAGTATGTCTCCTGCCCGTAGTGCAGGGTAGACCAGTGCCAGTATTCCACCATATTGGCTCCGGAAGCATAATGTGCGTACACATTCTGCCGCAACTGGTTGTCGTATGGAGGAAACTGGGTGCGGGCATCCCAGCCGATGCCTTGTGCGTTGGTTTCCATGACGATGTAATTGTTGTCGGCCACGGTGCGCACGAAGTCACCGGCATAAGCGATGCGCTGGCCGTCTTGTTTATCCTGTACATCGTGATAGACATTGATGGCAGGATATTGCATCTGCCTGAAACTTTCCACTTGGTCTATATTATGGAAGTCGGGCATAAAGCAGTGGGTGACAAATTGGTCTTTACGCTTGTATTCATTTACAAGGTCGCACTGCCAATTCAGAAAATCGGCCACTTCCTTCCGGTTATAGCGCTCCCATTCATTCTTGTACGAAGGGCTTGTCACTCCATCGCGCGGATAGAACTCTTCCCAGGTGTTGATGTTCATTCCCCAGTAGTTCATTCCCCATTCCTTGGCAAGCAGATTCAGGTCATTGTTGAATTTCTGTTTGATGTAGTTCCTGAATCCGAAGAAATAGTCTCTGTTGTTTACTCCGCGCGCTTCTGTTTCGTTGTCCACTTGATACCCGATGACTGCCGGATGCTGTGCATATCTTTCCAGCATCTTGCGGATAATCCGTTCGCAATAGAATTGGTAGGTCGGGTTTGTAAAATCCATGTTCTGTCTGATTCCATAATAGGCTTTGTTCCCTTTAGCGTGTTCTGCCAGCACTTCCGGGTGTTTGTATGCCAGCCATGCAGGAATGGAATAGGTGGGAGTTCCCAAGATGACTTTGATTCCTGCTGCATGCATCTTGTCCAGAATGCGGTCCATCCATTCAAATTCAAAATTTCCTTCTTGCGGCTCAAATACTCCCCAGGCAGATTCTCCAACGCGCACTACTGTCAGGCCGGCTCTTTTCATCAGCCGGATATCTTCATCCAGTCGCTCATAGGGCATATACTCATGATAATAGGCTGCGCCATAAAGCACGTTGTCGAATGAATACTGCGCTTTTATTTGTAGAGCGCTTAAAAACAACACTAATAGAATAAAGTAATTTTTGTTTTTCATAATCTTACCAGTCCGATACAATATTTTTATTTCATCATAGGTCTTATGCTGATGGTTCTCCGATATTCCTGCGGCATCGCTTTGTAAGCACCGAATACACCGCGGGCTGTACAACCGACCCCGGTAGTGGCATAATCGAGATTCAGGGTCATGCCTTTCTGCTTCTGCAATTGGTAGGTATACATCGCTTTCGTCAGGTTATCCGTGCTGTACGGATAAATGTTGAAGTTGAACCATTCGTTCATCTTGAATTGAAGGCCGATGCCTTTGTCCGTAGTCAGTTGCAACCAGCGTACATCTGGCCGCAATCCGTAATCTTGTGGCATTAGATAGGGCTCGTACATAGCTTGTACGGTAGAGGCATATATCCCCGTCGGATAGCCGGTTTTCCGGTCCGGATAGTTCTCTTGCGGTCCTCGGCCGTACCATTTCACTTGGTCGAGCGCATCGCTTACGGTCAGCGTAAGTCCTATGCGAGGAAACCAAAGCGGCATTTTCCCTTCAGGCTTCAATACATGGCGTATCTCTATCGTCCCTTCACTATTGATAATATACTCATAGTGGTTGATGATGCCGTTGTTCTGTACTCCTTCGATGTAGAGGTCTTTTTTCTCTTTTTCTCCTTTGCCCATCAATTCCGCATCAATGATGTGTATATGTACGCCTTCGGTGGTTTCGGACACCGAAAAAGAGAGGGGCTGATGTGTCAGGCGTTCAATCCCTGCAGAATACATTTCTGTGGCTACCGTGTATCCGTAACCTTCTTTCCAGTTGGAGGAGCGGGCGCTGGAGGCATTCCAGTTGTCCAGCTCATTGGCCAGCGGGGCACGCCAAAGATTCAGCCGGAGCGGTGACTCCAGCAGTTCCATATCTTGAACAACCATCGACGTCAGTTGTCCGTCGGTACGGTTGAATACATATTTGAAGCCATCTCCGGAGACAACCAATTCTTTCTCCGAAAGTGAATAGGAAGGTATGCCTTGAACCTTTTCTTCCGAAGAGCATGGCAGGCTCCAAGGCAGTTCAAGTTCTTCCCATGCCACCTCATGTCCGGCTTTTGCCCACAATTCATCTTTTTTCAGGACGGCATGAAGCATCAGGCGGTATTCTTTGCCGGGAATCAGGGCTGGCTTCTTATAAGGTATGTGCACCAGTTCACGACTAAGCGGTGCTGTTGAGAGTGCCAAGTCGCCCGATTGAATAACCTTGTCATCTTCTTTCAATTCCCATCGTATGGCATATCGGGAAGCATTTGTATAATGATTGCGATTCCATAACTCAACGACTCCCTCTGTCACATCCGACATGGAAAAAGAAAGAGGTTGTCCGGTTTTCTTCATTTGCCACATTTCGGGCTGTACGCTACGGTCGGGCCAGATGCTGCCGTACGTACGTGCACCGATGCCGTAACTGTAGAATGGACCTTACCATTTTCCGTCTCTTGCTCAAAATCTAGCCACAGAGCGGCTTCTTCCGGGTGAAAAGAGGAAGTCAGTGCCTTGGCGAAAATGCCGACTTCGTCCATTTGAGCATCGCAGATGTAGACCGAAGTCTCTTGGCCGTGTGTTTCTGCATTCCGACCGATGTTGACGGGGTAGGGGAAGTTCCGGATATTGCCCGATGCTTGTGTGGAGGCCTTTTCTGCTCCGTCTATATAGATGGACATTTTCTGTCCGTCGTAGACGCACGTCACTTGATGCCAGTTGTATTCCCAGTCAGTAGGCAAGGAGGCGCATACGGAATGCTTTTTATCAGTATAGATATAAAATTCCAGTTTGTCTTTACCGCGTTGTTGCAGCCCGAACTGATAATTGCCTTTTGTGATGAATGAGCCGCAACTGCTTCCCAGTTTCCGGGGGTAGATTCTGCAAGTGAGTGTCAGTTCATTACTGTTCAACTCCACATTGTCTGCACGATAGACCTCTACCCATTGGTCGTGACCGTTCAAGTCCAGCACCGTGTTCTTTCCTTCCTTCACTAAGCGGGCATTTCCCATCAGATGGGCGGGAGTATGGAAGGGCGAAAGGTCGTCCACTTGCCTTATCCGTTCGGTCAGTCCCGGACTTACAAAATCCCAGATGGCCCCTCCTATCAGGCGGGGATGTCGGTAGATGGCTTCCCAATAATCGTCCAGGGCACCGCCGGCATTGCCTGCAACCGATAAGTATTCATCCATAAACGATGGTCGGGAATCCTCTCCTATGCCTACCTGCATTTCCAGTTCCATAGGAGTAGGGTAACGGGGTCCGATAATATCTTCTGCCGGATGGGAGAATGCATTTCCGCCATACATCCAGAAGCGGGTGGGGTCCAGCGATTTCCCTTCTTCAATGGTGTGGGTAATGTTGATACCTTCACCGCTTTCGTTTCCTGCGCTCCAGAACAAGACGCAGGGATGGTTTCTGTCCCGTAACACCATTCTGCGGCATCGCTCGCGATACATCTCTTCGTATTCCGGGAGACTTGAAATCCATTCCGAGGCATGGGCTTCATCGCCCACCTCGTCTATGATATAAAGCCCGTATTCATTGGCCAGTTCCAAATACTTATTCACCGGAGGATAGTGAGAGGTACGTACGGCATTGAAATTAAACTGTTTCAACAATTCAAAATCCTTGCGTATGGTGGCTTCGTCCATGACATGTCCCTCTTCGGGATGCTGCATGTGCGAATTTTGTGCATTGACTTTCAGTGGGATACCGTTAAGATAAAAAACACCGTCTTTGATTTCCGTCTTTTTGAATCCGATGACCGTTTCTATCTTGTCTTTCTGCAGACCGGCCGGATTGGATAATTCCAGACCGAGCGTATAAAGCTCGGGTGTCTCGGCTGTCCATTTCCGGGGTTCTTGTACCAAGGTATGCAACTGTATTGTCTTTTCCGCAGCGTCCATTTCAAATGGAGTTGCGGAAAAGTTACAGATAATCTTGCCGTTTTTATCCTTTAAGTAAGCTTTCAATCCATAATTCTCATTTGGCTTCTTTTGGTAGTCCTTGATTTTTACCTGAATACTTAACTGCGAATCGGTATACGTATTATCAAACTCTGTGATTACTTGCCAGTCGAATATCCTGACAGCAGGTGTGGCGTACAACCATACGTCGTCAAAGATTCCGGCCAGTCGCCAATAATCTTGTCCTTCCAGGTAATAGCCGTCCGAATACTTTAGTACACAGACAGCCAGCGTGTTTTCGCCCGGCTTCAAATAAGGAGTGATGTTGTATTCGGCAGGTTCTTGTGCTCCTTCATTGTAGCCCACTTCATGACCGTTGACCCATACAAAAGAAGCGGATGCCACTTTCTCGAACCTTAAAAATATCTGGTCTTTTGCTGCCCAACTTGCAGGTACCTTGAATGTTCGCCGGTATAGTCCGGTAGGGTTATACTCTTTGGGAGCATGTGGTGGATTCACCCCGAAGGGAGCAGATACATTTCTGAACAGCTTGTCACCATAACCTTGCATTTCCCAGTTTGAGGGAACTTTGATGTCGCCCCATTGCTTATCCGGGAATTCGGGGTTAAAAAAGTGTGCAGGTATCCCTTCCGGTGTATCGCACCAGAAAAACTTCCATGTCCCATTCAGTAGCATGCTCTTTTCGGGCATATGCCAAGCGTGTCCTTCCTCTTGTCCTTTTTCAAATACAGAAGGGTTGTCTATATACCAGAGCATATCCTTAAGGAAGGATTTGTCTTGTGCATAGGATTGCAGGCACAAGGCTACTGAACACAATGGCAGAAACAGTTTTCTCAGATTCATTTTTTTGTAATTCGTGCTGTCCATCCACCGCCGGGTGCCAGTTGTACATTGAGTTTGTCTTTGGCAGTGACGATGCGTACTTCTTTTTTATAGTCGGTAGCTTCACGGTCGGCATTGATGCCGTCGGCAAAGATTTCGGCTTCGTAGTTGCCTTCGCTGAGGAAGGAGAGGTCGATGGTGCAGCTACGCGGAGTCCAGTTGGTCATGCTGCCTACAAACCAAGTGTTTCCTTTGCGGCGTGCTATCGTGATGTATTCGGCTATTTTACCATCAAGAGCAATGGTTTCGTCAAAGGTAGTGGGAACCTTGGCGATGAAGTCGGTGCATTCCTGTTCCTTCATGTATTTGCTGGGACTGTCGGCAAGCATCTGCAAGGGTGCTTCGAAGACGGTGTACATAGCCATCTGGTGTACACGTGTACCTTGACTCATGGGGTGGTCGTTGACGGAGCGGAACAGGGAACGGGTGGCATTTACCATAGCTCCCGGCGTATAGTCCATCGGACCGGCGAGTTGGCGCAGATAGGGGGCGGTAACGTCGTAGCGCGGGAAGTCATGCAAGGGTGCACCGTTCACGATGGGCTCCCACTTGCTGTTTTCCAGTCCTTTCACACCTTCAAAGTTGAGGATGTTGGGATAGGCGCGCTGGATGCCGAAGGGTTTCAGTCCGTGTAGGTCAAGCAACATGTGATGCTTGGCGGCACATGCTGCGAGTTGTTCGGTAGAAGAGATGGCGAGTTGGTCGTCGCGGTCGAAGAAGTCAATTTTGAAACCTTTGATTCCCATTTGTGCGTAGTGGCTGATAACTTGTTCCACGGCAGGGGAGATGTCGCCTCCTCCCGTAAGATTGCGCCAGCTTGCCCAGAGGATGATGCCTATGCCCTTTTGGTTGCCGTATGCCACCAGTTCTTCGAGATTGATTTCGGGACTGATGTCTTCCATTAATGATTCCTTTCCGCTCCAACCTTCGTCGATGATGATATACTCCAGCTGGTTTTCGGCGGCAAAGTCGATGTATTTCTTATAGGTGGGCGTATTCATGCCTGCCTTGAAGTCCACGCCGGTCAGGTTACAAGTATTCCACCAGTCCCATGCCACTTTTCCGGGTTTAATCCAGGATGTGTCAGCGATGCGGCATTCGGGTGCGAGGCGTTGCATCATGTCGTTGTTGGCGAGTTGTGTGTCGTGGGTAACAACAAGCACGGCACGCCAAGGATAGGTCTGTTTCCCTGTGGGACGCCCGTTGGGGCAGAAGTAGGGGGCATTGTTGGGCTTGCTGATAACGTCGGCACGTTTGGTAGGGACGAGGTTCAAGCGGTCATAGCCTCCGATGACTGTTTCCAGTGGATAGGGGGCGAATTCTGCCTTCACTCCGTGGGGCATCTGTGGGTTGGCAGTGAGGAACATGCCGGGATAGTTGGACAATCCGGCTTCCATAATGACGGCTTTCTTTCCGTTCTCCAGTTCTACCATCAGCGGAGTAATGGCAAGCGAGTCTTTGTACATGCGAGAGAGGGGGGCCTCATCGTAGTAGGACTCGAAGGAGTAGCAGTAACGCTCGCCGGCGCGATTGTCGTTAATATAGGGCACGAAAGCGTGGTAATCGCGGTCGAAGTTGAACTCGGCAATCTCGTCCTTCACGCAGAAAGGTTTGCGCAGTTCGGAAACAAAACGATAGGCGGCTCCGTCGTCGTAGGCGCGGAACTGTATGCTATAGCCGTTACGGCATTTCAGCGTGAGTTGGTTATAAGTGTCCTTCACACTCGCCTTTTTGTAGAAAGGAGTGGGGAAGGAAGTGTCGACGGAAGTGCGGGTAGCTTTGGTCACCTTCACATCTTTGCCGAAGGTGAAAGCAATGGGCTTTCCCTCAGATTCAGTGCATTGCATGGCAATGTCTGAAGGCAAAAGAACGGTGGTACCGTCGTGGGCAATCGCCCAGTTGAGGGCTTGTCCGGCTTCGATGTTGACAATTAGTTTTCCGTCCGGTGAATTCAGTTGATATTGCTGTGCTTGTGCCGTCAATGCACAAGAAAGCAATAGGCTGGCGAAACAAGTGCTGATTCTGTTCATTTTTATTTGATTATTGATTATGAATATTTGTTTAATTCCGTGGATATTTAACCGGAATAGCCATCATTTCTTCTAAGAAGAGAGGGTCGTCGAACTGGCAAGTCTGTCGGTTGTATTGTCCCCCCGGAGTGTCCCATAGCATTGGGCACATGCCGCGCGAGTAGATGGCTTCGGTTACGGAAACACAGAAGAGTCTTATCACTTCCTTTGTTCTGTTTCTGGAGTCGGCGCAATATTCGCCTATGATGACGGGGATTCCTTTGTCTACGCAATTCTTCTTCAGTAGGTCCATATTGTCGTTCAGTTCCTTGAAGTCAGCTTCCGTTCCCCAGCTTTCCCGGCCTACACCCCAATCGACAACCTCGCCTCCACCCAGTATGGCAAAGTTTGCGGGAGTATAGTAATGCACTGTAAGAGCAAGTCGGTTTGCGGGATCATTCGGCATCTTGAACAAGGGGTCGTAAGCATACTCCAAGTTGGTGTTGTAGATTTCCACCAACAGATGACGTTTGGCGTTGTTGCCGCCACTGTTTCTTACTATGTCGACAAAGAGCTGGTTGAGGTCGTTCACGTATCCCAGTGCCTTTGCCTTGTCGGCTTCACTACCGCCCCACGGAGTCCAAATCTCATCGTATCCGATTTCATTCATTGGCTCGAACAGTAAGTGGTCACCGTACTTTTAGAAGCGTTCACATATCTGTTTCCAGATGGAAGTGAATTTTTCTTTTGCTTTGCTGTCGGTGGGTACTTGTTTAATCCATTCGTTTTCGTGGTGGATATTGATGATAGCCACCATGCCACAGTCGAGGGTCCAGTTTAGGATTTTCTCTACGCGGTCCATCAGGTCAGGATGCACTTTGAAGTCGTCGGACAGCAGATTGCCCCAGCTGACCGGTATGCGCAGAGATGAGTAGCCCGCTTTGGCATATCCTTCAATGATTTCTTGTGTGATAATAGGGCTTCCCCATGCTTGTTCGTAATTGAGAATGTTGCTTGGGTCTATCCAGTCGCCCACGGCATCCAGCGTGTTGCCTAGGTTGATGCCCAGTCCCATTTCGTTAATCAGTTGGTGGGTTGTGAGATTCTCGCGTACAGTGTATTTTTCCGGTTCATCGCTTTGGATATAGGCCGCCTGCTCCACGTTGATTTCTTGTATATGCTCCTTTACGCTGACGGTGATGATGGCGTTGCGCACGTCGGGCGTAGTGGTGGGTTCTACGGTTATGTT
>OGLX01001598.1_pt1 | contig 10888 bp, 13 predicted proteins | sample 1572821 | NCBI WGS metagenome assembly OGLX01 (sample SAMEA2581908, study PRJEB24529) | metagenome | biome: Human gut stool | place: China | collected 2011 | reverse complement strand
GCGGGTCAATAAGGAAACCGTCCGTTCCCTCCGCGTCGAGGATGAGCAGACAGTGCCTGGCGTCATCATCACGCCGGACAGCGTTTTTGTTCTCTGCAATGAAATCATAGTCAGCCAACAGTGCGCGGCTGAACAGCCGGAACCGCGGGCTTGGCAGCTCGATGACCTTATCCACGGCACAGGGGTCTGCCTCACACCCGGTCTGCTTACACTTCAGTTCTGCTTGAATGATCACATCATCCCTCCCATCTCCATGTGGCTGCTCTGGCTGCCGTCCATCACTTCCTCCATGCTGTAATAGCCCTTATAGGCGATGTAACCCCGGTCGGTGAATATCCCGTCCTCCGCGTTCATGCGCTCCGTGCCGTACTTTTCATAGTCATAAAAAGCGTCGAGATTTTCGTCATACTCAAAGCGGCCGGACTGCCGGATCATGTACTTGCCGTACTCCTCCGGCGTATGTGTGCCGGGAGCAAAATCAAAGAGGTCGAGATTCTCTGCGAGGTTTTTGATTTGCGCCGCTGTCTGCGGTTTTGCCAAGGCCACAACAGCGCCCAGCTTATTGAGATCATCATTGGGCATCCCGTTTGCCGCTTGCGCCAGTGCGTTGAGGTCGGAGAGAGTTTCGTACTCCATATCCAGAAGGACATCCACTTCATTGGGGAGCTGACTGTCCTCCAACCGCAGGCGAATTTCATTGGGATCGGCAATTCCTGCCCGCTGAATGGCACGGTCGATCTCCTCCTGTTCCATAGGCAAGAACAACCATGTGATCTGCTCCGTATCCTCCAGCTCAGTCTTGGGAGTCAGCGCAATGGTGATGGGATTTGGCTCGTAATAATAACAGGGGAACTCCTTGCCCCGATAGACCTGTTCCAGCTTTATGCCGTTGTCGTAGACTACGCCGTAGGGTGTGATCGTGCCGCCGTTTTCGATGAGCCGCCGCGCGGTTTCCTCACCATCCAGTTTGTTCAGCTCATCCACGCTTGCGCTGCCGCCATGCAGGTTCATGTAATGGTCGCGGCCGATGGCGGTGAGGTCGGAAAAGTCGGTAATGACCGTGGCCTGCTGGCAGCAAAAGGTCAGGTTGATGAGATCCTTCAGCTCGAACAGCTCCAACTTGTGTGCCATCGCCTGAAACTGTGCGGCTTCGCCGGTGTCGAAGCTGTCCAGCCGCTTGGCGAGGTAGTTCAGCTCCTCCACATTGACCGTGAGCATTTCCACTCGCTTGAGAACGGTGTAGAAGCTGTCGATCTTCTCCACCTTGCAGTCCGCCTTGACCGCGTCACCGATTTCCAACGCCTCCAGCAGCTCCATGCAGTGTGCGTACTGGTCGCGGGGAATAGGAAACGGAATGGTCGCCACGCCGTATTCCGGGTGATGCGGATTGCCAAGCACCGCTTGTATCATCATGTTTCGTCAACTCCTTTTTCCAAATTCAAAACCGCATCTCCGTATTTGGCCATCAGTAGTGCGCCAGTGATCAGGTGGAACGCCTCATCTGTGACCAATTCCGGAGACGCAAGGTCTGCGAGAGTGATATTACAGCAGCCGACCGCAATGGCCTTCGCCGCCTGGTAGACGCTGTATAGCTCCGGCTCGATTCCTCCGAGCCGGACGCTTTGGAAGTCAAAGCCGTCATTCCCGCATTTCCAGACCATCCTGCGCCAAAGGCTCTCGTATGCCGTGAGCAGGAAGAGGGCCGCTTTGTTCCGGTCGGACAAACGCCAGCAGCGCTCTCGCCAATGTGTCCATCTTCGCCGGTGGGCATCGGACAGGAAGAATTGGAAGAATTGAGGTTTCCTCTCTCTAAATTGCTGATGCATCCTTTTTCGGAACTGCGGCCCCATAGAGGGGGTGAAGCAGTCCCGCATGAACGCATTCAGCTCCAGCACACCTGCCTCGATCCGCTCCTCCAGGCAGGTACATTCACATAGGCGGCACGGATGCTTGCGGACATAGTTCTGGCAGTATTCGCACGCCACATCTTCGGGCGTGTAACGAAATGGGCTGCGGTATATTCCACCACCTCTGGGCTTTTGACCGGGCTGAGACATCATCAACTGCTCCAACGCCTGCAGCGGCGTGTCTCGCATGAAATAGTACGGCATAAGCGAACTCCTCTCTGAAATGAAAAAAGGGCCGGAATCTTATTGCTAAGACTCCGGCCCGTTCCGTTTGATATTACATTGTCTGTTGCTGCGCGACTTGTTCCAAGGCTTCTTCCTGCTGCCGGATTCGCTCGTCCAAATCCGGCACACACTCCTCAATCTGCTGCTGAACACTGCGGATCATTTTTTCCTGCTCTCCCGTGAGTTCAAAGAAATCTCCGTCTACAGAGTCCGCACAGCAACGATAAATCTCGGTCATCTGCTCTGGGGTGAAAAGCCGTTCCTTTTGAATCAGCCCGGAGCGGATAGCAAAGTCCTGTTTGGCTCCTGCATAGTTCTCCATGAAATAGTGCCCATGACATACTCCTGTGTGCCCATAGGCCCAATCCCATGTGACGAAGTGAACTCCGTGTTTGCTCTGAACTCCAGCCAGCACAGTGCCATTGAAATCCGCCAGCACCTTGTAGCCGTCCTCTAAACCATCGGCTTTCAAAGCGGGCGCTGTCTCCATCTGGCGCATATATTCCGCTGTGGTTCTGACGATCTCATACACCTTGTCCTTGGCGGCGACCCGTTCCAGTTCATTAATGTCCTCATTTCGGTAGGTGATGCCGCCGTTCTCGGTCACCTCGCACAGCGGCGTACCGTCAAGCAGGACACGAAGCTTGCCGGTATCAGTTCTGTCCGTGCGAAATCCTTCTCGGGCAAGGGCGATTGCCGTTTCTTTGAGGTAACAGACCTTTTCTTCTGCGCTGATGCTCATATAGCTCCTCCCATGCATAAAAAATAAGGCCGGAGCGATCATGCTCCGACCTACAAATGCAGGCGCTGCGACCAGCGCCCTTTTTGAAATGAAAAAGGGCGCCGCTTTCTTAGTCCGTCAGGACCAACAAAACGACGCCCAAATCTTTGTGATTCTTTTTTGAGAAAAATACCGCTGCCAGCCGGAAAAATCGCCGCTGAAAAAGGGCGCTGGCTGAACGCATCTGCATGAAACAGGAAAACGCCCGGTTCGAATCGGGGCAGACGCTCTGAAACAGCGATTTGCATCTATGGTTTGAGAGAAGAAATCCGGGCTTGAAAAAGCCCGGAAACGGTTGATGCGCCTGACTTTTCGCCAGACGCATCTATACCGTTTCGTTAATATGGTCGGAGTGTAATTATGGGATCTGGAAAAACCAAGTCATATCAATGGTTTTAGCGCAGCAAGCAAGAGGCTTTTATCCCCAAAAGCAAAAAATCAAACGATAAGATGCAAAGCACTCAGTTCTACTTATGGACTGAGTGCTTTTTTGAAGCAATATGAGTATAGGGTTAAGCATATCTTTGATTAAGGGGTTGCATAGGTTAGTGCAACATGTAGCTAAAGCTCGTAAATATGAGGATGTATTAGTTGCATAATATGTGGGAATTATTCTGTGCAAAGGTTGAATATTATGGACAAACTGACGAAAGGTGTGCTATAATTATGAAAAAGAAATTCTGGGAGGGAAAGGCTATGGATACGAGTGAAATGAAAGCCGTTCTTGATGCGGACTTTGAGAATTTGCTGCGAAAATTACAAGTTTATGATGAAGTTGTGAATGGAGTGGCAGTTTGCGAATTTTGCAAGACCCCAGTTACTCTTTCAAATATTTCTATGGTCTTTCCAAAAGATGGGCGAGTATGCTTCTGCTGCGATAAAAAAGAATGTACCGATGAACTACTAAAACAAAGAAGGATTTGCGAATGAACACGACTGGTGCAACTGTTTGGGATTTCCTAATTTCAATGCGCGTTCCTATTTGGATAGTATTGATCATTATTATCCTTGTGTTTTGTATTTCAAATGCAGACAAGCTTTTAGCGTTGAGTGGCGCTATTGCAGGGCTTTTTAGAAACATATCAACGAGAGCAAATAAGAAGTATATTTCAGCAGGTATCCGCAGTAGTGTTATTTCTGCCTCAAAGAAAATCGGGTTAAATGAAACTGGGATTTTGCCATCTGACCTAAAGATTAAATGGGCAGATAATGACGATGTAAAATCCTTTTTCGATGATGACTGCGTAGTTGTAAGAATTAGAAATTCTGTCAATCCCAATGAGAATTATGTAAATATCATATATCAATTTGTATCGAGTGGTTTGCTGAAAAATCAAAAGCACTACTTTGATTCGAAGATAATGGGAGCTTCCGCTCTATTGGTAGCTCAGAAAATTGTTGCACTTTCTAAGCCAACAGCAAATGCATTCTTCATCGATAATGTCTTCAATCCAGCCATTTCAGAAGATGAAATTATAAAAGATGATTTTTCACAACTCCAGCGAATAGATTTCAATGGAATGTTGTTCAATATCTATCTTAACGAGCTAATGAAGGCAGCAGCGACTATTGAAGGACAGGTACCTGATCCGTGCTTAAAAGCGGAAAGTGCAGAATTGTTGCGATTTTTATACAGAATTGCAAATCGAGAGCATGATGAACAAATAGAACTTACATATTTAGGTATTTACTTTAAGATTGGCATTTTGTTAGCGGCAAATGATGAAACTTTGAACAAGAACGGATGGTCTGGCCATTTTCATTACGCGAAGAAACTACTGGATCAGGGTTGCAACACAATATATGTCTTTGGAATAGGTAAAAAAGCAAATGTAGCATCTAAAATTGCCTACGCAGTAAAAGATTCCGATGACAGAATTGTTAAGTCAATAACCCATCAATACAGACATCTTAATATAGATAGAGGCATTCGCACGACGGCTGTTTGTGTTGAATTGGATACATATTGATTAGTTATTAAACGCCGCCCAACAGGACAACGGGCGGCGTTTTCATATATAAAACCATGAAGGGAGGTCACTTTCACCCGGCCAGTCTGCGGACTGGCTTTTTTCATGCCACGAAAAGGAGGTTTGCAAATGGCAGATGATAAGAAAAACATTCCCGAGGCAACCCCGCCCGCCAAGGCTCCCGCTCCTACGGTAGAAAATGCCGCCGTGCCGGAGCAGCCTGCTCCCGAGCCTGCGCTGACCGACGCAGAGCCGGTCATGCTGGAGCATGAGGGACAGGCCGCACTCTTTGAAATGGGCGAGGCCGTGCCTGATCTCGCTGACGCTGTTACCCACGCCGAGGTAGAGGAGCCTGCCGCTCCCGAAGTCCCCAAGGCTGAAAAGGAACAGGCGCAGCCGCCTGATCCCGGCAAGGACGATCCCGCCCCGGCACATTCCGGCAAGGTGGTGGATTTTGCCACCGCCCGTGACGAGGCGGCCAAGGAGGAGAAAAAGGCGGTCAAGCAGAAATCGCCCACGGAAAAGGATAAGGCCGCCAAGCCCGGCAGAGGTCGCCCATCCAAGGATGGCAAGACCGCTCCCGATAAGGCCAAGCCGCCCAAGCCTCGGGACAAAAAGTCCCAAAGTAAGCCTGCCCCGGAGAAGCCTGCCGTGGATAAGGGCGGCGCTCTCGCTGGTGCGGAGGTCACGCCGGAGCCATCTGCGCCCCGTGACGCCACCCGTGCCGAAAAAGAGGAGATCGTCTATCTCAACCTGTCTGACCTGCATCCGTTCAAAAACCATCCCTTTGGTGTCCGGGACGATGCGGAGATGCAGGGGCTTGTGGAGTCGGTCAAGGCGGCGGGTGTCAATCAGCCCGCGCTGGTGCGTCCCCGTGAGGATGGCGGCTATGAGATCATCGCAGGCCACCGCCGCCAGCGGGCAAGCGAACTCGCCGGATTTGCGAATATGCCGTGTATCGTCCGCAACATGACGGACGATGAAGCCATCCTTGCCATGACGGATGACAACCTCCGCCACCGTGAGCGCATTTTGCCCACGGAAAAGGCGCAGTCGCTGAAAATGCAGGTGGAGGCCATCAAGCACCAAGGCAGCCGCCCCGGCGAGGAGGACAAGGATGCCGGAAAACGCTCCACGCAGGTCGTGGGAGATCGCAACGGCATGAACTACAAGCAGGTGCAGCGGTATATCCGCCTGACCGAGCTTGTGCCGGATTTGCAGAAAATGGTGGACGATAAAAAGCTGGCGTTCACCCCGGCGGTGGAGATCTCATTCATCCGTCCGAAGCATCAGAAATATATCGCCGTATCCATCGAGGGGCAGCAGTCCTCGCCCTCGCTGTCGCAGGCACAGAAAATGCGGGAGCTGGACAAGGAAGGCAGGCTCAACGGCGATGTGATCGACGGTATTCTGTCGCAGGAGAAAAAGGAGGTAGACAAGGTGATCATCAATAGTGCGGAACTGGAAAAGTATTTTGGCAAGGACAAGTCCCCAAGGGAAATGAAGGACAAGATCATTTCTCTGCTGGATGACTGGAAGGCCAAGCAGCCGCCCGAGCTGGGCAAGCCCGAAAAGAAAACGGAGCTTGAAAAGTGACCTTGGGACTTCTTGTCCCGAGGTCTTTCGTTTATGAATGGAGGTATTTTACAATGAAACGACCCCTTGCGTATGTTACCGCCGCGTGGTGCGGCAGCGACCACGAAAACGCAAAGCTGGCGGCGCAGTATTGCCGCACGGTATATGAGGCGGGCTTTTCGCCCATCTGTCCGACGCTCTATCAGCCGCTTTTCCTCAATGACGCCGTTCCCGAGGAGCATAAGAGCGGTATCGACATGGGGCGCGACCTGCTCCGCCGCTCTCATGTGCTGGTGGTGTGCGGTCATACTGTCACCGAGGCCATGAAGAACGACATCGCCGTTGCCCAGCGGCTGGGGATTACCGCCACCACCCTTGAGGGCATTTTGACCGTCAAGGGACAGGGGCGCAGATAAGATGACGGCGCTCCGGCTGGGGAGCCTGTTTGACGGGATCGGCGTGTTCCCCTTGGCGGCGGTGCGCTGCGGCATGGAGCCGGTATGGGCAAGCGAGATCGAAAAAGCCCCTATTTCCATCACCACGCGCCACTTTCCCGATATGGAACACTTGGGGGATGTGACAAAGCTGGACGGGCGGGAGATCCCGCCCGTCCATATCATCACCTTTGGCTCACCATGTCAAAATCTCTCGCAGATCGGCAACCGCAAGGGGCTTGCGGGAGAAAAGTCCAGCCTGTTCTTTCAAGCCATCCGCATTATCCGTGAAATGAGGGAGGCGACAAATGGTCTATTTCCAGCAATCGCTGTTTGGGAAAACGTCATGGGAGCGTTTTCATCAAATGACCGGATGGATTTTAGAGCCGTCCTATCCGCTTTCACAGACACCGATGTTTCAATGCCTGCTTCTGGAAGATGGGCAGGAGCCGGAATGGTGCGAGGGCGAACGCCTGACCTCTGCTGGCGGCTCATGGACGCCCAGTATTGGGCAAGCCCCCGACTGGCACGACGGCAGCGTATCTTTCTTGTGGCAGACTTTGGAGGACGGCGCTCCCACGAAATACTTTTTAAGCCCCGCACAATGCAGTCACTTCCTGCATTTGGCGGAGATCGCGGGCTGCCCGCCGCCTGCGGAGATCGAGGCTCTTTTATTGAAGCAGGGCGGCGTGTACCAATTACCCGACCCTTTCAATGCTTCCGTATGCGGGCATCCGCCAAGGAGCGGACGGAAGCAGCGTTCCGAAACAGCTTCGGACTGCCAACTGACCCTTTTCCCACTCTGTTAGCGGGCGGCATTTCGCCCTTTGCCTTTTGGTATGAGGACGATCCCGCCGGGGGCTGCGTCCGCTTTCCCACGGAAACGGAATGTGAGCGGCTTATGGGGCTGCCGGAGGGCTGGACAAAGTACGGCGCGGACGGTGAGGAAATTCTATCCTCCCATCGTTACCGGGCATTGGGAAACGCTATTGCGCTGCCCTGTGCCGAGTACATCATGGCGGGGATCGCGGAGGCGCTGACAAAAGGAGGTGCAAATGACGGTATTTGAAGCCTACATCACCAACCTCGGCAAATACGCCGAGGGGCAGCTTGTAGGCGAAACGCTGAAATTTCCGGCCACCACGGAGGAGGTGCAATCGCTTCTAAAGAACATCGGCGTGGACGGTGTGCGGTATGAGGAATTTTTCATCACCGCCTTTGACGGCGATGTGATGGGCTTATACGACTATCTCACCGAGTACGAAAACTTGGACGAACTGAATCATCTGGCACACCTTATTTCCGAGCTGGACAGCGACGAGATCGAAACGCTGGAGGCCGTACTCAATAAGGGCGACCATACTTCCAGCGTGGCGGACATCATCAACCTCGTTCACAATCTGGACTGCTATTCCCTCCACCCCGGCGTGACCGACGATGAAACGCTGGGGCGCATCTATGTGGAGGACATGGAGCTGTTGGATGTGCCGGACAATGTGCTGCCCTACTTCGATTTTGAAGCCTATGGGCGGGATATGCGGATCAATGAGGGCGGCCACTTCGCCCCACGGGCTATCTGACCCGCAACGGCGACTTTAAGGAGGTGTACCACGGCATCGAGGACATTCCCGCCGAACACCGTATTTTTGCATACCCCAAGTTGAATATCCGGGAGCAGATGGCGGCCTACAAGGAGGTCATAGACCGTTCATCCTTGGAGGGCGAGCGCCTGCACCCGAGAAAGGAGCATGATGACCGTTGACCTTGGGACATTTTGTCCCGAGGTCATATTTCTACCAGAAAGGAGGCGATGACGGCTGGTAGACGAGGATATTTCCCGACGCACGATTGCCGTATCGGTGAAGGCGTCGAAGCTGACCGCCCGGGGACTTGCCTATGTTGTTCGGGCGGTGGGGTGCAAGATCGCCAAGGCGCACCGAGCAAAGCAGATGCCCCACGGCAAGCAGACCGTGAAAAAGCTCATGGCGCACGGCGCATCCACCAACAGCCTTGAACTGTCCGGGGACACGAAGCTCTTTGACCGGGTAGCCCGGAAGTGGAATGTGGACTATGCCTTTTATCAGACCGAACCGGGGAAATACCTGCTGTTCTTCAAATCCGGGCAGGCGGACGCTATGACCGCCTGCTTTTCGGAATACTCCCGCAAGGTGCTGGATAAGGCCAAGTCCCGCCAACCCACGATCCCCGAACAGCTGAAGATGCGGCTAAGAAGGCTCGTTTTAATGCTGTGGACGGAGTAAACAACCAGACGGGAACAATTACTTATTATTTTAATTTGAAATAATTAATGCTTAGGGTGCCGCACCCTTAAAAGGCCGGGCGCTTTAAGTTTGTAACATCTAAATGATATAGATTATGGGAACTGTTTATGCATTTTTCGCAGATGGATTTGAAGAAATTGAAGCGCTTACTACAATTGATACATTGAGACGCGCAGGTTTAGATGTCGAAATAGTATCTGTTACTCCGGACGAGATTGTAGTCGGAGCGCATGACGTATCTGTGCTTTGCGATAAGAATTTTGAAAATTGTGACTTCTTTGATGCTGAGCTGCTGTTTTTACCCGGAGGTATGCCGGGAGCTGCCACTTTGGACAAACATGAAGGGTTGCGTAAATTAATTCTTAGTTTTGCAGAGAAAAACAAGCCTATTGCAGCCATTTGTGCTGCTCCGATGGTACTTGGGAAACTGGGACTCCTGAAAGGACGTAGAGTTACTTGTTACCCCAGTTTCGAACAATATCTGGATGGGGCGGACTGCACTAACGAACCGGTTGTAAGAGATGGTAATATTATTACCGGGATGGGACCGGGAGCTGCCATGGAGTTTGCATTGACTATTGTGGATACATTGTTGGGCAAAGAAAAAGTGAACGAACTGGTAGAGGCTATGTGCGTAAGACGTTAAGCTTATGTGTCGGACTGCTTTGATTGTAGCCGGAGGGAAGGGACTCCGTATGGGGAGCGAACTTCCCAAACAGTTTCTTCCCATCGGTGGTAAACCTGTATTGATGCGTACGCTGGAAGCTTTTCACCGTTTCGATGAAAAAATGCAGATTATTCTTGTGTTACCTCGGGAGCAACAGGACTTTTGGCGTGAACTTTGTGAAGAGCATGGCTTTGACATTAAACATCTGATTGCCGATGGAGGTGAAACACGTTTCCATTCGGTCAAGAATGGATTGGCTCTTGTGAACGGTATCGGTGTAGTGGGAATACATGATGGTGTCCGTCCTTTCGTTTCACAGGAAGTGATTGCTCGCTGCTTCCGGGAAGCAGTAGTCCGAAAAGCCGTCATACCCGTCATTGATGTGGTAGAAACTGTGCGTCATCTCACCGAATCGGGCAGTGAAACCGTAAGTCGTAATGACTATAAATTAGTGCAGACTCCCCAGGTGTTCGATGCAGATCTGCTGAAGAGAGCTTATGAACAGGAATTTACTCCCTTTTTTACAGATGATGCTTCGGTGGTAGAAGCCATGGGTGTTCCTGTCTACCTGGTGGAGGGGAATCGTGAAAATATAAAAATAACTACTCCTTTTGATTTGAAAGTAGCTTCAGCCTTGTTGTAATGTTCGATTTAACTACACGAGACATAAAGTACTTATCCGGTGTCGGCCCGCAGAAAGCTGCGGTTTTGAATAAAGAGCTGGAGATTTACTCATTGCATGACCTGCTCTATTATTTCCCTTATAAATATGTAGACCGGAGTCGCATCTATTACATTCATGAAATAGATGGAAATATGCCGTATATACAATTGAAAGGGAAGATATTAGGATTCGAAACATTTGGTGAAGGACGTCAGAGGAGGCTGTTGGCGCATTTTTCGGATGGTACGGGAGTGGTTGACCTAGTATGGTTTCAAGGTATAAAGTATGTTACCAATAAATATAAACTTCATGAAGAATACATTGTTTTCGGTAAGCCAACGGTGTTTAACGGAAGAATCAATGTAGCCCATCCCGATATAGAT
>OGLX01001595.1_pt1 | contig 10919 bp, 6 predicted proteins | sample 1572821 | NCBI WGS metagenome assembly OGLX01 (sample SAMEA2581908, study PRJEB24529) | metagenome | biome: Human gut stool | place: China | collected 2011 | reverse complement strand
CTAATATTATGTACAAGATTTTTCATGGCTTCCATCTAGTGGAAGCTTATCAGGACTTAAAGAAAGCCAAACGGTTGGCAAAAAATCAGACAGTGGCCAGATGCATAAAGCTAACCGTAGCTATTACCCTTTCCCTTATTTTATGGCTCCTCCCTATTGACACATTTGGTATAGAAGGGTTAACAGTTATAGAACAAAGACTTATTTCTATCTTTATTTTTGCCACACTGATGTGGGTATTCGAGGCTGTCCCTGCATGGACCACTTCCGTATTGATTGGAGTGGCAATCGGTTCATCAATACTCTTTCCATACAAATAAGCCCTGTGAGAAGCAATCATTCTTACAGGGCTTTTTTGCTAATCAGTCTTACTTGAAAACCTGGAAAGAATCTCTTTTGATATTGCTATCCGTTGTTTCAGATAGTGGCAGACTTCTTCCCACCGATAATATGGGAAAAAGGATGTGACCACCGGAATGGTTACTTCTTGCTCATTCAAAAGTATTTTGACCCAGACTTGACAGTTCTTATCACGATAAAACACCCATTGCACATTAGCTGCCATCGGAGCAATTTCATAATCTTTCCAATAAATGGATACGGAATCAGGTGATGCTATCTGTATATCCGTTTTTCCTATACCCATCAATGCTACAAAAGGAATGACAGTTTCTGCATGCGCAAAACGAAGATCCACCCGATTGTCCGATTGCCCGTTAATTGCCTGCTCTGTCGTTTGAATAAACTCTGAAAGTAACGGCCATGCAATTGCAACCGGCAACATATTTCCAACTGGTGCTGCACTTTTAGTCAGATATTGCCGCAAGTTTTGTGTTTGCCAATAACCATACCATTCTTTATCATTGAGAATACCTTTCATATTAAAAGATAAGCCTGTATCAGGAAGTATAGCTGCTATTGAGAACAAAGCCATGACAAACTCCCGTTTTTCCTGTTCTGTTTCTTGTCCTGAGGTGAGAAAAATCCTTTTCATGACAGGTGTAAAAACTATCTTATCTTGCACAAATGATTCATACAAAGAAATCCAGTCACCTTTCTCTTTATAATAAACATAAGGCTTGTTCAAATCAAAAAAACGAAGAAGTGGGTTATATTGCTTTCCTGCACTTTTCTTTATTACCAATGAGGAATCCTGTTTTTCCATACCAGAAAGAAAAGCATCCATACTACTAATACAACGAGGAATATAGGAAGCTATCGCTTCAATTCGCGCCGAATCTACAAATATTTCAGGATAACGCAATAGCATACGCTCTGCTATTCCCTTTTGTTCCTGCTCTCCTACTGCCGACAATTCTCCCCATCGTCCTTCGAAAGCTTCGGACAGCCGTAATACCGTAGCAAGCAGTTCCTGACCTTTTACAGTCAATCTGTTTTCCTGCTCCGCCAATATAAGCACATTTCTAACCTTCTCTAATGCTTTTCCCGAAGTCGGGAACCGTGCTCCGTGCCTTCCTAAATGATTGATATAAAAAGGAACCATACCATCATGGTTCAAAACAGGCAGATTCTTTATCAAAGGATACGGCATAGCCGTTCCTGCATATTTCTGAATTGCACTTTGCCCGAATAAAAAAGTTATAGGGAAAAGCAGACCAGCTAAAAATATCAATATTGCTCTCATCCGGCAGAATATATATTTGTTTGCCAAACATAACAACCGGGCATAGAACAATGTTTATATACGCTGCCTACTATTTCTCATTTTTTAAATTGCTTGCCGGACAAGGTTCTGTATTTTCCGAATCTCCATATTTGCTCGGACTTACACCATAATACTTTTTAAATACCTCACGGAAATATTTCGCATCCGAGAACCCGACCCTATCGGTAATTTCCGCTATTGTATATTCGCCCTGCTTTAGCAATTGTGCAGCATGTTGCAAACGTATCATCCGGATATAATCAGCCGGAGCATAACCTGTCAAGACCTTTAATTTATTAAAGAAACTCGTACGGCTCATGTGATGGCGACTGCTAAGCATTTCTACATTAAAATCCGGATCACTCATGTTCTTCTCTATACATTCCTTGACCGAAGCAATAAATTTCCAGTCCAGAGTATTAGTACAATTAACCGCAAATTTCTGTTCTTCCTCTTCGATACTATTATAAACCTGACGGAGCAAAGCACGATTCGCCAGCAAATTCTTAATCGTTGCCTTGAGTATTCCTACACTGAAAGGCTTGGTGATATAAGCATCCGCTCCGATTTCCAGCCCTTCGAGCATATTCTTCTCATCTCCCAGTGCTGTCAGCAAAACAACCGGAATATGAGACATCTCAAGATCCCCCTTTATAGTTGCACAAAGTTCATCTCCACCCATCTCAGGCATCATTATATCGGATATGACGAGATCCGGATTAAATTCCCGGATTATAATAAGAGCCTCCTTTCCATTCGGACAGGACTGGATATTATAACCCGTCCGAAGCATATCCACCAGATAATTACGCAAATCATCATTATCCTCCACTATCAAAATACGCTGCAAGGAACTGTTGATCCGGGATATCTCCATATCCGGCAATCCCGGCGTATCACCTGTTACAATAGTCTCCAAACGTTCATCCGGTGTTTTGGGAGAGATAAATTTTGCTTTATGGAAATGGCTATTTCCTTTCGGAAAAGTAATCCGTACACAAGTTCCTTGATTTTCAGCACTCTGAATCTGAATCTTACCTTTATGTAACTTAACCAGTTTGTATACCAGCATCAGTCCGATTCCGCTACCTGTCACCTTCAGATTAACGACATTACTACCCCGAAAATAGCTTCTGAACAATTTCTTCTGTTCACACGTTGGAATACCGATTCCCGTATCTTTCACCTCAATACTCCAACTATTTCCTTCCTCGGAAGCGTAAATACACACACTACCGTCTTCAGGTGTATATTTCAATGCATTTGAGAGAATATTCTTCAGAATAGAGCCCATTTTGTCACTATCAAACCACACACTCAAATAGTCAAAATTGCTTTCATAAACAAACCTGACATGCTTCATCTCGGCATATTTGCGGAAAGTGGCGCAAACATCATTCATATAAGTATTCAACTCATACTCAGAAACATAAAGAGTGGAAGAGTAGACATCTATCCGTTCAAAATTTATCAGGTTGGTTGTCAACTGAAGTAATGTATTCACATTTTTAAGAGCCATATTTATATGGGGTAGTGCCTGTTCAGCCCCCATGCGATTTTCCAAGACTTCCTCCAATGGAGCTTTTATCAATGTTAACGGTGTACGTATGTCGTGTGCCGTATTAATGAAGAACCGTGTTTTTTCGTCCGACACCTTCTTCTGTTTATGCAACATGATGATACGGAATATAATACCCATAACCAACACCAACAGAATTACATATCCCACCATAGCCCATACACTGGCCCATACAGGAGGCGTTATAATAATCTGAATGCTTCTTGTCTCATAAGTCTTATATTTTTCTTCATTGGATACGGCACGAATTTGTAATGTATAACTGCCGGGAGGCAGATTTCTGATGATAATCCGGTTATCCTGACTCGGACGGCTCCACTCTTTATGATAACCATCGATTTTCCATGAAAAAAGAATATTGGAAGGATAATCATAGTTGATAGAAGCTACATCAAGAGAAAACGTGTTTTGTCCGTAAGCTAGTTCCAGCCGGTCAGTTTCGTCAATATCCTTTTCCAAAGGTGATCCTTCATCACCCGGGTAAACAGGATGATAAGCTATCATAAAATCACGCAATAGCAAACGCGAATAATGTGGCTCCGGTATCTGTATGTCTGTTGGAAATTTGACAGCACCGTCATTTCCCCCGAAAACAAGCGCACTTTTGTTATAGGTCGTAGCAGAGCCTGCATTAAAATTAACACTCATCAATCCTTGTTCCCGTGTCCAGTTACGAAAGAAGTGCTCCTCAGGTGAATAAATCGTTATGCCATTTTCCGTCCCCATCAGGAGACTCCCGTCCTGACGCGGAAGAATTGTATAAATATTATCGGAGATCAGCGCACAGTTGTCACTTCGGTACTGATGAATAAAGTTCTTCTTATTAATGTCATAAACAAGAAGTCCGGCTCCACGGGTACCGATATACAAGATACCGTCTTCTCTCTGGTATAATGCACATATATAAGGAGATTCAACAGGCAAGTCAATATACCGGTAAACACCGGATTGCTTGTCAAGCTGATAGAGTCCCATTCTTGTACCAATCCACATCTGCCGGGAATCCTTCTCCTGAATGGTAGTGATAGAGTTTACTCCCGGATATAAACGCACACTTTTAGTCTCAAGATTGATGCGTTTCAAATGATAATACCCTCCGGACCATATATCACCGCCCGAGTCTTTTTTTATGTCAAAAATATATTGATCGGGCCGTACCCCTGCAATAGCAGCAGGAGAAAGGTAACTTATCTTAAACCCCTTCTTCTTTTCTATCTTGTAAATACCTGATGTAAAACCGCCCGCCCATATCACACCGGGAGAGACTTCACACAACGCTAAGAAAATGTGATTTTCATCATCAGGTACCGGATCAAAAGAACTGAAAAAAGAACGCCATTCTTTTGTATCAGTCTGATAGATACTGATACCGTTACTGGTTGCAAACCAAAGGTCGCCATCACTGTCCTCCAATACATCATGAACCTGATCGTTCACCAGTGAGCGGCTATTGCCAAGAGAATGCCTTATCAAGTCATAACTTCCATAACGGTTGTTACGAACGGTAATACCGGTAGGATAATTGGCAAGCCAGATACGTTCTTCTTCATCTACATAGATATCATTGATATTGTTTCCGTTCATCCCGTTATAACTACTATAATTGGCAGTTATATAGGGCTCACTCATATAGGTATTCACATCCAGTTTATATACACCTTTTCCACCCGTAGCTACCAAAAGCTCATGAGCGTTCAAAGCAACTATCTGGTTTATCTCTACATTATTGGGTGATTGACAAGGAATGATTTTCCCTGTCCCCTCCATGTCATATATAAGTACACCCTCTTTGTAGCTTCCTATAAACAGTTGTTTTGAGACGACATGATAATAGAGTTCATGCACTGGTGTACTGATACTTTCCACCGTTTCATCGGATAGCAGTTTCAATCTCCCATCTCCTATTCCGGCACGAAACAGACCGCTTCCCGTACCAATAAAAAAATGGTTACCATCCGCCTGTTCAATGGTAGTTATTTCACCAATAGCCGGCGCCGGCATATGTGTCGTTGTTCCGGTACGAATATTATACCAGATAATACTATCTTTACAGCATAACCATATACGGTCACTCTTGTCCAAATAACCGTAATTCAGAAATGCCTGCGACTTATTTCTAATCAACTCCGGATGCACATAAGCCAGTTCGAATTTATCATGTTGCAAATCGTACCTGAAAATACGACCTTTCTGACCGATTACCCATAATACATTTTCGCTGTCCATGTAGAGCCAGTTTAAGGCAATACGTGAATCCAGTTTCATACTGTCGTCTGAAAAGTTGTAATGCTTGATATGTTTGCCATCATAACGGTCTATCCCCTCCTGAGTCAGAAACCACATATACCCCCGTTGGTCCTTTTGGATATGGTATATTTTTTGGTTATTCAAACCGTCCTCCAGACCTATATACTTATAAATCTGCCCTTTACTTACAGTACTACTTATGAGAAGAAGCACAAAAAACAAACATCTTCCCATTTTTACAAAACCATTCATGTCTTTCACAAATATTCAAAAATGCCCTGCAAAAATATGAAAAAATTAATTAAAATACAAGATATAAATGTATTTATATTTCAATCAGTAATCATCATTAATTTTTCATATCCTCAGTTTTTAGTTTGTGGAAGAATATATCATAAATGAAAATGGGGAGAGAGTATTTTTCCTCCAATTAATTTGCATCTTTCAATATATTATCCGAATATTGCAGAGATGAAAAAGCACACTATGAATCCAGTTGATGAAAAAATCACAATAAAAAAGCTAAAGGCAGGAGACAATGTACAGAAGCAAACTGTTTTTAAGGACTAAAGCGTGACTGATACAAAGCTTATAATTCCAAAGACATTGATTTTTTTAAGAAATATACAGTAAAGTTCACGAACCAGGCAGATTAATGAGAACAAAAGAAAATCCAATTAAAACACTGATAATCAACCATTATTGAAGATTTCTTTTTTCCATCAGTCTACCATTTTAGCCAGACATACTGCATGAAGTGAAATGTTAAGTATTCACTTTTTTGATTTTCAAAGTCTTAATCATATTATATTCTCGGAATTATTAGTAACTTTGTTATTGATTTTAAATTTCACCGTCGTAAAGTTTACGACGGTGAAATCAAATATAAAAAGATAGGATATGAAATTCTACAATAGAGATAAAGAGTTAGCATCATTGGAAAAGGTTCGTCGAGTGTCTTTTTCCGTACATTCACAAATGACGGTACTTACTGGTCGACGACGTATCGGTAAGACCAGCCTTATATTCAAGAGTTGTGAGGATACTCCTACAGTATACCTATTTGTTAGCCGAAGCAATGAAACAGATCTTTGTTTACGATTTACTGCAGAGATCCGACAGGCACTTAATATTTATGTACCGAAACTTACCAATTTTGCAGAAATATTCCGTTTCTTAATGGATTTGGGAACACGGATGGAATATAATCTGGTTATAGACGAGTTTCAGGAATTCTATTACATAAATCAAGAAATTTACAGTTTGATACAGGATACTTGGGATCGACTGAGGAAGCAGAGCCATGTCAATCTTATCGTGAGCGGTTCGGTTTATACACTTATGAATAAAATCTTCAGAGATTCCAAAGAACCGCTGTATGGCCGTGCTGACAGTATAATGAAATTGTCTTCTTTCACTACTTCCATATTAAAAGAAATCATATCTGATCATAAGGCAGACTATAGCAAAGATGATTTATTGGCACTCTATACCTTTACCGGTGGTATTCCAAAGTATATTGAGCAGTTTATGGACAATGGATGTACGAGTATGGAAAGCATGGTTGACTTCATGTTGCAACCCGATTCGTCCTTCCTGACCGAAGGACAGGCTTTGTTGGTACAGGAGTTCGGAAAAAAATACGGCAATTACTTTTCAATCTTATCAGCAATCTCTAACGGTAAGAATACCTTGCTGGAAATGGAAACGGTTATGGGTGGAATGAGTCTGGGCGGACAGTTAAAGAGATTGGAAGAAGACTATGATTTGATAAAGAAAAAACGACCTATACTCTCAAAAGAGGGTTCCCAGACAGTCCGTTATGAAGTATCGGATATGTTTTTACGTTTCTGGTTCCGGTATTTTATCAAGTATCAAAATTATATAGAGATACAGAATTTTGAACGCTTGGCTGATATTATTAAAAAGGATTATCCGACTTTTTCCGGCTTAGCTTTGGAAATGTATTTCCGCCAACAGATGATGGAAAGCAAGGAATTTGCAGATATAGGTTCTTGGTGGCAAGGCAAAAATAATAAAGACCAGAATGAAATAGATATTGTCGGACTATATGCAGAAGAGAAAAAAGCTCTGGTGGCAGAGGTGAAAAGACAATCCAAAAATTTCAAGCCGGATTTGTTTGCACTCAAAGTAGAGGAATTACGGAAGAAAGCCTTGTTTAAGTATGAGATAGAGAGCAGGCTTTTTTCAATGGAAGATATGTGATTTATAAATTAGTTATAATCAAATATTTAAGAAGACAGAATGAAATTTAAAGCGATTTTGAATAGATTGACAGGATTAAGTTGTCCTATATTTGGTATATCTTGGAATCCTATAGAATCTGAGATTATAATAGCAACAAGAATTATTCGTTACTTAGAAAACAGGAGAGTTCTTTTTAATCCGAGTGAAATGGAATCTCCAACATATTGTGTTAAATCTGCCATTCAAATACGAGAATATCTTACATCAGAAATGCAAAATATGAATGCAAACTCAAAATTATTTGAGTTTGTTAAAGCAATGAGGATAGCAGCCCGAAAGTTTACTGACAGAATGGAATTTAAAAAAGATAAAGATTTTCTATATAAGGCCCAGCACTGGGATCATTGGGCAAGTTGGACTTTTGCTTCTGCTTTAGGTGAAATGAGAGGAACGTTTGGCAATATGATTGCTCAGATAGCTGCCGCATATGGATTGGATGTTGAAGATGAATTAGCATCAATTATTCCTGATTCAGAACATGATGATGAAGTCGAAAAAGCTTGATATATTTATAGTCTATTTTATGATACCACCGAATTCGCATTAATTACAGAACTCTGTTTAGATTGTGATTAATCAACCTTTATTATCACAATAAATAATAAACGGAGAAAAATAAGGGCATAAAAAAACCGCATTTACGGTAATGCGGGCAACCAAGTCTTTCGTTCTTCGAGCGATGACACTGCAAATATAGATATTCCTTTTGTTCTAAACAAGGGTTTGAGTATGTATAAGGAATAATATATGTTTTTGGGGCTTATAGTATTAAACCCCACTCCGCTGTTTCATGGGAAGCCGGCGGAGTGGGGTTGTTTTTATGGCTTCGGTTACAGGAGCTATAACTTCAGCTTGGGTTTGGGCTTTTCGGGCCGGTCAGGATCGGGATCGTCCTTGTTGCCGGACTTGGGGACGCCTCCGATGACGAGCTTGCCGCCAAGCGCTCCCATTGCCTCTTTGATGCTGATGCTTTTGGGCATTCCGCTTAGTTTGGGCGGAGTGCGCTGCCTGTCGGCGAGGAAGTCGGGCATCCGGTGGACATAAGGCTCGGCAGGGGGCGTGTCCTGTGTGGGGACACTGCCCGGTGAGGGACTGCCGGGCGGAGCATCGGCGACGGGTATGCCGGCGGCGGGGGCGTTATCCTGTCCGTCGGGCGTTACCGGTTGGGAGGGCACGACTTCGATCACTCCGTCGGTGCTTTTTTCCTGCGCATCCACTGATTTGAGGGAGAGCAGGATCTTGCGGTCGAGAGCGGCAAGGTCGGCCTTGAGCTGCTTCAGCTCGTCCTCCTTTTTCCAGACTTCCCCGACGACCTGTTCCAGGACGGGGAGTTCCTTCTCAATGGCTTCGTTGTCCCTCGTGTATTTCTCTATCAGGCGGGGGATGCTGTCGAAGGCGTTGATGAAGTTCTGGCAGGCGGTTTTCGGATCGACCGCCAAACGGCCGTTGTTATAGTTGTAGAGGAAGTTGCCTTCACCACGTACGAAGAAACGGTTCTCGCAGAAGTCCAGACCGTCCTTGACGGTGGTGTCGGTCTTGACAACGATGTCGAAGCCATAGAGCGAGCCGATGACCTTCGGCTGGCCGTGCGTGCGTTCCCTGTCCTCTATCTCGTGGAGCTTGGCGGCAATCACTTTCGGATCATCGCCTGCCACGCCGTCAATCTTCAAGGGGTTGAGCCTGTTGCCCTCCTTGTCGTACTGCATACGGCTCTCGATGGCGGCCTTGTCCTTCCTGACACGGGCGATGATGTCATCGTTGCTTGCCCGGTTCGCCAGGAAAGTTTCCAGTTTGATGCGTGATTCCCCCTTGCCACGCTGGAAGGCCTTGCGCTCCCCTTCCATGCCGGCAATCCGCTTCTCCAACCGTGCCTTGTCGAGCAGGTCGGTATTTCCGGAAAGCACCGCCACGTACTCTGAGAAAGGTATGCCTCCCTTCTCGTCCATGCCTCCCTCGTCGATGGTACGGCAACCCATGTTGTTCTGCTTGAGCTGGGTGATGAAAAGCTGCTTGTTGTAAAGCAGGTTGAACTTGTAGCTGTCAAGCGACTTCTCCACGGCATAGATGATGACGTCCACGTTGTTACCGGCAAAATGCTTGGCAATCTCGTTGCCCGCCCTGACTCCCCGTCCATCCTCCTTGTTTGCAGCTGACAACCGGCGATAACTGTAAAGAGCAACTCCTTCCACGCTATTGGTTCAAGTGTGGAATTAAGGTAACAGGCTCTGACAAAGCCCACAAGTATAAATAAGCAACAGCCCACGCCTGTTTGAGACGTAAGGATATCAGCTTATTCTCTACTTGTTTTGAATTGTCAGATTCGTTACCTGAGAATAAAGCCAAACACTTTCCCGTGTTATGTATGTCTGCATTGCCTGCAACAGGCAGTACAAGATAAAGATAACAAAAATATCGAAACATAATACTAACTAAGTGTCCCCTTTTCGGGCTGTTGCATATTATTTGTCCATATTGCGATGCAATGCTTTTTCATATATTTCCGCGACTCTGCGGCGTAATGAAGCGGGTTTTATAACGGTTAACGAAGTGCTTCTGGAGAGTAACTCTATCACGAAATCGTTTGTAATTCGAAGCCGGACGCTTATTCTGAATTCATTTTCCGTATCGGTAAGGATGGTTTGCGAATGATGCAGCGGAACCGATTTCAGGAAACGACCGTCGAGAGCACTGTATGAAAGGACTATATCCTCTACCGGAATGTCCTCCTGATTCCAAATGCCGAAACAGTCTTTGAACAGATTGGCGATGTCGATGGTTTCGTCTCTTTCAAAAGTATCTGCAAGTATCTGAAAGTTGGAAATACGCTCTACGCCGAATAGTTTTAGTTATTATTGCTGCTGCCGGGTGGCGCCGTGCAGAATGTTGCATTGCTGGCTTTGACAGCATGGCTGGTGATTTACGGGCTTGTGCTGGCCCGCAGGGTCATTGTCGCATACCGCAGAGCCGTCAGGATTTTCGATGACACGCATGCAGATGATATAGGGGCATATATAGAATGGCTGTCCACCTTTACCTATTGGACTGTTATCTTCGGTGTCGGATGCGGATTGCTGACATTCCTGCCTAACAAATATGTTTTTATTTGGATTTTGTCGTCAATACCGTTCTACAGCTATCTTTTCTACAGCTATCAGAACT
>OGLX01001591.1_pt1 | contig 10936 bp, 10 predicted proteins | sample 1572821 | NCBI WGS metagenome assembly OGLX01 (sample SAMEA2581908, study PRJEB24529) | metagenome | biome: Human gut stool | place: China | collected 2011 | reverse complement strand
GGCAATCATTCCTCTTCTTCGACGTTGAGACGTAGCCTCATCGGGAAGCATCAGTAAGACAATCAGCAGTATAGATGATATAAGTATTTTTGCTTTCAATGGCGCCATTAACTAATAGTTTACGCTTGAAGTGGCAAAAGTACATAAACTTCACCAATTATGAGTTAGAATCTTCGTTATTTAATTATTTTTTAGTGCTATAAAAAGAGAGAACACCATCTATCAAAGCGGCTTAGGCCTTCTTCACCATATTTTGCAATACTTTGCCGTGCTTTCTCCACTGTTTTCTCTTCATCCAGATGGGTTTTAGAAAAGAATTTATCCGCAAAGCAAATCAATTGTTCTTCCAGGGTGATGGGCAGCATCTCGCGATGAGGAACGGGAAGTTGCTGGGCAATGATATCTTCCAACGAAAGCCCTGCTCCCGTATGGCGTTCGCACACCAATGCGTGTTGGGGAAAACCTTCCGCCCGCAAGATTTCAGCTCCCAAATAACCGTGAGCTATATAAGGATGCGAACCGAAACACTGAATCGTAGGCGCATTGGTCTGAAAAATACCGATATCATGTAATAGGGCGGCTTCTTTCACGAAACTCCGGTTCAAACGTAGTTCGGGATGCGCATCCAGTATTTTCATGGCCTTTCCGGCCACAGAAAGACTGTGTATTACTAAGATTTGCCGCTGCTCCGTATTTTCCGGATAATACTTATCAATGATTTCGTATGGATTCATGTGCTCTATTTTTTGTTCTCTTGATGAGAAATTAATATTTTTGTGCAATATTACAAAAAATCACCGACATGAGAAATAGAACTTCCCTCATTCTTTTTTTTCTGTTTGTTACAGTCTTTCCTGAATGCATTAGCGGCAAAGTTGTCGCAGGCGCCGGACGCTTCGAACAATATCTGCCGTTCATTCAAGGCAAACGTGTCGGAATGGTGGTCAATCATACCTCTGTTGTAGGAACGGGGCAGACTCATTTGCTCGACACTCTGTTGAAACAGCATATCAACGTAGTCAAGGTATTTGCCCCCGAACATGGTTTCCGTGGAAATGCAGACGCGGGGGAGACTGTGAAAGACGGCAAAGATTCCCGCACCGGAGTCAGTATCGTCTCTCTTTATGGAAACAACAAAAAGCCGACTGCCGCCCAACTGAAAGATATCGACGTTATTTTATTCGATATTCAGGATGTGGGAGCACGTTTCTATACCTATATCAGCACAATGTACTACGTAATGGAAGCCTGTGCAGAAAACAATAAGGAAATGATTGTACTAGACCGGCCCAATCCGTGCGACTACGTAGAGGGTCCGATACTCAAACCGGCCTACCGGAGTTTTGTCGGTATGCTTCCTATCCCGGTACTCCACGGATGCACTATCGGCGAACTGGCACGAATGATTAACGGAGAAGGCTGGATTGCCCACAAGAAAAATCCTTGTTCATTAAAAGTAATTCCAGCCACGGGTTGGATACACGGAGAACCCTATTCGCTTCCCATAAAGCCCTCTCCCAACCTGCCGAACGATCAGTCCATTCGCCTGTATGCGTCACTCTGCCCGTTTGAGGCTACCCGCGTCAGCGTAGGGCGGGGAACGACATTTCCTTTCCAAGTATTGGGCGCACCCAACAAGAAATACGGAGATTTTACTTTCACTCCCCGCTCTCTCCTCGGTTTTGACAAGAATCCGATGCACAAAAATGTAGTCTGCTATGGCGAAGACCTCCGGAACGCAGACGATGTGAACGGATTTACACTCCGCTATTTCCTGCATTTCTACCATTTATCCGGCGAAGGTGCCGCTTTCTTCTCCCGTGCCCGGTGGTTTGACTTGCTCATGGGCACGGATAGTGTACGCAAAGCTATCCTCAGAGGCGATTCGGAAGAGACTATCCGGAATAGTTGGCAAAAGGAGTTACAGGATTACAAGAAGATGAGAAACAAATATCTTCTTTATGAGTAAAAAACAAGTATCATACTTTCATTCTTTTTCATAAATACCTTATAACTAAAGCTATAAGTATGATAGATAACTATTATCTCCGGTATCTATCATACTTATACTATTAAAATGAAGTATCTATTTTACCTCCAAAGGTACGACATGATAATACGTACCATACGTTTTCCGTCTGGATTTCACCCCAAGCCGTTGCAAGATACGTCCGAAATAAGAAGCCTGTCTGGCAGAGAATGTCATCTTACTTGCTTTCTGAATCCGTCGCAGGATGTCGATAGCCAACAGCCATTCACCTTCCTCCTCTTCTTCTGCCCCACGATAATAAACCATAAATAGCTGTTCAATAGCGGGTGATTGTTCAAACTCACGATTGCTTTCCGTCATGATAGCCTCTTCTTCGGAGTCAAACCAATAACGTTCGTTATGATAAAGCAGTTCCAACGCCTGTGCATACAATTGTTCATAATCAATGGGACGCGACACATCTATGCCTCCCGTCATATAAATGCCGATGAAACGACGGCTACCGGAAGTATCTGTCAACAAATCCCGATGATTGCTCGTAGCGATGAACGAAGCATACCGGCGAAGTTCTTCCACCGCCGAAGCATTCGGACGGCGCGTGTTCACCACCGGTTTTTGCAGAATATGCTTCAGAAAAGCCTGTTGGGTGGGACTTATCTGGTCGAATTCATCCATATTAATAAGCAAAAAGCGATTCAGATACAACTCCGCATCCCGCTTCCGACTGAAATCAATGCTGTCCGTATAGTACGCCTGTAAAGCAGGAGGAAGAAGCATTCTGCAAAAAGTGGACTTCCGGTATGCCTGCGGGCCAATCAGCAAAGGCGAAGTGCTGTTCGCATGTCTTTTATCCATCCCCATCCAATGGGCAATCATGCTCAGGAACCATCGCCGGAACAACGGTGCCCAGTGCGGATTATCACAGGGAACGCGGTTAGCCAGTTCCAGAATCCGGTCTTTACCATCCCAGCGAGGCAAGTGGTACAAGAAATCCTCCACAGGACGATAGATATGCACATGGTCGGAATCCAGATAACGGATGACATCCCTGTCCCACATTTTCACTCCTTCACACATGGCGTTCATCGTAATACTCGCCAATACCCGCTTGTCTACCGGGCGAAAATAGAAGTTGAAACTATGCCGTTCGCGATATTCCACCTCCGTGGTCAACGCATTGTATCGGAATTCATAACGACGCTTCATAAATTCATCCATCTGCATGGCGAAAAGCTGTTCGGCCGTCAAACTGCTCTTCTTTCCGAATCCTTTGGCAGTCCGGTATACACTTTTCACCGTTTCGCGAATCAGCAACTCGTCCGAAGGGAGCCTGTAATGCGCCTTCGTCCACCGCACAGTATCTTCTTCGGGAATACCCGCCCGGAAGCAATGCTCCGCCAGACACACCAGCAACGGTTGTATATCGTCTCCCTCCCGATATCCGTCCAGTTCCTCAAGCGCTCTGTTGAATGCAGCGGAGAAAAGCACCGACAACGCTTCATAGTTCTCATATCCGGGCGCCATTCGTTGCAAAGGAGAATCGGTTTCCCGCGTTCGCCTGATGAAAGCCGTTTCGGAGGGAAGGCTGACGGGCTGCTTCATATAAATGGGCATCGCTTCCGGATTGAAATAAAGTTCGGGATCGTACGTCAACCGACAATATTGTTCGAGCAACGGTTCTTTCAGTTCAATATCAAAAGGCAGTTGCGGCTGATAATATTTCACGGCCGTCTGATAAGCATGCGCATGAAAAAGCTCTACCTGCTCGCGTGAGACCGGCAAGCGATCGTCCGGATAAGTGAACCGTACCCATATTTTGACAGATTTACCGGAGGAGCCTGTGAAAGCGAGGAACGTTTGCGGAAACTCTTTGACTAATTCCTTTATCTCGTCGGCTTCCGTCCTTCCCGAAAGATGATTGACTTCCATCATCACTACGCCGTTATATTCGTTCAAAGTCATCACTCCTTCTTTACGGACAAAAGCTGCGGCAGGAATCACTTTGGGAACCTTACGCACCCCTTCAATCGAATTTCCCGGAAGAGTATATCTCAAAGCTTCCCTCATTTTGGAGACAGGTTGCGCCTTGACTTCCGTTTTCATCTGCTCCAGAAGGAGCTCTATTTTCAACGTCCGTAAGGTATTTACCTTGCCATCGTCTCTGACTAATGTTATTTTCATCTTTTTTTATTATTCATTCTAGTAAAAGGGAAAGCTGCACTATAACTATACAAAGATACAACAAGCACTTCGTCCAAACAAATTTCCGTATCTTTATTTGCCGCATCATACGGCTTTATTTTACAGAAATAATACTTACTAAATTTGCAAATAAAGCCGGGATAATGTATCTTTGCAGGCAGTAAGACTTCAGCCCGCATACGTGTGCCGTACAGCCCATGTATGCGGGCTGTGCAGTTTACATTCGCGGGCTGTACAGCCCACAAATGTGTGCTCGAAAAAAGCAGCTGCTCCAAGCTGATTATTCAGGCAGCAGAGGTAGGTTATCTTACTGCAAAACAAGCATTAGAGCGCCTTTGGAAAGGCATTTCACCCACATTAACCAATAAAAGAAAAGAGATGTACGCAAAGTATGATTTTCGCAAAAAGCCGTCTTCAAAAGAAGATGAAGATAAACAGCCGTTGTATCCCCGCATCGTATCGAACGGGACTATCGACTTTCAACGCATTGTAAAAGAGATCGCCCAGGCTTCCAGTTTTACCCCGGCAGACATCGAAGGAGTTCAGCTGGCTATTGAAAATAAAATATCTGAATATTTAATCAGTGGTTATCACGTTCAATTGGGCGACCTCGGATATTTTTCAGCCAAGTTGAAAGCACGTCCGGTAATGGATGCCAAAGAGATACATGCGCAGTCCATCTATTTCGACAATGTAAATTTTCGTCCTTCATCTTCTTTCCGAAAGAAGGTTCGCGGATTTGTAGAAAAAGCGAAGTCGGGATTTGCACATTCTGCCGAAATTCCGGTGGAAGAACGTCGTCGCAGGTTGGAGAAATTTCTGGATGAACGTCCGATGATACGACGCAAGGAATATACACAACTGACGGGACTCCTGAAGAACAAAGCACTGAATGAGTTGAACGGTTGGGTGAAAGAAGGGGTACTCGACACCATTGGAAGCGGTAGCCATATAATTTATGTGCGGGCAAATACTGGGAAAGATTAAGCAATAAAAGCAGTAAAACAGGAATGACAGATGCTCATTTTTCATGAAGAAAGTATGATAGATACCGGAGTTCGGAATGATCTATCACACTTATTTATCAGTATACCAGCATATTAGCAAAAAGGATGAGAGTCATGAAAGTTATTTTTTGCCTTAAGAAACGGTACAGTTGGAAAATAGCGGCGAAAATCGTGGCAGTAGCTCCTAAATATCAGTTATTCACCGATGCAACTACAATGTACTGCAATCATTATTCCATTTCCTTCTTTCTCTTCTTCCACAGTTGCCACGAATTAATAATATTCTGCCACATATTATATACCAAATAGCATATTAGTCTGATTATCAAAGAAGAATCCCACCTATCACTAACAATGGGTAACAAAATAGCAACAAAAAAACGAAGAAATTCGCTTAGTGGTGGACTTCATGTGCAAAGGTAACAAAAGGCAATTACCTGCCAAAAAAGAAACAAGGCTTTTGCCTTACAATAGCTTTTTCAAGTCCTCAACGTCCGGCAGAGCGTTACGAAGTCGTTCCGGCATATCTTTAGATGCACGGTAAGTAGCAACCCCCATCGGCTTGTTATAATCACGAACGGCAAACTCTACAAAGGTTTGATTCATCTCTCTACAAAGTATTATTCCGATAGAAGGGTTTTCGTGCGGCTTTCTGATATATGTATCTAAGGCGGATAGATAAGTATTCAACTGCCCCAAATAAGATGTACGGAATTTTCCGGATTTCAGCTCGACTGCGACCAAGGAATTAAGCTCCCGATTGAAAAAGAGCAAATCAATGAACATTTCTTCTCCTGCAACTTCCATGCGATATTGATTGCCTATAAAGCTGAAATCTTGCCCAAAGGTCATAATGAACTTCTTTACGTTGGCAACAATCGCCTTTTCTACTATCTTTTCGTCTAAATCCTCTTCTTGTTCATCCAGTTCCTCCACATTGATGAAATCAAGCAAGTATTCATCTTTAAATGAACAAACAGCTTTTAGAGCTTGCTTAGTATCAGGCAATGTTTGTGCGAAATTGTTAGGCAAAGTTCCCCGATGGCTGTAGAGGTCTGCTTTTAAATAATCCCTTAAAGTGTATTTACTCCAATAGCGAGTAGCGCACTCATGTATATAAAATAGCCTTGCTTCCAAAGTCTTAGCTTTGGATATTATTTCGGTATGATGACTAAAACCGATTGAAAGGAAATCAGCCCAATTGAATTCATCAGCCAGTGGCTGGCGAATTACGCTCAACAGCAATTTTTCATCTAATACCAAATCGCCAGCCAATGGCTGGCGATTTAGAACAGGTTCCCATTCTTCATAGAAAACTCGCATATTCTTTATATTCGAAGTTGAAAATCCCCTTAGCCCCGGCAATTCTTTTTGCAACAGAGAAGATATTTGCTCTATTGCTCCTTTACCCCAAAAGCCTATACGGGAATTTTTCGACACGTAACGTCCGATGCCGTAATAAAGAGATAGCTGTTCTTTGTTCACCGATGTGGCTGCACGGTACTGGCTGCGCAGAATAGCTTCTTTTATGGTCTTTACTGCTTCTCTATAATTCTGATTTATATCCATTTGCGTTTTGTTATATGTGACAAAAGTACAAAAATAAGGAGGTGTGTCAAAATGCACACCTCTTTTTTTTTATGCACAAAGCCCCGACTTTCACAAGCTGGGAGATTGGAAACAGAGTTCAAAACAAGATAGTCTTGCTTGTCAAGGTCGGGATAATCGGGACAACTTTTCTGCCGTAAAGTCACAATTTCAATTCACGGATAGTGTTGCCAATAATCTTTTCATAATTCAGACTGCCACGCTCTTTAGATTGCGCTCTCATATCCAACAAATAGTCAAGTACGTTTGCTTTGGATTTATTGGTATTCTGAAATCCGTGCGCATCATTCTATAAATCACTATATTTCAGTTATTTATATTTAATTTTTCATCTCATTCTTTCTCTTTTTCCAAAGCTGATAGCTATTGATAATGTTTTGCCACAGCACATACGATCCCGGAGCAACAGAAGACAACGGATTGAGATAGGTATGTGCCATCCAAATAGCCAGAATCGTATTCTTCTGCCCCAATGCCTGACCGCCACTGATACGGTCATTATAGACAGAGCCGATTGTTTTCCCTAAGAAAAACTGCAAACAACAAGCAACCAAAGCCCCGACTGCAATCATTATTTCGGTAAAGCCGTCCGCAGGGTCATTCAACAGCGAATACAACGTTTGGGCTGTAACAATAGCCAGAGAGACTGCCCACAAATAGAAAGCAAGTTCATGATAGCCCAACAGCTTCTGATGCACTTTCGGCAGACATTTGCTCAACAGCCACGCAGCCAGAAAAGGACAGATCAATAATGGAAATACTTTACTCAATATAACAAAGAATGCTCCCCAAAAACTAACATCGGGATGTACTTCCACCAAAGGAAAAAAAATAGGGACGGCAATAGCTGCTCCAATATTCCCTAGCAATGTGTAAGTAGTCAGACTCGCCGCACTCCCTCCCAATTTGGAAGTAATCACTGCCGCAGCAGTAGCCGTAGGGCAGATAATGCAAACCATGACCCCTTCCGCCACAATTTTATTGAAACGATAAAGCAGCAAGTAAGCAGCCAGCGCCCCCGCAATCTGGATCAACAACAGCCATGCATGAAGTGGCTTTGGTTTCAAATCATGCGGAGATACTTTACAAAAAGTGAGCAGCAGCATCGTGAATATGAGATAAGGAGTCAGGAAAGATAGACTAATGAACAAAGGATACCCCACAGCGCCTACCAACATAGCGATAGGTAATGTCCAATTCTTTAAAAACTTAAGCATCGGCATACATTTTAACTTCGGGGTGCAAAGTAACGGAGATTTCAGGAGAAAAGCTACCTTTAAACCGAAAAAAACACAAAACTTAATGGCAAATAATGAGTTTTCTACAAAATTCTACTACATTTGCAGCGTATTACAGATATGAAACTGAATAGACCATACATATTATATATATGCATTTGCCTCTGGCTACTTTTCCTGCCCTCATGCACCAACCGTTTATGGGGGAAAGATTTTGTCGTAGTCATTGATGCCGGACACGGCGGACACGACCCGGGAGCTATCGGCAAAATCTCTAAAGAGAAGAATATCAACCTGAACGTTGCCCTGAAAGTAGGAAATCTGATAAAAAAGAACTGTGATGATGTCAAACTGATTTATACGCGCAGCAAAGATGTGTTCATTCCTCTGGCACGACGGGCGGAAATCGCAAACAACGCGAAAGCCGATCTTTTCATCTCCATTCACACCAACGCACTGGCAAACAACCGTACAGCAAAAGGTGCTTCTACCTGGACCCTGGGTCTGGCCAAATCAGAAGCCAACCTGGAAGTTGCCAAACGAGAGAATGCCGTAATTCTCTACGAAAGCGACTACGAAACAAGATATGCCGGTTTTAATCCGAATTCTGCAGAATCTTATATCATATTCGAATTTATGCAGGATAAATATATGGAGCAGAGCGTGCATCTGGCTTCACTGGTGCAGAAACAATTCCGACATACTTGCAAACGAGTGGACCGGGGCGTGCACCAAGCCGGATTCCTTGTATTAAAAGCAAGCGCCATGCCCAGCATTCTGGTGGAACTAGGATTTATCTCCACTCCCGAGGAAGAACGTTACCTGAACTCGGAAGCAGGTGCCAATACAATGGCGAACGGAATTTACCGTGCTTTTCTGAATTACAAGAGAGAACATGAACTGCGCCTGACAGGAGTCAGCAAGACGATTATTCCTGCCGAAGAACAGGAGGAGAAAAATGCTCCGGTAATCGCACAAGCTTCTCCCCAGCCTGCCGTAACAGCGAAAACAACGCCCAAACGTCCTATTGTAGTAGAAAGTGCAACCAATGACAGTGAAATTACGTTTAAGATACAGATACTCACCTCTTCCAAGCCTCTCACTAAAAATGACAAAAGGTTGAAAGGACTGAAAGGAGTGGACTATTATAAAGAAAAAGGAATCTATAAATATACGTATGGTGCCTCTGCCGATTATAATAAGGTATTGCGTACGAAACGTAGCATCACGGCACAATTCAAGGATGCCTTTATCATCGCTTTCCGGAACGGCGAGAAAATGAACGTCAACGAAGCGATCACCGAATTCAAGAAAAGAAAAAATAAATAAAAATATAAAATGAAGTACATTACAAAAGAAGTCAGAATAGGTATTGCAGGTATAATAGCACTATGCGTACTGATTTATGGAATTAATTGGCTGAAAGGTATACACATGTTCCAGCCTTCCAGTTATTTCTATGCCAAATTTCAAAACGTAAACGGACTGACCAAATCAAGTCCGGTATTTGCAGACGGTGTCCGCGTAGGTATTGTACGTGACATCTATTATGACTACGTGAACCCGGGAAATGTGATCGTCGAAGTTGAACTGGATACGGAACTGCGTATCCCCAAAGGAAGTAGCGCCGAACTGGTATCCGAGTTAATGGGAGGTGTGCGCATGAACATCCTTCTCGCCAACAATCCGCGCGAAAAATATGCCGTAGGAGATACGATTCCCGGCAAACTGAATAACGGAATGATGGAAAGCGTGGCACAGCTCATGCCTAAAGTGCAGGAAATGTTGCCCAAGCTGGACTCAATCCTGATCTCCCTGAACAATATTCTGGGAGACAAGAGCATCCCCGCCACCCTGCATTCAATGGAGACTACCACCGCCAACCTCGCAGTAGTCAGCTCACAGATGAAAGGACTAATGAGCAAAGACATCCCCCAGCTCACCGGGAAACTTAATACAATCGGAGACAACTTCATAGCCATTAGCGGTAATTTAAAGGAAATAGACTATGCAGCTACTTTCAAAAAAATAGACGAAACTTTGGCTAACGTAAAAATACTTACAGAGAAATTGAACAGCAAAGACAACACGCTTGGGTTGCTTTTCAACGATCCGTCATTATACAATAATCTGAACGCAACGACAGAGAATGCCGCCAGTTTGCTTGAAGACCTGAAAGCACATCCGAAGCGTTATGTTCACTTCTCATTATTCGGTAAAAAAGATAAGTAAGTTTTCATCGTTATATAGATTTTATCTAAATAACGAGAGAGCGTAAAAAGAATGTGGATCACTCTGCAAATGTCTATCTACAAACCGAAATAATATTCCCGTACAAACAGATAAATGAAAGAAAAGCTACATAATTCAGGGATATAAAAAGCTATTATACAGATACTTATAAAAATGCAATAGCCTTCAGAGGCATCATGTTTTTATAGAAATGTATAAGTCACTGAAAGTAAACACATTATTGTTTTCATGAAATAAACAAGAAAAAATAGATTTGTTTTTTCCAAATAAGATTCCGAATTTTGCAAGCGTAGAAGTTTTGCTTAATTAATAAATGTATTAAAAGTTACTATGATTGAATCAAATCATGCCGTACTTTGGAACCGCTGTCTCGAGGTTATTAAAGACAATGTTCCCGAGACGACATATAATACTTGGTTTGCCCCGATTGTTCCATTAAAATATGAGGACAAAACATTGATCTTGCAGATCCCGAGCCAGTTTTTCTATGAAATTCTGGAGGAGAGATTCGTAGATCTAATCCGCAAGACATTATATAAGGTCATTGGCGAAGGCACCAAGTTGATGTACAACGTCATGGTCGACAAGACTTCGATTCCGAATCAAACCGTGAATCTCGAAGCAAGCAATCGTTCTAC
>OGLX01001588.1_pt1 | contig 10949 bp, 10 predicted proteins | sample 1572821 | NCBI WGS metagenome assembly OGLX01 (sample SAMEA2581908, study PRJEB24529) | metagenome | biome: Human gut stool | place: China | collected 2011 | reverse complement strand
TGTCCAGCATTCTTGACCGGCTTTCTTTCTGTACGAAAGCTTCTCTTATTCTCATTTCTTCTATATTCATTCTTTTGCATCATTCTGACCCTCAAATTGTTATTTTTCTATTACCACATATTCTCATTATAGAGGATATTTCTTGCTTTTTCTATAAATTCTTTTGTTCCATTTATTATAATACAATCATTGTTTTGTACTGCTTGCTTTATGTCTTCTAAATTACTTTTTTGCCATCCAATATTTATTATTTCTTTTTTATCTTCTAAATGTAATTTTGTTAATAATGTTTCCATTTCTTTTGTTAAATCCTTTTCTAGAATTGTGGTAACTTTAACTCCTTTATTAATTTTTTGGTCTAGGTTTGGTAGTAACATTGTGACTAGGTGCCACTCACTTGCATAGAAACTACAAATTGACTTTAAATTTTTATTAATATCAGCCATATTTACCTCCACTTTTATTTTTCTATCTATGGTAAATTTTAACATTTTTGCATATTTGTGTCAATATTATTACAAATGTTTCGTGTGTCATAATTCGACAAAGCATCTATTTTTCGCCTTATTTATCGAGTTTTCATTTTTTGTTTTGTAGAATTTTTGCAGTTTTATTACACAATTGTTACATTTTATTTTAAATATTTATTTACCAATTTTGTATATTTTTTAGCAATTTAGTAAATAATTTTATTAATAATTTAGTATAAAATTTTTAGAGGTGATTTATTTATGTTTTGTAAAGAAAAAATTTTTAGAGCTGTAATTCTTATTTTACTTTTCACTATTTTTACATTGTTTTCTGCAATTTCATACGTTAATGCCGTTTCTTCCGATATTGCAGATGGAGTATTTAGACTTCACGTTATAGCAAATAGCGACTCTGTAGAGGATCAAAATCTAAAGTATAAAGTTAGAGATGCTTTATTAGAATATATGAATTCTATCTGTGCAGATGCTTCTTCAAAGGAAGATGCTATGAATATTGCTTCTGAGCATCTTGACGACTTTAGAAAAATTGCTCAGAAAGTTGTTTACGATAATAATTATAATTACCATGTTACTGTGGAAATTGGTCAGTATAATTTTCCAACTAAACACTATGGAGACGTCTCTCTTCCTTCCGGTATTTATGATGCCCTTAGAGTAAAAATTGGAACGGCTTCTGGTCAAAATTGGTGGTGTGTAATGTTTCCTCCTCTTTGTTTTGTAGATGTATCTTCTGGTATTGTCCCAGATAATTCAAAAGATTTATTGCAAGATAATATGTCTGATGAAGAATATGATTTGATAACAAATTCTAATGATAATTCTAGTCTAACTTTTAAGTTTAAAATCGTAGAATTATTTGAAAATATTAAAGTTAAGTTGGCAAACAGCTAACTTATCTTTTTTACACATTTTTATTTTAAATATTTCTTTTTTATGTTATATATATAGGTAGTTTATTAGGTTATACACATTAGAAAGGGGATTTTACTTTGGAGAAATTAGTAATAAATGGACCAACAAGGCTTAAAGGCGATGTAAATATAAGCGGAGCAAAAAATGCAGCAGTTGCAATAATTCCTGCAACTTTATTAATAGATGGAGAATGTACATTAGAAAATGTACCAAATATAAGTGATGTAAAGCTTTCATGCACAATATTAGAGAAATTAGGTGCAAAAATCACATGGCTTACAGAAAATTCATTAAAAGTAGATACAAGAAAAATAACTTCAACTAGGGCTCCTTTAGATATTACAAGCAAGTTCAGAGCTTCTTATTATCTAATAGGGTCACTTCTTAGCCGTTGTGGCAAAGCTGAAGTTGGACTTCCTGGCGGATGTAAATTGGGGGCCCGTCCAATTGACCAACATATTAAAGGTTTTGAGGCACTTGGAGCAAATACAACGGTTGCTCAGGGTAAGATTATTGCAGAAGCAGATAGATTAGTTGGTACATCAATTTATATGGATACAGTTTCTGTTGGAGCTACTATTAATGTTATGCTTGCAGCAGTGCTTGCAGAGGGAATTACAACAATTGATAATGCAGCAAAAGAACCTCATGTTGTTGATGTTGCAAACTTTCTAAATACTATGGGGGCAGATATTCACGGTGCAGGAACTGACGTTATTAAGGTTACTGGTGTAAAAAAATTACATGGAAATGCAACATATTCAATAGTTCCAGATCAGATTGAAGCAGGAACATTTATGCTTGCAGCAATCGCATCAAAAGGTGATGTTGTTATTCATAATTGTATTCCTAAGCACTTAGAATGTTTAACTGCCAAAATACTTGAAATAGGTGGAAACGTTGAAGAAGGTGATGATTCAATTCATGTTTGGTGTGATACACGTCCTTCTAAGGCTACGATAAAAACATTACCATATCCAGGTTTTCCAACTGATTTACAACCTCAAATGGGTGTTGTGTTATCTGTTGCAGATGGTACAAGTATTATTAATGAAAGCATTTGGGAATCTCGTTTTCAATATACAGCTGAATTAAATAAAATGGGAGCAAACATTACAGCCCAAGGGAAAAGTGCTGTTTTTGAAGGAGTCGATTTCTTATCTGGTGCACCAGTTTATGCATCAGATTTAAGAGCAGGAGCAGCCTTGATAATTGCTGGAATAATTGCAAACGGCGAAACAGATTTATATAACCTTGATCATATTGATAGAGGCTATGATTGTATAGAAGAAAAATTTAGAAAACTCGGAGCAAATATTACAAGAGTTAATGAAGAATAGGAATTAATATGTTTAAATTTTGTAGTTTATTTAGTGGAAGTACTGGTAATAGTTTATTTGTAGAAACTGAAAATTCAAAAATATTAGTTGACGCTGGAGAAAGTGCTAAGAAAATTGTTTCTGCACTTTCTCTTATTGGCATTGAAGTGACTGATATTGATGCAATACTTGTTACTCATGAGCATATTGACCATGTTAAGAGTTTAGGAACTCTTTCTAAAAAATATAATATTCCGGTTTATGCAAATGAAAATACTTGGAATGCCATGCCAGAACAGCAAGCAAAAATTTTAGAAGAAAACCAAAAAAAGTTTAGTGTTAACAAAGAATTTGAAATAAAGGATTTAACATTTCAACCTTTTAGCATTCCTCATGATGCCGCTGACCCATGTGGTTTTAACATATTACATAAAAAAAATAAAATCAGCATTGCAACAGATTTAGGTCATGTTACACCAGAGATTTTTGATAAATTATCAAAGAGTTCTTTTGTATTATTGGAATCTAATTATGACCCAGATATTTTGAAATATTCAAAATATCCATATCAATTAAAGCAAAGAATTGCCGGTCCAGATGGGCATTTATCTAACTATAATTCTGGTGATTTGGTTTCTAAACTTATGAAAACCGGATTAAGTTCTGTAATGCTTGGGCATTTAAGCAAGGAAAATAACTTTCCAGAACTTGCTTACAAAACTGTTGTTGAAGAAATTATTAGCAATCATCATGATGAAAATGATATAAAAGTTGGAATTGCTAAAAGAGATGGTCCAAGTGGACTTATAGATATTGCTTAAAAGAAAGGATTTAGTCGATTCACCTTGACTATATAAAAATTTATGTTACATATTAATGTTATTTGTGTCGGAAAAATTAAAGAAAGTTTTTTTAGAGATGCAATTTTGGAATATTCTAAAAGATTATCTAGGTTTTGCAATTTAACCATTACTGAACTTCAAGATGAGAAAATTCCAGAAAAGGCTAGTGAAAAAATAGAACAGGAAATAAAAGAAAAAGAGGGGCAAAATATAATTTCTCATATAAAAAAAGATTCTTATGTAATTGCATTAGATTTAACGGGAAAAGAACTCGACTCTGTTGCTCTTTCTCAAAAAATAGAAAACTTATCGATTAGTAATAGTTCAATTACATTTATTATTGGTGGAAGTCTTGGTCTTTCGAAGCAAGTTTTAAATTATTGCAATGAAAAACTATGTTTTTCAAAAATGACATTTCCACATCAATTAATACGAATATTTTTATTAGAACAAATTTATAGAGCATTCAAAATTGCAAATAATGAGACATATCACAAATAATGATTAAAGTATAATGTTCCAAACTATTGCAGATGTTAACATTCCTACGAAATCTGCAATTAATGCTGCAACTAATACGAACCTTATCTTCTTCACTCCAATACTTCCTGTATATATCGCTATTGTGTAAAATGTAGTTTCTGTTGAACCCATTATTGTAGATGTAATTAAACCAATTTTACTGTCAACACCATATGTTTTCATTATGTCTGTTGCAACAGCAAGTGATGCACTTCCAGATATTGGTCTTAACATTGCAAGTGGCATTACCTCACTCGGGAAACCAACTCTATTTGTAAAAATAGATACTGCTCTTGTAATTATTTCTAATAATCCCGAACTCCTAAGTACTCCTACCGCTAAAAATATTCCTAATAATGTAGGAAAAATTTTAATAACTATGCTCATTCCTTCTGTAGCACCTTCAACAAAAATGTCATATACTTTTTTCTTATCTGCAATTCCATAAATAACTATTATAATTATTACAACTGGAACAGCAATTGTTGATATATAATTAACTATTTTCATATTTTAACTCAACTTTCTTAAAACTTTTTCATCAATAGCTTACTTGCAATTATTCCTGCCGTATCTGCCACCAGTGTAACTATCCATACTGGTAGAATTATTTGAGCAGCATTTGTCGACCCCATTGATGCTCTTACGGCAATAACGGTTGTTGGTATTAATTGTAAAGAAGCCGTATTTAAAACTATGAACATAGCCATTGAGTCAGTTATAGTATCTTTATTAGGATTTTTTTCCTGCATAGTTTTCATTGCTTGCAAGCCTAGTGGTGTTGCTGCATTACCGATTCCAAGAAGATTTGCAATTATATTTATTGTAATTTCTTTATATTCCTTATCTTCTTTATTCATTTTTGGAAATAAAAATTTCATTAGTGGACTAATCATATTACTAAGCTTATTAATTAATGAAGATTTTTGTACAATTTTCATCAATCCATTCCATAAACACATAGTACCAAATAATTTTATTATAAGATCCACTGCTTGAGTGCATGAATTAAAAATCGAATTATTAAAATTATTTATATTTCCAGTTAATAAAGCAAATATAAACGAAATAATTATAAAAAATGGCCATATTTTATTTAGCATATGTACCTCCATCTATTTAATTTTATTCAAACCAGTCTTTAATATTCATTATATTATTTTTTATTCATAAGTAAACTTTTATTACAGTTACTAAATTTTACAGTAAATTTTTTCAATTTCTACTTTATTTTTGAAACTATTTCATGAAATTTCCAAATTTTACTTGTTTTTTACAAATGAATGTGTTATCATGATTGTAGATTGATGTCGAATTTTGTTGTAGGAGGTATTATAGACATGAAGTCAACTGGAATTGTTAGACGTGTAGATGAATTAGGAAGAATCGTTATTCCTATAGAACTACGTAACAAGCTAAAAATCGCTGAGAAAGATCCTATAGAAATATACGTAGAAGGTTCTTCTATAATATTAAAAAAATACGAAGAGACTTGCGTTTTCTGTGGAGGAACTAAAAATGTAGTAGATTACAAAGGAAAATTAGTTTGTGAAAAATGTGCTCAAAATATATCAAATATTTCTGATAATTTAAAAAAATAATAAATAATAAATAAAAAATACGAGGTTTATTGGCCCCGTCTTTTTTATATAAATTTTTTGTATATTTCATCTTTTGGCACTTTATTATTTTTCGCAATTCTTTTTATTATATCTTTTTTATTCATTCCTTGGTTTTCATAATATTTATACTGTTCTTCCAATGTCATTTGATTTAATGTTTCTACTTCAATTTGTTTTTCTGTTTTGCTATGCATCTCAAATAGAATTATATATTCCCCTTTTACATCTTTTAAGGTTGGCAAAATATCTTCTATTCTTCCTCTAATAAAACTCTCATGTATTTTAGTAAGTTCTTTTGCAATCACAATTTCAATATTTCCAAATCTATCTAATAATTCTGCAAGTGTTTTTTCTAATCTATGTGGAGCTTCATAAAAAATTATTGTTTTATTTTGTTTTTGTATGTCTTCTATTTTTTCATTTCTAAGTTTTTTATCTAATGGCAAAAATCCATAAAAGGCAAACTCTTTTGTATTTAGTCCAGATGCAATTAATGCATTTATTAGAGCACATGCACCAGGAATCGGTATTATTTCTATGTTTTCTTTTATTGCTTGCTTTACTACTTCTTCACCAGGATCAGATATTCCTGGAGTTCCCGCATCTGTTATTAATCCTATATTTTTACCATCTTTCAATAAATTTATTAATGTTTCAGTTTTAGTATCTTCATTATGTCTGTGATAACTAATCATCGGTTTTGATATATCTAAATAATTTAATAATTTTAATGAGTGTCTTGTGTCTTCAGCAGCAATTATGTCTACTTTTTTTAATATTTCAACAGCTCTATACGTAATATCTCCTAAATTTCCAATTGGTGTTGCAATTAAATATAATTTTCCAAACATATTTATCTTCCTTTTTTATTATTTAAATTAATTTATTTTCTATTTTATTATTATTTTATTGTTATTATTTTTATTTTTTTATTTTTATTTTATTATTTTATTTTTGTTTTATTTTTATTATTTTATTATTATTTTATTTTTATTTTAATATTTTTGTTAATTATTTTTTATATAAATATTTTTTATATCTTGTGTATACTCTCCGTTTTTTTGATATATTACTAATGGTTTGTCTACACTAAAAAATCTTTTTCCGCCTTTTACTCCTTTTATTAGTACAATAGATGGAGTCTCATTTTCGTATGGATAAACTAATCTCATTTTTTTTGGTTCTATTTTATTTGCTCTCATTTCTTGCATTATGTCTACAATTCGTTCTGGTTTATGTACTATGTATAATTCTCCTTTATCTTTTAGCAATCCGGCTGCTACCTTTATAAAGTCGGAAAGTGTAGCCTTTACTTCGTGTCTTGCTATTAATTTACTAGTGTTTTCGTTTGTTTTTCCCCTTCCTACTTCTTTATACGGTGGATTCATTACAACCGCATCAAATGTATTTTTTTGCAGTATATTTTTCTTAAAAATATCATTTATGTCAACATTAACAATTTTAAATTGCTCTTCCAAATCATTTAACTTAATACTTCTTTCTGCCATTTCAGCAATTTCTTCTTGAATTTCGACCCCTATAATTTGATTTAACTTTGTCTTTTTACATAATAAAAGACCAACAATACCGTTTCCTGTTCCTAAATCTGCAACTTTACTATTATTTTTTATTTCCTTTGCAAAGTCTGATAATAACACGCTATCTATTCCAAAACAAAATGCTGTCTTATCCTGAATAATTTTTAATCCTTTATATTGCAAATCATCTATTCTTTCATTTTCTTTTAAATTCATAATTTTCACTTTCCATTTTTGTTGAATTCACATATTTTTAATACGTTAATATTATATATTAAATATCAAATTATGTAAATAGAGGAAGTAAAAAATGAATAGTTATAATAAGTTTATGTGTAATCCAAAGCCTCCTTGTAATTGTTATTCCTATAAACCTTGTTGTAAGCCATATTGTAATAAATGTTGTAGGCCACAAAATAATATTCTAAATTCACTGTTTTGCGTAGAAAATTTTCTTTGTTGCACTCAAAAAGCATGCACAATATGTAAATTTATAAATTTCTTCAAATAAAAACTCTTGTATAATTTTTCATTATATAAGAGTTTTTTATTCTATTCATTTCTTATAAAGTTTTGAGAAAAGTTTATTTCTCCGTCTTTAAATTTTGCATTCTCTTCTCCATTTATTAATATTTTTATGGAATTTACTTCTGTTAATTCTGTAAGCGAATTTACTAAGCATTCTATAGTCTTTTGTTCTTCTTCTTTTCCACCAATGTGATTTTCTACAAATTCTGATGAAAAATTTACTTTTAGAGTATCTCCTTCTAAGCTTGTTCCTATTAACATTGTTCCTTCTGGTATCACATTGTCATGGTTTTCGTTTTTTGGTCCATCTATCAACATGTTTATTATAACAGTGTATGGGTCTTTTATTAGTGTTTTTACGTCTAACATTCTGGCTTCAGGTTCTACATTTCTTGTAGTTTTATTTACAAAATATAGTGAAATCATTGTTTTACGCTCTTGTTCATCTGATATTTCTTCTTGTGGTTCATATTCTACATATTCAGGTTTTTTATTTTTATTTATAAAATATGTTATTACGCCTGCAATTATTGCGATAATCACCAATACTATTACTATTTTTTTAAAATTTGTTTTCATTATGTAATCCTCCTTATCTAATTTTATCTTTGATAACATGTCTATTCTCTTAATTTTCTAATTAGAACCTATAATTGTCCAAAAAATAATTTTTCACATAAAATACACAATCCTACATTTTTCGACCAAAAACCTACAAATAAGCTATTTGTAGGTTTTTTATATTTTCTGACAGCTAGTCAGTTTCATTTGACAAAATCCGCTTTTCCGTATAAAATTAGGGTAGTTTTTATTTAAAACATAAGGAGATTTAATATGAACAATTTATTGCATGTAGGACTTGATGTTGGATCTACTACAGTAAAGATTGCCGTTATGGATAATAATCTTAACACAATTTATACAAGCTACCAACGTCATAATTCAGATACAAAAAATACAGTATGTGCAGTTTTAGATAATTTAGCCAATCGTTACCCTGATGCTGAATTTACTATCGCTCTTACAGGATCTGGCGCAATGTCTGCAGCTACATTTTTGAATGTACCTTTTATTCAAGAAGTTGTTGCTTGTAAAAGAGCCGTAGAAAAATACATTCCAAAAACTGATGTCGTAATTGAACTTGGTGGTGAGGATGCTAAGATTATATATTTTGGAAAGTCTATTGAACAACGTATGAACGGAACTTGTGCTGGTGGTACTGGTGCATTTATTGACCAGATGGCATCATTGTTAAACACTGATTCTTCTGGATTAAATGAACTTGCCAAAAAACACTCAATTATCTACCCAATAGCTTCACGTTGTGGAGTATTTGCTAAAACTGATGTTCAACCACTTATAAATGAAGGGGCAGCAAGAGAAGATATTGCAGCTTCTATATTTCAAGCTGTTGTTAATCAGACTATTAGTGGACTTGCATGCGGAAGACCAATACGTGGAAATGTTGCATTTTTAGGAGGCCCTCTTAACTATCTTTCAGAGTTAAGAAATAGATTCATAGAAACGCTTCATTTGACCGATGAGCAAATAATAGTTCCAGATGAAGCACATTTATTAGTTGCAAAAGGTGCAGCATTAGATTCTTTGGAAACAACTCCAATTTCTACCCAGAAATTAATGGCAAAAATTCAAGGTCTAAGAAGCTCACATGACTCTACAACAAATCCTCTAAAGCCTTTATTTGTAACACATTCAGAATACGAGGAATTTAAATCACGTCACAGCAAAGATGTTGTAAAAAAAGGTGATTTATCAACCTATAAAGGAAATTGTTTTATAGGTATTGATGCAGGCTCTACAACCACAAAACTCGTTGTAACCGATACAGAAGGCGCTTTGTTGTACTCTTTATATGCAGGAAATGAAGGAAATCCTCTAAAAAGTGTAACAAATATGCTAAAAGAATTATATAAAGTACTTCCTAAAGGAGTAACTATTAGATACAGTGGTGTTACAGGTTACGGAGAAGCACTTATTAAAACAGCATTAAATGTTGATTTGAACGAAATTGAAACAATCGCACATTATACAGCTGCTAAGAAGTTTATGCCTAATGTTACTAGTATAGTAGACATTGGCGGTCAAGACATGAAATACATTAAGCTGAAAAATAACTCCATAGATAATATAATGCTAAATGAAGCTTGTTCTTCTGGATGTGGTTCATTTATAGAAACATTTGCAAAGAGTCTTGGACTAACAATTAGCGAATTTGTAAATTCTGCTATTTCCGCAAGAAATCCTGTCGATTTAGGTTCAAGATGTACTGTATTCATGAATTCCAAAATAAAACAGGCTCAAAAAGAAGGCTATAGTGTGGGAGATATTTCAGCAGGGCTTTCTTATTCTGTAATAAAAAATGCCATTCAAAAAGTTATGAAGATTAGAGATATGAAGGTTTTAGGCTCTCATATTGTAGTTCAGGGTGGAACATTTTATAATGATGCTGTTTTGCGTGCATTTGAATTGTTAGTTGGAAAAAATGTTGTAAGACCTGACATTGCTGGGCTTATGGGTGCTTATGGTGTTGCACTTTTAGCTCAAGAACAATACGAAGCAAATAAAGATATGGAATATGTCTCTACTATCTCTGACTTGGATGCTATAAATAACTTAAAAGTTGAAGCATCACATGTGCGTTGTAATGGTTGTGAAAACCACTGCTTACTCACAATAAACAAATTTAGCAATGGTACAAAGCATATTTCTGGTAATAGATGCGAAAAAGGAGCTGGAATCGTTTCGGAAAATAAAGAGTTACCAAACCTAGTAAAATATAAATATAAGAGAATTTTTGACTACACTCCTCTTGAGGAAAAAGATGCACCTCGTGGTGTTATCGGAATTCCAAGAGTTTTAAACATGTATGAAGATTATCCTTTCTGGTTTACATTTTTAACCAAACTTGGATTTAGAGTTATAATCTCTGAAAAAAGTAACAGAAAAACATACGAAAAAGGCATGGAATCAATGCCTTCTGAATCTGTTTGTTACCCAGCCAAATTATCACATGGTCATATAATTAGTTTAGTAAAACAAGGAATAAAAACAATATTCTATCCATGTGTACCATATTCTAGAAAAGAATATAAATCAGCAGATAATCATTATAACTGCCCTATTGTAATTTCGTATTCAGAGGTTTTGAAAAACA
>OGLX01001585.1_pt1 | contig 10957 bp, 10 predicted proteins | sample 1572821 | NCBI WGS metagenome assembly OGLX01 (sample SAMEA2581908, study PRJEB24529) | metagenome | biome: Human gut stool | place: China | collected 2011 | reverse complement strand
ATGCTATCCTTGACGCTCTTATGGCACAGGACCCCATGAGCCGTGTTGCATGCGAGACAAGCACTACCACCGGTCTGGTACTTGTTATGGGTGAGATCACAACAAAGGCACAGATCGATATTCAGACAATCGTACGTGAGACAATTCGTGAGATCGGTTATGACCGTGCAAAGTACGGATTTGACTGCGATACCTGTGGTGTGATCGTTGCACTTGACAAGCAGTCAACCGATATCGCAATGGGTGTTGACAAGGCACTCGAAGCAAAGGAAAATCATATGTCCGATGAGGAGATTGAGGCAATCGGCGCTGGCGATCAGGGTATGATGTTTGGCTATGCAACAAACGAGACACCAGAGCTTATGCCATATCCAATCTCATTGGCACACAAGCTTGCAAGAAAGCTGACAGAAGTTCGTAAGAACGGCACACTTCCTTATTTAAGACCAGATGGTAAGACACAGGTATCGGTAGAGTATGACGAGAACGGAAAGCCTTGCAGATTAGAGGCAGTTGTACTTTCTACCCAGCATGACGAGAATGTATCGCAGGAGCAGATCCATGCGGATATCAAGAAATATGTATTTGATCCAGTCCTTCCACAGGATATGATCGACGATGAGACGAAGTTCTTCATCAACCCAACCGGACGTTTTGTTATCGGTGGACCAAACGGTGACTCTGGTGTAACCGGACGTAAGATTATCGTAGACACTTACGGTGGATATGCACGTCACGGCGGCGGAGCCTTCTCTGGAAAGGACTGCACAAAGGTAGACCGTTCCGCAGCGTATGCCGCACGTTATGTAGCAAAGAATATCGTAGCAGCCGGACTGGCTGAGAAGTGTGAGATCCAGCTTTCTTATGCGATCGGTGTTGCAAGACCAACTTCCATCATGGTAGATACATTTGGCACAGGTAAGCTTGCAGATGATAAGCTCGTAGAGATCATCCGTGAGAACTTCGACCTGCGTCCGGCTGGTATCATCAAGATGCTTGATCTGCGCAGACCAATCTACAAGCAGACAGCCGCTTATGGACATTTCGGAAGAACCGATATCGACCTTCCGTGGGAGAAGACCGACAAGGTAGACGACTTAAAGAAATATTTGTAGAAAACAGGAGGAAGATATCATGAAGAATATGTTGAACTTCAAGAATTTCTCTGCGGAAGAGCTGCAGAAGATTCTTGATCTTGCACTGGATATGAAGAAGAACCCGGAGAAGTACAGCCACGCATTGGAGGGCAAGAAGCTCTATACGTTGTTTGAGAAGACAAGTACCCGTACATTCCTTTCTTTCACGACAGGAATGACAGAGCTTGGCGGAACCTACTACAACCAGCTCTGGAAGGACAGCAACTTTGTTCTTGGCGAGCCGGTTTCTGAGATCAAATATGTATGCCGCAATGTGGACATCATCATGGCACGTCTCGTGAAAAATGAGACCGTTGAGCTGTTCGGTGACAATGTAACGGTACCATTTATCAATGGCTGCGATAACTCGTACCATCCTTGCCAGATTCTGGCAGATGCACTGACGATCATCGAGAAGTTTGGTAGTCTGAATGTCAAGTTCTTATATATCGGTGCAAAGAACAACGTATTCAATTCACTGGTAGAATTCTTCTCCAAGATGAAGCAGGGAACTTTGTACGGACTTACCCCGCTTGTAAATGATACTGCCTGCGGTCCAGACTTCTATGAGGAAGCAAAGAAGACTGGTTACTATGTAGAGCTTGATCCGAACATGCCGATGGACGAAGTGAAGAAATATGTCAAGGATATGGATATCTGCTACACCGATACATGGCTTGACATGGAGTTCTTTAACGATCCTGCATATCAGGATAAGAAGAAAGAACTCATGGATAAGATGATGCCATATCAGTTGAACGATGAGTTCTTAGAGGGCAGTCATGCACTTGTCTTCCACGACATGCCAATGCATGTAGGCTTCGAGATTTCGAAGGACGTGGAGATGAAGAACCTTGATCATATTCTCGATCAGGCAGAAAACAGAAGACACGCAGAAAAAGCTGTCATGTATACATTGATAAAAGGAATTTAAGTGGTATAATATATGGATGTGTGGCTTTCGGTACTGGCGTTTGTGCTTTTCCTTGGCTTTGGTACGGGCGCGCTTGTCTGCGTCTCTGCCGTGAAAAAACAGTCTGGGATCGTCATAAAGAGCCGGCTGCATCACAAATTAAATATCTCTGAGGTCGTCTATGCGAACCTTGGACTTGTGGGACTTGTTGTGTTGGTATATTTTAAGATCTACATATTTGTGCCTGCGGTATTGCTGTTTGTGTTGTTCATCGTGCTGTCCACCCGGATACAGAGTGGCATCACAGAAGATGGAGTGCTGGTCGGAACCACATTTATCGAATGGGAATTCATGCGGTCTTTTCTCCTGGAGAACCAGGGGGAGGACAGCAATGTAATCGTACTGAAGATTCGTGCGAATCGAAAAACATATATCCTCGTTTGCAACCGGGAAGACCGGTTTGCAATCGATGAGATATTCCGAAAAAACAACGTGCGTTCAATGGGAGGAAACCAGAAATGAAACATGTAATTGATTCAACAGACCTGACCGTAGAAGAAATTGATGGCATTTTGAAGCTGGCACAGGATATCATCGACGACAAAGAAGCGTATAGCGAAGCGTGTAAGGGCAAAAAACTTGCAACATTATTTTTTGAACCAAGTACAAGAACAAGGCTTAGCTTTGAATCAGCAATGATGGAGCTTGGCGGAAATGTACTTGGTTTTTCTTCGGCTGATTCTACGTCAGCAACGAAGGGCGAGAGCGTGGGCGATACAACAAGAGTGGTAAGCTGCTATGCAGATATCATCGCAATGCGTCATCCGAAGGAAGGTGCGCCGATGCGTGCTTCCATGGTGAGTGGCGTGCCGATTATCAATGCGGGGGATGGCGGACATAACCATCCGACACAGACATTGACAGACCTGCTTACAATCCTGCGGGAGAAAGGAAGACTGGATAATTTCACGATTGGTCTGTGTGGCGATCTGAAGTTTGGACGTACCGTACATTCCCTGATCAAGGCATTGTCCCGTTATGAGAACATCAAATTCATCCTGATTGCACCGAAGGAACTCCGCGTGCCGGAATACATTATTTCCGAAGTGCTCGAAGCAAAGAATATTCCATATGAAGAAGTAGAGTCGATGGAAGAAGTGATGAGCGAGCTGGATGTGCTTTATATGACAAGAGTACAGAAGGAACGTTTCTTCAACGAGGCGGATTATGTCAGATTGAAGGATACATACATTCTTGATGGAAAGAAGCTGAAAAATGCAAAGTCTGACCTTGCAATCCTGCATCCGCTTCCACGTGTGAACGAGATCTCTGTGGAAATCGATGACGATCCACGTGCCTGCTATTTCCGTCAGGTTATGAATGGAAAATTCGTGCGTATGGCACTGATGCTGACACTGCTCAAGGCGAATGGTGCGAAGCTGAATCTGTCTGCGGACAAGCTTGCCAAGATCCCAGAGTAAGGAAATGGATTTGCATTAAGGAGGAAAAATCATGAAGATAGATAGTATTCAAAATGGTATTGTGCTGGATCATATTACTGCTGGCAAGGCACTTCAGGTATATCACGACCTCGAACTTGACAAGCTCGACTGTTCCGTTGCCATCCTGCAGAACGTCAAGAGCAGCAAGATGGGCAAGAAGGACATCCTGAAGATTGATAAGGAGTACGATGTGAATCTGGATGTGTTGGGTTACATCGATCCAGATATCACAGTCAGCATCATCAAGGACGGACAGACGGTCGAGAAAAAGAAGCTGGCATTGCCCAAAAAACTGATCAATGTGAAAAAATGTAAAAATCCTCGCTGTATCACATCGACAGAACCAGGAATTGTGCATATATTTAAATTAGCCGATGAAAAAAATCGTATTTATCGATGCATTTATTGTGAGGCAGACAAGTAAAATGCTTTACAAAATAATGGAATGTGTTATAATTATTAAGATTATGGGCTAGTAGCGTAAAAAATAACTGGCAGCACAGAGGTGTGAAATGGAAAAATATGTTATAAAAGGCGGCAATGTTCTGGAAGGTGAAGTTTCGATTGCCGGTGCGAAAAACGCCGCACTCGGTATCCTTGCAGCAGCAGTCATGACAGACGAAGAATGCATTATTGAGAATGTACCATATGTAGAAGATACAAAGACATTACTTCGTGCAATCGAGACAATTGGCGCTAAGGTAAAATACATTGATAACCATACAGTTTCTATCTGCGGCGGAACAATCAGAACCGGCGAGGATGTCTGTGTGGATGATGAATATATTCGGAAGATACGAGCATCCTACTATCTGCTTGGAGCTTTGCTTGGTAAATACAACTATGCACAGGTTGCTTTGCCGCAAGATTTTTCGGAAGCTTTGGTATCACAGACTGCAGTGCCCGTGGTCCACCAGTGGAACACACAAGTGCCACCAGTTTTTTTCCGTTTTTCTGTCTATGCTTTTTTTTGATGATTACAGGTTTTTCCGGCTCCATGGTACAAGCAGCCTCCGCCTTATGCAGAGTGCGTTCCTTTACCTCCACTGCCATACAGAGCGCTTTTTTGATCTTCTCAGCATACCTCTGCACATCCTTTTGAAAGATATGTTCCGGTTTCCGGATAAACTCAATCGCGCCCAGATCCAGTGCTGTAAAGACTGCATAGGAATCCTCTCTTGCACTGAATACAATAAATGGAGCAACAACACCTGCTTCCTTCGACTTTTTGATCAAGGTCAGACCATCCATCTTTGGCATATCGATATCCGTCATAACAACGTCAATATCGTTCTGCTTCGACAGATATGCATAACCTTCCTCTCCATCCGCCGCAAGATATGCAACTGTAAATCCATCAATATGGTTTATTATATCAGACATGACTCTTCTCATGAGTGCAGAGTCATCTATTAGTAATATTTTTTTAGGATCGTTTTCCATTCGCTATTTCCATTCTTTCACTTTCAAAAATAAAACGAACAATCTTATCACGCTCGTCCTGTGTTATTTTCAAAAATTCCATACGCTGTTCAAACATATCCGAACGTTCGCGTACAGGTGTACTTGATAATATACGCGCAAATAAATTAAACTGTAAAATTTCTCCGACAATAGAGACCATGAATTTTACCTTTACCACTTCGTTGCGCTCAATGTTGGTTCTCTGGTTCAGTCTGAGACCACCACCACTGATATCTACAATTCGTGCCGGCTGCCACGGCAGGGCATCCTCCGGGACAGAGATATCATCTGGAATTCCCGTATCATATTCTTCATCCGAAACCACTCTGATCTGCGCATCGATCAGGCAGTCATACCGGTAAAACTGCCGCCGCTGCACCTTCTCCAAGGCACCAAGCAGCTTGACATCAAGGAAAAACAGATTTCCGCTCTTATAACGCGAAGTTACCTGTACATTGCATTGCAGCAAGCCACGCTCTGTATAAAAGCATGCCGTATAACGCTCCTCTAAATCCAAAGGTACGATCCGTCCCTCAAAAATCGGCATCGCAATCTGTAATTTATCCTGATCCAGAATATCATAGATTTTGCTCACATAGACCTTTTTATTCTGCTCGTTACGAATAACCTGATCGAGTCGCACCAATTCAATTTTATTACCTATCGCTATTTCCATTCATTCGTATCATCTGTTACTTTTCCTGCTGTCTATTTCAAACAATTAACGGATTCTCTTCTTTGAACGGAAGAAATCAATAAATACCCGTGCAATTCCTTCTTTTTTCTTACTCTCCTCAACCGTATCGTCACTCAGACGATTGACAAGCTGGCAGATTCCCTTTGTGGCTGTCGTTCCCGGATATGCCTGCACAAGTGGTTTCTGCTCAATAACCGCCATGGAAGCATTCTTATCCTGCAGCACAGCGCCCAGAAATGAAAGCTTTGTATTCAAAAACTTTGAAGACACCGTATCGATCTTGTGGAAGATTTCTGCCCCTTCCGCCTCATTTTCCACACGGTTGGCTACAACATGGATTGTCTTATAGAGCGGATTGAAGCTGTTCTTTCTACGCAGTACTTTAAGCAATGAGTAAGAATCTGTAATGGATGTCGGTTCCGGTGTCACAACCAGAACGACCTCCGGGCTCATCATGACGAACTCCATAACGGAATCCGTAATCCCCGCACCTGTATCAATAATCACAACATCATACATCTGGTCGAGCTTCACTAATTCGGAAATCAAAAGTTTGATACTCGCATTATCGAGTGTCGCAAGCTCGGACACCCTTCGAGGTAGGACTTCGTGCCTTGCTTCGTCAGGACCCGGATATCATCATGGTCGGTGAGACGCGAGATGCAGAGACGGCATCCATTTCTGTCCGTGCCGCAATCACCGGACATCTGGTACTTTCGACGCTGCATACGAACGATGCGGCTTCCTCGGTTGTCCGACTGGCAGATATGGGAGTGGAACCGTATATGATCGCCAGCTCTTTAGTTGGTATCGTGGCACAGCGACTCGTGCGTAAAGTCTGCCCGTTCTGTGGTGAATGGGGACCGATGACCGAGCAGGAGGAAGCAATCGCAGGCGTACATTTCCCTCAGATCAAGCATGCCAAAGGCTGCAGACAGTGCAACAACACGGGCTACAAGGGACGTATTTCTATCCATGAAATCCTGATGATCGATAAGAAGGTGCGTGAAATGATCACGAAGGGCGCTTCGGTCGAGGAAATCAAAGATTATGCTGTACAGGAGCAGGGCATGAGCACCTTGAAGAAGAGTGCACTCGAACTCGTGGAAAATGGTACGACGACTGTAGATGAACTGTTGCGCGTGTCTTATTATGATTAGGGCAAGGAAAGCAAGCTGGAAAAATCGTGATGTGAGTGTAGAAAGAGAGAAGCAAGCTGGAAAACCCATGCCGGAAGCTGACAGCAAGTAGAAGAAAAAACAAGTAAGAAATATGATAAAAAAATCATAATAAAAAGATAAAAAAATACGAGAGGAGGTCGATATATATGATGATAGATCAGATGATTATGGAAGCACGTTCGATGGGATGCTCGGATATTCATATCACAGTTGGTATGCCACTTATGTATCGAATCAATGGTCGCTTGCAGAATGCACAGACCAATCCAAGCGACGGAGAAATCATCGCGATGCTCGCAGAGCTTTTGACCGATGAACAGCGGGAGAATCTCGAGCGAGGCATAGATGCGGATTTTGCAATTCGTACCCCGGATGGCAACCGTCAGCGTGTGAATGTATTTAAGCAGGATGGCAAGATGGCGGCAACAATCCGACTGCTTAATTCCTCGATTCCGTCGATGGAGATGCTTGGACTTCCAAGCGTGCTTCGGGAGCTGGCAGATAAGCCGCGTGGTATGATTCTTGTGACAGGACCAACAGGTTCTGGTAAATCAACCACACTTGCTTCTATGATTGATTATATCAACGAGAATCGTCCGGAACATATTATTACGATTGAAGATCCGGTCGAGTATGTATACGACAGAAAGATGGCACTTATTCACCAGAGAGAGGTTGGAAGAGATGTCACAAACTTTGCATCGGCACTTCGAAGTGCACTTCGTGAAGACCCGGATATTATTCTGGTAGGAGAGATGCGTGATTACGAGACAATTTCTGCAGCATTGACCGCGGCAGAGACCGGACATCTGGTTATGTCCACCCTGCATACGACAGGTGCAGCACAGACGATTGACCGAATCATTGACGCCTGTCCGGCAGGCATGCAGAATCAGGTACGGACACAGCTTGCCAGCGTGTTAAATGGTGTAATCACACAGTGTCTGATTCCGAATGCACGTGGAAATGGACGAGTTGTAGCGACAGAAATCTTAGTTGGTACGGATGCAGTTTGCAACCAGATCCGTGAGAATAAATGTCATCAGCTCGGTTCTCTGATGCAGTCCGGTTCATCCGTAGGTATGCATACATTAAATGGTGATTTGTCCCGTTTGGTTCAGAACGGTATGATTAACCGCCAGATGGCTTACAAATATTCAAACGATGTCGCAGAGCTCGATCAGTATTTGTAAAAGGCTGTTGAGCAACTAGATGTGGCATAAATGGTAAAAATTACCATGAGAAAATCCCTCGAAAAAAAGGGAAAAAGTTGATACTGATAGCAAATTTTGCTATACTTTATAAAGATTTTTCATATCAAAAAACAAAAAGACTAAGGAGGAAATGATTATGAACAAGCTGAAAAAAGCAGTGGTAATGGTTTTAGCATTGGCAATGGTTTTAACATGTGCCATGGTAACACCGGTGCAGGCTGCGGGAAAACTGAACAAGAAATCGGTTTCTATTTATGAAACAGAGACGGTTTCACTGACTGTGAAAGGAGTAAAATCCGTAACTTGGAAAACTTCCAATAAGAAGACTGCCACCGTTGATAAAAAGGGGCTGGTAAAGGGTGTAAAGAAAGGCACCTGTACTGTTACTGCAACGGATACAAAGACAAAAACTGCATATTCATGTAAAGTTACCGTAAAAGCAGCAAACTCACTTGGAATTGCAGCAAAGGATATTAGTGTATTCACTGGTGGAGAAACTATTTCTTATCCGGGAGAGGAAATCAAGGGCGCAACTTATGTACTGGATGGAAAGAAACTCGGGAAAAAGGATTACAGTACATGGACAGATAAGGATGGAGAGCGTGTAGTTTCTTATGTTACACTTACAAAGAAACTTACAGATGGAAAACATACCTTTGCTATCCAGAAAAAAGGTTATAAGACAGTAACAAAATCCTTCAAATTTACAGCATTAAAGGTTGATGGAATGTTTCCGGACGGAGAAGAGCCTTGGGTATCTGACGGAACCCTGTACGTTATCTGTACACCAAAGCTGGATGGAAAAGATTTTGTGATTAAAGTAGATGGTACAGAAGTAAAACCTAAGGATGCTTTTTTAAATGGAGATGGTGTATTTGTTATCTGGGTGGATGCTACAGGACTTTCCGCAGGAGAGCATAAGGTGAGCGTTACCGCAGAAGGAATTCCGGATGGAGAAGCTTCATTTACAGTAAAATAATATATCTGAATTTCAAAGGATATGAATCATTGTCAGGAGGATGACTATGAAACAAATGAAAAAACTGCTTGCATTTGTACTGGCATTTGCGATGATCATCACGATCTATCAGCCATCAGCGGCATATGCAGCAACCCAAAAAACAAGATTAAATGCAAAGACAATGACACTTCAGGTGGGACAGAAAAAGACCCTGAAAGTAAAGAATGCAGGGAAAAAGGCAAAATTGAAGTGGTCCAGCAATAAGAAATCCATTGCAACCGTTTCCAAAAAGGGAGTAGTAAAGGCAGTAAAAGCCGGAAATGCTGTCGTTACCTGTAAGGTAACAACAAAAAATGGCAAGACAACCAAACTCACTTGCAAGGTTGCGGTTAAGAAAACAGCAAAAGTTACCAGCTTGACCGTTGGTTCTCAGAGCGAACTGGAAAAGGCTCTGAAAAACAAAAATGTTACAAAGATCACAGTTGCGACACAGGGAGCTGTTACATTTACGGTACCGCAGGGCAATTACAGTAAGGTGGATCTGGTGATCAACGCGCCGAATGCGGATGTTGTGAATAACGGAAAATTCAAGTCTATTGATATTCAGGCAATCAAGCCGAATACCTACCGCGAGAATGCAAAAGGAAATGTTATTACGGTCAGTGCAACCGGTGATGCACGTGTGATTGTTGAAACCGGTGCTACCGTTGCAAAAATTATGGTTTCCGGATCAAAGGGAAATGTAAAACTGGTGGTAGATGGAACCCTTTCCGGCATTACGATTGATGCTCCGGTGAATGTGACTGTAGAAGGAAAGACAACCGTAGCAGTACCTGTTACCGTAAATGAAAAAGCGGCAGGTGCAAATGTAACTTCCAGTACACCGGTAGAGGTAAAGGCAGCAGCGCCGATCGCACTGAACCTGACCAAAGGTGCAGAGGGAAGTAAGGTAGAGACCACATCTGATAAAGCAGAAGTAACCGTAAAGAATGAGACAACACAGGCAGTAACGGTTACGACTCCGGCAGGAAGCAAGGACGTGGCAAAGGATACCACTTCAAAAGTAGATAATGCAGGAAAAGTTACGGATGTAGCAGACAATACAGATGCCAATAATAATGGCGGTGGCGCAACAGGGGGAGGTTCTTCTTCCGGGGGAAGTGTAACTCCGACTCCTTCTGTTGGAAAAATGGATAAGGCACAGAATGTTGTAAAAAATATTGAAAAGAATGAATTGTCTGCATCTATATCAGCATTACAGAACCCAATGATTTGTCAGAAAGTTTTGTTTGATGAAATTCAGAAAAAATTTAATGAAGATGAGGAACTTAAAGATATAGACTTTGAAGTTTCTTATAATGAGACAATAGAGAAAAATGATCCAAAATTGTTTGCATCTATGTGGGTTACAATTTATGGAGAGAATGATGAAAGTTATGAGATATACGGTAATGTGACTTTTATATGTAAAGAATCTGAAATTCAGGTATCTGCGCCTGAAATCAAACATATTTTGAAACATTCTCTGGTGGTAGCAGTTGAGCCAACTTATGAATATGCTTGTGTTACTAGCGGTACAGCAATTTCCACTATAACAGAGGATGAGTGGGTACAAGGAAATGAGTCGGATGATTTTGGATGTTATGAAATGTCCGGTCTTAACGAAAATACAGAGCATGTTGTATATAAGAGAATTATTGGTGTAGATGAGTATTACGGAAGTACAACAGTTACAACAACAGGTGGAAAAGAAACTGTTTGTCTTGCAGAAGCCGATGGTAAAAAAGAATTTAAGTTTGAAAATGTGAAAACAACATCTTTAATTCGTATTCCGTTGGATGGACTGAAAACAGCATGCTATGGTTTGCCGGAAAATAATGGTGAACATG
>OGLX01001584.1_pt1 | contig 10958 bp, 11 predicted proteins | sample 1572821 | NCBI WGS metagenome assembly OGLX01 (sample SAMEA2581908, study PRJEB24529) | metagenome | biome: Human gut stool | place: China | collected 2011 | reverse complement strand
CCTTGCAGAACAGTATCGTGCTGCAGGGATGACTGAGGAGCAGATTGAGCAGATGTATCAATTTGATCTTGTGGAATTTAACAGCAGACGTAGATTCAGCGAACATACACAACAGTTCTCAGAAAATGCTTTTGAGGAAAGTGATGATGACAAGTCGCCTCTTTTGGAAAAATATCTCGCACAGCTCTCCACCAGTCTTGACTTTTCTTTTGCCGGTGACCGGTATGGTTGGGTCGAGGAAATTGAAAAGCCAGAACTTATCAAAGGAATAAAAGCGCTGTCCAAAGAGGACATTGAACTTATTACACTCTATGTTTTTGATGATTTGACACAAAACGAAATTGGCGTTCGGTTTGGCATTTCGCAAAAAGCCGTCAGTAAGCGCATCGAGCAAATAAGAAAGCACTTAAATAAATTTTCATAATTTTTTTAATTTGGTTCTAAGAGCGGTGCTTTCGCCGGCTACCACATGAGGGGATTCCCCTCACTGAACCTTGAAAAGTGAATAACAGCAACGCGGATCACACCGCAGGTTGGGAAACGCGCACGGCGCGCGCGACGACCCGGAAGCAGCGAGCTTCCGGCGAGCGAGAAACGCACCGTGGGCAGCCTTGGCAGGCTGCATCATGCCGCCCAACCTGCTTGGACACACAACGTCCGGCCTGCACGTAAGACAGGCTGCCATGCGCTGGGGTTGAAAGCAGTAAAGACCCCAGTCACAGGCTGTGAGAGCTGCCAGGCTCTGTCTGCGCTGTTCCCCATCGCCGGGGCGCGAGCTGCAAATACGGCGGAACAAACTTTTCAAGATAGGATGAAAGAATCATGATCAACGAACTTACCAGAAAAAACGCACATACCGAACTCGACCACATCTTCAAAACCATTCTCCCCGCGCACGGCATGGCGGAGCGGCCGGAACAGATCCGTCTCAGTCACACCATGCTGGATGCCATGTTTGAAAACCGCATCGCATTGAGCGACGCCGGGACTGGTATCGGCAAGACATACGCCTACCTGACCGCTGCCATTGTGTACAGCCACAGCAGGCTGGTAGACGGGCTGCCGTTCCAGCCGGTGATCATCGCAACTTCCAGCATCGCGCTCCAGAACGCCATTGTGCGGGAGTATCTGCCGTTCCTGTCGGATGCGCTGTCGGACGATCCGCATATCACAACACCCATTCTTGCCGCCTTGCGCAAGGGCAAGAGTCACTATGTCTGTGACGAGCGGCTGCGCCAGCACCTGCAGCAGCGCCCGAACGGGAAAAACGTCATGCAGAAGAAAGAACTTTATTCCCTGCGGGATGTTCTGGATCTGGATGAAACACAGAAACTCAGCAGCTTTGACCGCGAGCGTGTCTGCGTTCCGCAGTTTTGTGACTGCAAACACCCGGACTGCCGCTATCGCCGGCACCTGACCGAGTGCGGGCAAAAACGGTATTTGTTCCAGATCTGCAACCAGAACCTCTGGCTGGCAGACTGTATGCACCGGGAAAACGACTTGAGGCCCATCCTCCCGGATGCCTGCACAGTCATTGTGGACGAAGCGCACAAGCTGCCGGAGACGGCGCGGGAGATGTTCGGTACAACATTAACGGCCGGGGAGATCCGCGGCGCAGTTGTTCGGCTGAAGCAGGATGGATACGCCCTGGCAGCAGACCGGCTGTTTTCGGCTTCTTCTATGCTTCTGCAAAAGATGGCAGAGCTGTCGCCGGAGTACCCTTTTGAGCTGCTCCATGATGATCTCAGCAGAGTCCTTTCTACGCTGTTTTTGATCGGCAGAAAGCTGTCTGCCTTTCTGGAACCGGCCACAAAGCGGGCGCTGGAGCAGTTCACCGACAAGGTCGTTCTGTTTCTTCGCCCCAAGGCAGACGCCATCCGCTACACCGCAGAGGATGACGACGGCAAGCTCATGCTGTGCAGCGTCCCGGCAGACATCACATCCAGAATGCAGAATACCGTCTGGAGCAAACAGATTCCGCTCCTGCTCACTTCTGGGACGCTTGCCATTGGCAGCAGCTTTCGCCGGTTTCAGGACGAATGCGGGCTGTCTGGCAATCCAAGAGTCACAGAAACGGTTGCCGTATCGCCCTTTGACTACGCCTCAAATTGCAGATTATTTTTTCCGCAGCGGCCGCCGCGTTTTTCAGAGGACGAGCGGTATCCCCAAACCGTCGCACGGCAGATTCTATGCCTGCTGCAAGCCGCGAACGGACACGCCCTTGTTCTTTTCACCTCTTACAAGGATATGTCCACTGTCTGTGAATGTCTCTACCGGCTCAAAAGCGGCATCCCAATCTTCGTCATGCGCAGGAACCACCCGCAGATCCTGCGGCAATTCAAGAGCACCCCCGGAGCAGTTCTTCTGGCAACCGGCGCTGCGTGGGAAGGCATGGACTTCCCCGGCGACTGCGTGTCGCTGCTTATCATTCCCCGGCTGCCGTTTGCATTCCCGGACGCCATCCACGAGCATGAAAAGAGAAACTATCCCGCCCTGCGTGACTTCATCCGGAGCGTCATCGTGCCGGAAATGCAGATCAAGCTCAAGCAGGGCTTCGGACGCGCCATCCGCACGGAAACGGACACCTGCGTGGTTGCCATCTTGGATGAGCGTTGCAGCGCCAGAGGCCGCTACCGGCAGGATGTTCTGAACGCGCTGCCGGAAATGCCGATCTTGACAGAGGTATCCGATATTCGCCGGTTCCTCTGTGCGGTCAAGCCGCAGAGCTATTTTGAAGCGGCGGCATAATCAAATTCGTAAAAACAAAAAGGAGAAGCATCATGTATAAACGGAAAACAAAGCTCAGCCCCATTCACCTCAGCCTCATTGCGCTTGCCATTCTCGTGGTCATTGCTGTAATTGTCACATTCGCCGTCAGGAACGACGAACCAAAAGAACCTGCCGTGCAGAGCGGCATCGTCTACGACGACTCCGCCATTGAAGGCGGTTGGGAGACGCTCTCGCAGGAGGAAATCGAGCAGCGCCTCAACGACAAGGTGCAGGCGGGCATGATTAACATCAGCTGCAACACCGCGCCGTATTTCAAGGACGGCAAAAGCGAAGGCAACGTCATGCTGGTCAATGAGCTGAACAATCTCTACCCGCAAAAGGTAGAATTTTATCGCAATGACACGGGCGAAAAGATCTACGAGTCCAAAGCCATTGCGGTCGGCAGCAAGATCGAGCGCGCAAAGCTCGACGTCGAGCTGCCTGCGGGCGAGTACGAATGTACCGCCTACTTTTCCAACTTAGATCCTGACTCCGGCGCAACGCTTGGTGTCGCCGGGGCCATCATCCATATTACCATCCAAAACTAACAAAACGAAAAAGGAGAACTCACTATGAAGAACATGAAGAAACTCGTATCCCTGCTCCTCGCTGTCTGCCTCATGGCAAGTCTCGCCATCGGCGCGTCCGCTGCCGAACCTACCACGGTAGACGTTTCCGGCGGCACCGGTACCTCCAGCGTCAGCCTGTCTTCCACCTCGGACGGCACCCTCGACGGTGATCCTGCTGCGACCAAGATGAACGTTACCATCCCGACCATCCTCCCCATTGCAGTCGGCACGGACGGCACGGTCACGACGGCCACCGACATCCGCATCACCAATAATTCCTTTGGCGCAGTTAAGGTCGACAATGTCAAGGTCGAAGCCGGTACCGGCTGGAAGCTGACCGCGTTCGGCAGCAAGGACAGCCTTGCTAAGGTCAAGGTGGACAGCAACATGATCGGCTTCAAGCTCGCGCTTGGAGGCGGCGCGGAGCAGCTCACCAATGCCGAGAATGCGGCTTCCCAGACCCTCATTGACGGTGCCATCGAAGGCTGCTATATGTCCGGCAACGGCGACCAGAGCGCAAACTCCATCGGCATCGCGTATGACGCCATCGTCAGCCCGGTCTCCGAAGCTGTCGTCAACGCTTCCGTTGCGTCCGTTCTGTTCGTGATCTGCTGGGATGCGGTCTAAGCCGCACCCATCCATCGCCGGGGGAACCTGCTTCCCCCGGCAGCTTTTATCATAGGAGGGATTCACTTTGAAAACAAAACGAATTCTTGCGCTGTTTCTGGCTGTCGTGACCTGCCTGTCTCTCGCCGTTTCCGCATCTGCGGCGAGCATTTCAGATTTCAAGGATGTGGACACCAAAGCGTGGTACGCGGAAGCGGTAACCGCCGCTGTGGATAATGGCCTGCTTTACGGCAAATCCAGGACGCAGCTTGACCCCAACGGGCTGCTGACCCGTGCGGAAATGGCTGCCATTACAAATCGGTCTTTTGGCTGTTACAAAACAGCGGACATTTCTGCGTACAAGGACGTTGCAAAATCCAAGTGGTACTACAAAGATGTAGCCCTCGCCGTCCAGATGGGGACGTATAACGGTGTCTCCTCCACCAGCATGCAGCCGGATCGGGCAATCACCCGTCAGGAAGCCATTGCGGTCGTCGCACGAGCTTTGCAGCTTGATCTTGACGATTACGCAAAGACGGATCTGTCCAAGTTTGCAGATGCGAAGGAAGTGTCCGGATGGGCGCTGCCGTACATGAAAGCAATGGTCGCAGCCGGTTATGTGCATGGCCGCACGCAGGGGCTTGTCCCGCAGGCCAACATCACAAGAGCAGAATTTGCGCAGCTCTATTTCAACATCATCCAGTCCTATATCACCAAGAGCGGCAGCTATACGAAGGATTACAAGGGCAATCTGCTCGTCCGTACCAAGGACGTTGAATTGAAGGACATGTCCATTGACGGCGATCTCATCATCGGCAACGGCGTCGCAGACGGCAAGGTCACGCTGTCCAACGTAAAAATCTCCGGCCGCCTTGTCGTGTGGGGCGGCGGCACAGCGGCGATTTACTGCAATGACGGCACAACAGCGGCCGAAGTCATTGCCTGCCGTGTGGACGGGCCGGTCAAGGTCATTTTTGACCGCGAATCTACACTGCTGGTCTACGACAAAATCAAAACCCGCATCACAGAGCGCGCAGGCAAATTCCCGGAAACGGAGATCGTGTTTTACGCAATGGATGACCTCCTGAACGCGCAGCGCGATCTCAATAAGATGGTAGACGAGAATCTCATTCAGGCAGAGATCCCCGCGCATCTGTATGCCATCGTTGGCGAGCAGACGGTATCTGCCACACTGAAAAATAGCAGCAAGACGGACAGCTATACCATTGAGATCCGCAGAGATTCCGACGGCAGCCTCATTGCAGATCCCATCACCCTCGCAGCCGGTGCGTCGGTCAGCTCCATCACGCTGAAAGACGTGCCGGAATACGGCAACGCTGCCTGCACCGCGACGGTCACGGCCACCCGCGACGGCAAGACGGTCGGCACGCTGGAAGTCAAAACGGCGCTGCATGCGGCGTATTTGTGGCCAAAGGAGGTATCGTCAAAATGAGAACAAAGAAATTGTTTTCTCTCCTGCTGGCTGTTCTGATGCTCTGCTCGCTGTCGGTTTCTGCCTTTGCAGCAGAAACTGCGCAGGCCAGCGTCCCGGTTGTGCTGACGGTTGTGAATTCTGTTTCGCCCATCTCTGTCAGCGTCCCCGCCTGCCTGCCGGTCACGGTTTTGGACGGCTATGTTGTAACGGCATCCAACGCCGTCATTGAAAACCGCGCACAGAACGGTGCGGTGCAGGTTGTTGCCGTCGATGTGCAGCCCGGCGCGTTTGCCATTGGCGATTTTGAGAACTTCGGCAGCGAAGCCGGAAAGATCGCGTTCAGCATCAACGGCTGCAAGACGGTCAAGGAAGGCAAACTGACGCTGGCTGACGGCGCGTTCCCGGTCATTGACGCAGGGAAAAACCTGCGGATCGCATACACGGCGAAGGTCGCGGCAGCTGAAAAGGTGGAGAAAGTGAACGCCGCGACGCTGATCTTCACCATCGCGCCTGCAACCGGCAATTCGTAAAGGAGGGAGGAACCGCTATGAAAACAAGAAAACTCACAGCACTCCTGCTTGCCCTCTGCATGCTCCTTTCGCTCAGTATCTCGGCGTTTGCGGCAGACGATGCTGTCGTCAGCGGCACGATCCCGGACAGCAAGATCACATGGGAATTGGACGGTAAGGGCTGGCTGACCATCTCCGGCAGCGGGGACTGCAGCGCCTTTACAAGCAAAGACGACCAACCGTGGGCAGAATACCGCGGCCAGATCACGCAGGTTTGGTTCGACGGCATGGAGAGTCTGGCGATCCCCGATCTCGCTTACTGGTTCGAGGACTGTACCAATCTCACGACTGCCGAGATCCCCAGCACCACGCCAGTCATCGGCAGGCACGCCTTTTATAACTGCCCACTGCTGACGAAGCTGTCCATTTATTACGGAGAGCATACGCTGGACAGCATCGGAGAAGATGCATTCTGGCGTGAAACCGACAACGGCGATACGCTCTATGTTGCGTACATCATTGGATACCCGGATTCTTCTGTGCCTTTCCACGATTATGACTGGACGGCATCCAATCGAAGCAACCGATATTTCCACGATCTTTACGGTGTGTATCAGAACGCAGATGCCGCCACCGCAGGCGGCATCAAGAAAGCGCCTGCACAAGTTTCCACTCGTGCGTCCACCGGCATTGTCGGCACCTGCCCAAGCTGTAAGCAGTATTCTTTGCAGGGGACCTACGTTTCCATGACGCATACATCCAGAGGTCATCAGGAGTATTATGAGTGCTATAAGTGCCATTATGTTCAGAATTTAGGGACTTATGTGTATAAGGATCATGGTTCCGGCTCGTATGGTTCTTGGACTTGCCCGGATTGTGGCAGCCACACATGGCTTCTGGACTATGAAAATGATGCCACTTGCACGCGAAACGGCTACCGGGAATATAGCTGCGATTGCGGCCAGAGCAAGCGCGAAACCATCTACGCAACCGGTCACAGCTATTCCTATGGAAGCTGGGAGCAGTATTCTACATCGCAGCACCGGCGCGAAGCCTATTGCCGGAACTGCGGCGATTCGGATTACGAATATGCCAGTCACAGCATGAGCTACGGCTCGTGGAGCAATCATTCCGATACGCAGCACAGCCGAACGGCATCCTGCCGCACCTGCGGATATAGCACTACGGATTACGGTTCGCATTCCTATTCCACAGGCTCATGGAGCAAGTATTCTGATACCCAGCATAGGCGCTCGAAAACCTGCTCTGGTTGCGGCGTGTCGACCTATGACTATGCCGACCACAGCTATTCCTACGGTTCATGGACGAAGGCAGATGATGTTCAGCACAAGCGCAGCAAAACCTGCGCCGTTTGCGGCGATAGCTCGACGGAGTATGGCAATCACAAGGATACCAACGCAGACGGTGTTTGCGATGATTGCGGTGCAAATGTCGCGCTGATCGTGACGTGGGACGCCTCGTCCAACGGCGGCAGCGTCGGCGGCAAGAACAGCGTGACGACCTCCGTCGCGCCCAACCAGACCGCCGTTGCCCCCGGTTACACGCCGGTCAAAGCAGGTCACACATTCTCCGGCTGGTACACCGAAAAGGCAGGCGGCGCGCTGTACAGCACGGTTACCATTACGACCGCGCGGACATTCTACGCGCAGTTTACCCCGGCAGAATACCAGATCACATGGGATCTCGGTACCGGCAAAACGGAAACCACCAACCAGACCTATGGCGAAAAGCTGAATCTGCCCACGGAGCCTACCCGCAGGGGCTATGCGTTCCTCGGCTGGTTCACACAGGAAACCGGCGGCACGCAGGTAGATGGCAACACCGTATTCAAAGAGGTAGCTTCTACCACCTACTACGCGCATTGGGAGGAAGCAACCGTGTTCTCTGTCATTGTTCCGGCTGTGCTGCCGGTGACGGTTGACCAGAACGGAAAGGTCTACGTCTCCAACGCAGAGATCGTCAATCACTCCACTGCGGCTGTGCAGGTGTCCTCCGTGACCCTGACGGCAGAAAACGGCTGGACACCGGTGCCGTATGCTTCGGATATGTCCCACACGAAGGTAGACAGCAACCAGATCGGTTTCAGCATCCGTGACCAGAAAACCACCAAGACCGGAGATTCTGAAGTTTTCACACTTTCTTCCCCGTGGCAGATTGCCGAGGAAGAAAGCCTGACGCTCACCTATGACGCAGTTGTCAGCGCCCTGTCGCAGCCGGTCACAAACGCCAATATCCTCTGTGTCCTGTTCGTCGTCGAATGGGCGTAATACAAAGAAAGAAGGACTTCAATATGCTTAAAATGATTGCCATCGGCAACCTGACGGGAGATCCCGTCCTCAAGACCAACGAAGAAACCGGCAAGCCCTATGCCATCATGCGTATTGCCTCGGATCGCCGCTACAAATCTCCGGATGGAGAAAAGCTGACCGATTTTATCTCGATCAAGGTGCGCGGCGTGCTCGCAGAACGCTGCGCGGAGTTTGCCAGAAAGGGCTGCAAGATCGCGGCCAGCGGTGATTTTGAAACGATCACCTTTGCCGAGGAACCGGAGCGGCAGCCCGGCTTCCTGCTCAAAGCGACCGAGGTGGAATTCCTCTCGCCCCGGAAAGAACTGGACGATGCTGCGGAGCTTCCTGCGGCAGCGTAACAAACGAAGCGGCCATCCCATTGCGGGATGGCCGCTTGTGCGCAGAAAGGAGTTCCAAACATGACGGCATATTTAGATGGATATTCCGGTTATTCGGGCGTTTCGGAGGATGCCGCCGCAGAGATCCTGGAGAAGCTGATGACACACCAGCAGATCTCCTCCGACGAGGTTGCGCAGATCTTGAAGCGGTACGGTGTCCGCGGAGAACCGGAAGCATTGCAAATTGCGTACCGGAAAAAGGTCGGCCAGCGGCTCATTGCCAGTCTCCGCGATCCATATGGCAGGCGCGAGGTGTTCTCCACCGGCAACACTTATGTTCTGGTGGACTGCTGCAATGACCGCGACGCGCTGGAACACATCCACAAGAAGCTGGATAAGGACATGGAAGCAGTTGATCAGGCGTCGTGCAAGATTGATAACCGCTTGCAGGTTTTGCAGCGATTCTCACGGTATCGGAGAAAGCGCAGATGAGATTATCTGAAATGCTGACTGCGATCCGAGAATATCCGGCGCTGAAGATCAAATATGAGGCCATGCGCGAGCAGCAGGCATCCCAAGAGCGCACGGCGGTTCAGCTCTCCATTGCGTATAACAATCTGCAAATCGGTAACAGGAAGTTGTCTCAAAAGAACAAAGCGCTGGAAGCAGCCCTTGTGAAGCTGGTCCCGCGGCTGAACAGCCGGGAACACAGCCGGCGGTTCTATAAGACGGTTGCGCCCTACCTTGATCCGGGCGGATTTGTGCTTTATAGGAGCGCTGCCGAGTTGACGCGCTTTCATATCAGCACGGAGTTTGCAACGGAAGATAACCTGGGGAAATTCGAGGAAATGGACGGTTACGGGATGCTGCGATACCTGACCGCGGACCGTTTCGGCTCTGTGGAGTATGAGGTAGTCGCGCCGTGCTATGAAGAAGCTGTTTCGCTTCATACCGATTACACATCTCCAGAGTATCTGGCGTTTGAGAAAAAGCTGTATGAAAAGACGCTGCGTAAGCTGGGCTTTGGGAAACTGCTCCCAGAGGAACGCGCACCGCAGAAGGATATGGACAAACGGAAAGAAAAGGTGGAAGAACGATGACAGAACCCATTACCATTGGCGTGGATCATGGCTACGCGGCCATGAAAACCGCGCATTGCTCGTTTCCCTCCGGCTTGGCAGAATACGAGCATGAACCGTACACGCAGAAAAACGTTCTCTGCTATGACGGAAAATACTACGTTGTCGGCAGCGGGCGGCAGCCACTCCAGAAGGATAAGACGGCGGATGAAAACTACTATCTGCTGACGTTGGCTGCCATCGCCAAAGAGATCGCATACCGGAACGCGCCGACTACAACGCCTGTGATCCTCGCGGCGGGCTTGCCGCTGACGAGCTTCGGCCGGGAAAAGAAAGCATTCCGGGCATATCTGCTGCGCGAGAGCAAGCCGGTCTCTTTTTTGTATGAAGGGATTTCGTATGAGATTTCCGTGCAGGATGTGAAGCTGTTCCCGCAGGGCTATGCGGCCATCCTCCAGCACAGCGATCTGCTGAATGAACCGTCCGTGATCCTTGCGGACATTGGCGGGTGGACCGTGGATATTATGCGGCTGGACAACCGCATCCCGTACGCAGCTTCTTGCCGCAGCTTGGAGCTGGGCATGATCCGCTGTCTGGATGAGATCAGCGAGCAGATCCGCCGTGGCCTTGGCCTGTCTATGACGGCAGCGCAGATTGAAAGCGTTCTGCGCGGCGATGCCAGCCATGTGAACGAGGACGCGAAAAAAATCATTTATCAGGAAGCGGAACGCTACACCAAACGCCTGCTCTCTGCCATCGCGGAGAGCGGCCTGGACGTCCGAGCCATGCCTGCTGTTTTTCTTGGCGGCGGTGCGACGCTGCTGAAGCATCATGCTTCCGCCGCGGACGGACTATGCCGTCCCATCATACTGGATGACGTTTGCTTAAATGCCAAGGGATATGAGCGTCTGACAGAGCGAATGTCGAAAAAGCATGAGCAGTGACAAGAAGCGGCTGAACCTGTCCTTCTCCATGGCCTCGCCCATCCAGCGGCAGGCGTGGCGGACGCTGATGGATATTCCGGCAGGTGAGCGCACCGGTGCCGTTTGCCGGATGATCTGTGAACACAAAAATCAGCGGGAACTGCTGGAGGCTGTGCGTCAGGCGATCCGTCAGGAATTGCAGGGTAGCCAGATCCAAATCGCACAAGCAGCGCCGCAGGCCGGGAGCATCGACGAGGATGTTCTCGGCTTTCTTGCGTCGCTGCAGGAAGGAGATGATACAGACTGATCCGATACTTTGATATGTTTGCCGGCATTGGCGGTTTCCGCTCCGGGCTGACCCGCGCGGGCGGTTTCCGGTGTGTTGGACACTGTGAGATCGACAAATACGCCAATGCCAGCT
>OGLX01001579.1_pt1 | contig 10982 bp, 7 predicted proteins | sample 1572821 | NCBI WGS metagenome assembly OGLX01 (sample SAMEA2581908, study PRJEB24529) | metagenome | biome: Human gut stool | place: China | collected 2011 | reverse complement strand
CGAATCAAATCCTGGTAACGGCAGCCTTCCATCCAAAGCTCCAGACGCTTCTCCTTCTTGATATCATCCATAGAAACGTTGCCCAATGCAGGCAACTGGGCACGGTCACGCACTTTATTCACATATCCGGCAGCCTTACTTGCATTTCCGGACTGAAGACTCGCTTCAGCAGCAAGCAGCAGAACCTCGGCATAACGCATGGCACGGGTATTGTTAGGACAACGCAACCACCAATAGTTGATGACATCTGCTTCATAAACACGGTATTTCCAGCTGAAGTAACCGGCATTGTCCGGCATATAAGCTATGGCATTGCTCAATGAGATACCCATATCCTCCATTTGCCGGTATGTCTTGATAGAGGCATTCAACCGATAAGTATCTCCCATTTCGACAAACGCATCGTAGCTTTCCTTCGTCGGATTAAAAAATCCCCAGCCTCCATGAGAATAGATTTGAGTAGGCTCATTGAATGCAAGCATGTCTCCACGCCAATGCACATATACCCAAATCATGTTACTCATAATGCCGGTAACATTGTTGGCGTCGTAAACATAATTACTTTCAAACAGACTTTCACAATTCGCCTCGCCTTTGGTAGTCTGGATATTCTCATAATCACTGTAAAGGTCGTACTTCCCGCTATTGATTACCTCATCCAAAACTGTAACAGCAGCACCATAATTCTTCTGGAATACGTATGCCTTGCCCAACAAGGCTTGTGCAAATTGTTTGGTGATACGATAGGTAAAGTTGTCCAAGCTTGTCTTTTCCTCCAAATTGCCACTGTTGACAGCTTCGGTCAAATCTTGGTTCACCAATGCCCAAAGCGCCTCTGTATTACCATTTGCCTGGGAATATTCGTTTGCTTTCAACGGATGGTCCACCAACGGCGGAGTTCCCCAAAGACTGATCAATTCGATGTAGGACATCGCACGGAAAACCTTTGCCTCTGCACGTGCACGAAGCTTAACCTCAGAATCATCGCCTACATACTGCAAAACAATGTTGGCGGCATAAATCACTTTATAAAGATTCGTATACAACGTTTTAATATGGGAAAAATCAGAGTCGAACGTATAGGTCGACAGCAACTGCGCACTGGCAGCCGTCCAGCTTTCCCCTGCCGAATAGCAATCGTCAGAAAGAAGATTCTTCAGCCAGAACGCAGGCTCATAGGTGTCCTTCCAATTGCTATAGCAGGCTATAATGGCTTCTTCCGCATCGGCATCCGTTTTATAGAAATTTTCGAAAGTGCTTACCCCATGCTGCGAAATATCCAGATTGTCCTCACAAGAGGAAAAGAAAGTGCAGCTGGCAAGCAACAAACTTGATAAAATATATTTTGCTTTCATATTTCGTATTGAATTAAAGATTAAAATACTACGTTAAGACCGAGCACGACTTTCTTGCTGGACGGATAAGAGCCCATATCCAAACCCATCGCATTGCCTGTACTCGTAAATTCAGGATCAAATCCGGGATATTTGGTAAATGTGAAGAAGTCGTCTAAAGAACAATACAAACGAAGGTTACTCAAACCCACCTGCTTCAACAAATTCTTAGGCAGGTTATAGCCCAACTGTATCTGCTTGATTTTAAAATATGAGCCGTCGAATACAAATTTGGAGCTCTTTAAATACTTATCATAATTGCTGGGATTGGAACGGGCATATTTTGCATTGTCTCCCACAGCAATCCACCGTCCGTCATAGAATTCCTTCAAGGTATTCGCTTTCATACGGTACGTACGGTTATAACCGGCAAACACATCATTGCCATGAGAACCGGAACCAAAGATTGTCAGGTCAAGGCCTTTCCAGGCAGCTGTCAAAGTAATACCATAAGTAAAGTCGGGAATGGCAGAACCGATCTCTGTCTGGTCGGCATCTCCAATAATGTCATCATCATTCTTGTCTTTGAACATTGGGTCACCCGTTTGCGGATCAATACCCGTGCACTCATAACCGCGCATGTACCAAATGGGATGTCCTTCTTCAAAATAATTCATAGTGCCGATACCTGCACTTGTTGTACTGGCAATACGCTCCAATGTTTCATGAAGATAAGTTACTTTATTCTTCAAAGTAGCGATGTTAGCTTTTACACTATAACTGAAATCTTTGATATGATCACGCCATGAGAGTTCAAACTCAAATCCGCTGTTCTTGACATTTCCCGCATTCATAGGTGAAGTAGTGTTACCCACAATCAAAGAAGGAGTAATACCGGTTACAATCAAGTCTTTGGTTTTCTTCTCATAATAGTCAAATCCGAAGCTCAAACGGTCATTCAGCATCCGGAGGTCGATACCCAAGTCTATCTGTTCGGAAGTTTCCCACTTCAAATCATAGTTACCGGTTGCAGATGGCAACGAACCTGTTTCATAAGACACATCACCTGACATCGGATAATTGATTCCAGACAAAATCGTAGCATCATACATATAGTCTGCCAAACCGGCGATACTACCATTCTGTCCCCAGCTTGCACGCAACTTCAAATGAGAGATTGACTTGAGGTTTTCCATAAATTTCTCGTTGGAAAGTACCCAGCCGACAGACACAGCCGGGAAATAGCCCCAACGTTTCTGCAAAGGAAGGATAGACAAGTCGGCTGCATCCGCACGAAGGGTGAATTGGGCAAAATACTTGCCTGCATAGTCATAAGATGCCCGGCCAAAGTAAGAAAGATTGGCATACCTCCGCTTCTCTCCACCACTTACCGTACGAGTGGCAGTACCGGTCCGAAAAGCAAAATAGGCATAATTGGGATCCAACTTGGTAATACCCAAATCAACCTTGTCGCCGGAACGGCTACCATTGATTCCTCCTGTCACTCCAAAAGAGGTATTGGAAGAATAAGACATACCAAGCATCACATTTACATTGTGCTTATCTGCAAATGTCTTAGTGTAGTTAGCAAAGTTTTCCCATTGCCAATACGTTGTATTAGAACTTGTAGCATTTACCGATACATAATCCTGATAAAGGTCAGAGCAAGTAATGTTAGGCATAACATAGCCGTAGGAATTACTGTAAGTATAACGGTATCCCAAACGTGAAGTGATGACCAACTCTTTGATCGGAGTAAAATCCAGATAAGTGGAACCGCTGAATACAAAACCATCCCTTTTCGTTGTGCCACGGTCACGCATGATATACGGATTGATATTATTGGAGTCGCCATAAGGGGAAATGGAATAATAATCACCATTGGCATTCTGAAGCAGAGTATGTCCCTGATTCATATAGTTAATCATAGTGTCAGGCAGTTTATCCGGTGTATAGGTAACTGGAGTAAGAGGGTCAAGCTGAATGGCAGACAGCATCAAAGAACCGGTTGCTGAGCCTTCGCTTACAGACTGTACATGATAACGGGAAAATGAATTGTTTGTCGTGAACTTCAACCAATCCTTTATTTTATAATCTGCATTGACAGTGCCGGTAATGCGGTCAAAAACATCCTTATTGCCAACAATGGGACCATTATTACTTAAATAAGAGAGTGAGGCGAATAATGAGCCATTATCATTGGCACCTTGGAAATTGACATTGTGACGCTGCATCATGGATGATTCAAATGTCTCTTCTATCCAATCGGTATTTGTCTTTCCATCCCAATACCTATCTATTGTTTCTCTGGGAATAAGATTACCTTCAGTCATATAATTGACATATTCCTGAGCATTCAGAATATCAGGAGTACGACCTAAAGACTGGGAGGACAACTGGAAATCATAAGAAATACGACGAACTCCTTTTTTTGCCTTCCGGGTGGTAATCAAGACAACACCATTACCGGCCTGGGCACCATAGATAGCAGCAGAAGCAGCATCCTTCAACACCTCCATACTCTCAATATCATTCGGATCGAGGTTACTGATGTCTTTCGTACGCAAACCATCGACCACATACAAAGGATCTGAACTGGCATTACTGCTATATCCACGGATACGAATGGCGGGATTCGAACCAGGAGCCGCAGATGCAGAAATAATTTGCACACCGGCTGTTTTACCCTGCAGGGCCTGCTCAGCATTGGTTATGGTACGATTTTCAAAATCTTCTGCTTTTACGGAAGAAATTGCCCCCGTTACAGAACTTTTCTTCTGTACACCATATCCTACAACAACCACTTCATCCAAAGTCTTGCTATCTTCCTTCAGTATAATATTCATAGTACCTGCAACGGCTTTCTTTTCCTGGGTCACATACCCGATATACGAAAAGACAATAGTGGAACCCTCGCTCGCTGATAAGGTATAATTGCCATCCAAATCAGTTATAACACCATTTGTCGTTCCTTTTTCCAATACACTTACACCAATCATCGGTTCATTAAGCTCATCAGTAATTCTGCCAGATACATTTACTTGTTTCTGTGCAAAAACAGATGTCATACCTACCAAAAGGAACAGCACCAAGACCATTAACCTTTTCTGTTTAATTTGTCTTACAATCGTTTTCATTTATTATTATTTTGGGTTAACAATGAATTAAAATATCAGTTTGAAAGCGTAATCAGTACCAGCCCCACAACAAAGAGTACAAACATAGTCGCAATCATAGGTACAGTTCCTTTGGGAGCTCCTTTGAACTCTTTCCATACAAAGAATCCCCAAATCATGGCTACCACCGGTGCGGCATTGCTCAGCGCATAGGCTATGGCCGGATTGGCTGATCCGGCTCCCATAAAGCTGACCACCATACCGCTCATCCAGATAAAGCCGCCCAACATACCGATCAGGTGTGTACGGGTATCACCTTTCAGATAGTCCTTCATTGTGACCTTGTTTCCTTGAGCCGGGTGACTCATGGCAAACGTGTTGAAAATGGGAGTAGTGATAAGGACACCGGCGGCAAAGCAAAATACGCCGGTATAGGGAGTCAGTGTTCCCGTACCACCCGCAACATACTGGGGATCGAGTGATTTTACAACCAATCCATAGAAAAACATGATGGCCAATCCTGCCACAATAGCCAATAAGATACCTTTTTTAGGAGTAGACGCCTGACTTGCCGACATTTTTCCATAAGCCTTGCCACAAATGCAGATGGCTATCACAATAACAGCTACTCCTATCCAAAGCAATGTCTGGTTTCCAGGGTATACTTCGCCGGCCAAAGATATCAGTAGATAATTAAAAATTCTCCCGCCTATCCAAGCTAAGCCTCCACCAATGGGAAAACCTATCGACATCCCGGCTACAGCAATGGCTGCTGTCAGAAAGATATTACCGAAATTCCATACAATACCGCCTAGGAGCGCATACTTCATACTATTCCAGTCCATTACTGCCAAATCCCCAAAGAAAGTACGGCCTTCACCTCCCAAGCTACCCAATGTCAGGACACCTAACAGAGCTGTGAAAAATAAACCGAAAGTCAAATCCCAATAGAAAAGCTCAAAACTCCAGCTTTTCGATGTCACCATCTTCTGCGTATTCGCCCAAGAACCCCAACAGAGGCAACAATAGACACAACACAGAATGGCCCCAATATAGTTGTCAACAAGTATCATAATTTATTTTCTGTTGTTTACCGTGTGTTTACCTATTTATTCATGCACATATAGATTCCACCCCAAATAACCCTCGATGGCCTCATTCAGAATATCCTTTACATCATTACGAACCATAGCCACATGATGTTCAAAACCATTTTTACAAATATACTTCATCAGAGTCTGCAAGTTATTCACCTTGGTAACAGCTATACATCCATCCATTCCGTACGGATCATCCGTGATTTCACCAGTACCCAAATAAGCCTTGATAGTACCTTTAGTATCATCAGTGGAAATACGGAAGAATGTGAAATCACCTTTGGTCACTTTACCATATACGGCACCGAATGTATTGACCTTGCCCAGCGTACGTCCCAAAACGCCCAGTGTACCAAGCTTCAAGTCATTTCTGACAAACGATTTCGGGAAGTTACCGCAATGGGTACATACACATTTGTTCCGGTCTTCTGCAAAATTGTTATTCCAGTCAAGCAATGCCGATTGACCTTGCGCTGCCAATGTCAAAGCATACATGGATACAGCACCGGCAATATCAACCTCACAAGCGGCAGGTAGTAGTTTTTCACCCAGCATACTCATTGTCACACATGCTGCACAACCATAATTTTGTTCCAAAGAGTCCCAACACTGAACAGCAACAGCATCAATCTGATTGGCTTCGATCCAACGTTCTACAGCCACACCGAATTTTGCCTGAAGCACCAGCTTGTCACTATATTCCTTGGGAACTGCCGCATAGCACTTAATTTCTTCAAGCTTCTTCAGCAACTCCGCATCCGTATCCTCAATCTTACGGGCAGCACCGAGTATTTCAGAAAGGTCGACCGGAACGACTGTAATGCCACTCTTCTGTAACAGTTTCTCACTTGCACGTACAGTCTGGAAACCAGCCGGACGAGCACCGATAGCACCGATACGTGCATGGCGCAAGCCATTGACTACACGACAGATACCAGCAAACTTATTGATATCCTTGGCCAGTAATTCGGAGTATATAGAATAGGTGTGTAGCGTGGTATCTGTAAAAGGTATGCCATATTGATACAGATTGTTACAAACAGAAATCTTACCGCAAAAAGCATCACGGCGGCTGTCCAGATCCACCTTGTCGTTCTCGTCGTCACAAGCCTGTACCAAAACGGGGACATTCAAATCGGCCACGCTGATAGCATTGATGATTCCAATCTCAAAGCCAAAGTTGGGCAGGGAAACTATGATACCGTCAATGCGGTCACGATTCTGTCGGAACAGTTCCGCACACTTCAATCCGTCTTCGCGGGTTTCAATACTGCTACTGCCGGTAGGAGTAGCGTCTTCAGGTAAGATCACATAATCATAGCCTTCGTCGGCAAGTGTTTTCAACAATTATTTGCGAACATCTTTAGCCAATTCTGAATTAAAATAAGCACGAGTGCCGATAATTATACCGAAACACATTCTTTCCTTGTTTTTCATTGTAGATAGTGGGTATTTAAATTATACTTTGACAATATTTATCTGATTAATTGGTTTACCGCTTTCAACCAGCCTTCACACCATTTTTCTACCTGTGATAGGTTACTTTGCGGCTCTATGCGGTAGCGGCTCCGGCGTAATACGGACACCTGCTCAAAGCTCGTCCATATCTTGCGAGCCATTCCGTTCATTACAACGGCTCCCAAGGCCGAAGCTTCTTCAACATCCGAACAATTGATCGGTACACGTAAACAGTCAGCCTGGAACTGCATTAAAAATTTATTTTTTGTAGGTCCTCCATCGGCTCTGACTTCTTTCAGCTTTATACCTGCCTGACTGGTCATCGCTCTGACCAAATCATTCACTTGATAGGCTATGGATTCAAGTGCTGCCCTGAGAACATGCGGTTTCCCGGTACCTAAGGTCATCCCTAAAATGGCAGCCTTTACATCCCCTTGCCACCAAGGAGCTCCCAACCCGGCAAAAGCCGGTACGACATACACACCTCCATTGTCTTTTACTGTAGCCGCCAACTCTTCCGCTTCGTCTGGCGAACTAATCATCTGCAATCTCTGTTCTAGCCACTTGATGGTAGCACCAGTACAATGGATATTGCCTTCAAAAGCATAGAATATTTTTCCAAGTGCGGCAAAACCGATGGAAGTGACCAATCCACGGGGAGCAACGGCAGCTTTTTCACCAATATTCACCATCACTGATGAGCCGGTTCCATAAGTGACCTTGCCCAGCCCTTCTTCAAAGCACATCTGACCGGCCAGTGCACCGTGTGAATCCCCCAATACACCGGCTATGACAATAGGATTCTTAAATAATCCTCCCACCGTAGTTTCTCCAAAAACAGCATCACATGGCAGTAATTCAGGCATCATAGTTTCGGGGATGGTAAATAGCTCCAGCAGGTCACTGTCCCATTGCATCGTATGAATATTAAACAAAAGAGTCCTGGAAGCATTGGTATAATCTGTCACATGGCGTTTACCATCAGTCAATTTCCAAATCAGCCACGTATCAATGGTTCCCATCAATAAGTCACCGTTATCAGCAGCCTGACGGGCTCCTTCCACATTGTCAAGTATCCACTTCACACCACTGGCTGAGAAATAAGGATCCAATAGCAAACCGCTTTTCGCCTGTACTATTTCGCTGTACCCACTGGCTTTCAACTCATTACAGATATCAGCACCACGCATGCATTGCCATACCACAGCATTGCATATCGGTTTGCCCGTATGCTTATTCCATACAACCACTGTTTCACGTTGATTGGTGATGGCCAACGAATACATATTGTCTGCCACTTCCTCCTTTATCAGTTCGGCTATCCTTTTCTGTACATTCCGATAAATTTCTTCAGCATCATGCTCCACCCATCCGGATTTGGGATAATATTGTTCATGGGTGACATTGACGCGCCTCAGCATTTCACACCTCTCATTGAATAGCATGGCTTTGGTAGCCGAGGTGCTTTGGTCTATTGCAATTATCAGGTTTTCCATTTTAGGTATTATTAAAGGCTAATTGATTTCAAATTTATCGAATCGGAGTTACTTAAGGAAGTCAAGGGCAGTTTTCACGATACCGGATGAGTCGAGTCCATAATGGGCAAAAATTTCCAGGGAGTTCCCATGCACCACATTCTCATCAGGGATACCCAGGATTTTCACCGGTACGGGATGCTCGGATATGATTTCAGTCACCATCGCCCCAAGACCTCCATACTGGCTATGCTCCTCAACCGTGATGATTCGCCCGGTTTCGGAAGCGGCTTTCAAAACAGCTTCCTCATCACAAGGTTTAATAGAGGACATATCCAATACCCGGGCCGAAATACCATATTCGCGTAACTTCAAAGCCGCCTGACGTGTGTGGTATACGGTTTCACCGGTTCCGATAATAGTCAGATCTGTTCCGTCCAGCAACATGTTGGCCTTACCTATGGCAAAATCAAAATCATCATTTTCATAGACATCGGGAACTGCTGCACGACCTACACGTACATAAACCGGTTCGGGATAATCAACCAAAAGCTCAACCAGTTTTTTAGTCTGTCGGGCATCGCAAGGTAACACGATATTCATTCCGGGAAAAGTACGCAGCACGGCAATGTCGTGTAAGCTATGATGGGTAGCCCCCAAAGCTCCGTAAGCTACTCCTCCACTTACTCCCAATATTTTTACGTTGTTCTGGCTATAAGCCAAGTCCACCTTTACCTGTTCCAAGCTACGAGCCACATAAAAACAAGCCGGACCACATACAAACACTTTCTTTCCGCTATGAGCCAACCCGGCTGAAATACCCACAGCATCCTGCTCCGCAATACCACACTCCACGAATTGCTGCGGCAATTCTTTGGCAAAATCATTTAACGTCACCGAACCACGTGCATCCGTTGTCACAGCAATGATATCTTTGTCCATCCGGGCCAATGACAACAAAGTGTCGGTGAAACTTTTTCTGCAAGCTATCATATCAATTATATTCTAAATCCTTAATTCTTTCTGATATTTCTTGAATGGCCTGTTCATACTGTTCGTTACTCGGAACCCCATGATGCCATTTAGCTACCCCTTCCATGAAAGATACTCCTTTCCCTTTTGTCGTATGAGCCACCAGCAAATGAGGGTGACGGTTTGCATAATCAATGGAACGGAAAGTCCGGATAATATCTTCCATGTCGTCACCATTCATATCCTTTACCTCCCAGCCGAATGCCGTCCAGCGATCATGGATATCATCAATTCCCATCACATCTTCCGTATTTCCGCTAATCTGCAAATGATTACGGTCTATTATAGCCACCAAATTATCTAATCTATACTGCCGGGCAGCCATTGCTGCTTCGTAGATGGAACCTTCACCCTGTTCACCATCCCCCATCAACACATAGGTTTTATAATCCCTGTTGTCCATTTTGGCAGCTATCGCTATACCTACCCCAACAGACAAACCATGTCCCAAGGCTCCGGTATTCACGTCAATACCCGGAACTCCGATAGTGGGATGTCCCGAAAGGATAGAGCCATATTGTCCCAATGTATCCAAAATGCCTTCTGTTATAAACCCTTTGGATTCCAGCGTCACATACAAAGCCTCCACACAATGCCCCTTGCTCAAAATGAAACGGTCACGCAAATCATCTTTAGGACTGTCCGCATTCACATTCATCACATCAAAGTAAAGAGCCGTAAGAACATTGAGGCAAGACAAATCTCCGCCGATATGACCGGCTTTTGCCTTATAGATAATTTCAATTAATCTTTTTCGATTCCTTTCTGATTGAAGAGTCAATTCTTTTGTTTTCATAGCTTATTTGCTTTCATTTCTTTGCAAAGAAAACAAATAAAAACCACAAAACGAAAGAAAACGAAAGTTTTCCATTATTTATTAACATGTTTTATAATTAGACCAGGGCGAAAAACGAAACAAATAAATAAAAAAGAGAAAGGAACTACAGTGCAAAAGATAATATATAGAATAAAAAAGAAGAAAAACAGCAAGAATAGACTTTCATTTGACTTTTTCTGACTACCTTTGCGGAAAAATTAAATGATTATACAATGCTCAATACTGTAGACGAAGGAATAGAAGCGGTTCGACAAGGGAAAATAGTGATAGTTGTCGATGATGAAAATAGAGAAAATGAAGGTGATTTTATCGTATCTGGTGAAAAAATCACCCCTGATATTGTCAATTTCATGATTACACACGGAAGAGGGCTTCTTTGTGTACCGCTACCGCGTTCACGTTGCAAAGAACTCCAACTGCCCCCAATGTCGGAAGACAACACTTCCCTTTTAGGCACGCCGTTCACCATGTCCGTCGATCTGAAGGGCTATGGCTGCACAACGGGAGTTTCCGCCTATGACCGCTCCGCTACCATACGTGCTTTGGTTACCGGTAATATAAAGCCCTCGGAACTGGCACGTCCCGGACACATTTTCCCCCTTTACGGACATGAGGACGGAGTATTGGGACGT
>OGLX01001570.1_pt1 | contig 11013 bp, 7 predicted proteins | sample 1572821 | NCBI WGS metagenome assembly OGLX01 (sample SAMEA2581908, study PRJEB24529) | metagenome | biome: Human gut stool | place: China | collected 2011 | reverse complement strand
ACCGTGACCGCCTGCTATTGGAAGAACAATCATGAACAAGGCATCGGCTACAATACGAAAAGCACCAAAGCCACCGAAGTCACGAAGGTGGACGGCACCAGCGTAACCTGGGAGAATGCCGTTGATGCAATGAACACCGCCTTGCAGAACGCAGGCTCAAAGTGGCGTTACGAACTTAACGGAGCATTGCCCACCTTTAGGAAGCAGTAAGCTGTTGCGGGCGGGTGTGCATTCTTCGCAATTCTATAGTTTTGCCCCCTAAAGACTTCTGTGAAAATCTGTGCAATCTGTGGGAGGATTTTACCTGAAGGGGCATACTTGCTTTGTTGGTGCAGTGGGGACCACTGCACCCCCTAAAAAAACAAAGAGCAATAAAGTGATTACAACATAGAAACAACAAAAAAGGGTGCTTCGTGCACCCTTTTTTATTAGTATCAGAAGTATTTAAATTCTCTTTGCTTACAGCTTCTTGAACACGCCCTGCATCTGCTCGCCGAGTCCGATGGTGTAGCCCTGCGATACAAATACTACGCGGTTGAAAGTGTCGGCGATGATGAACATCGGCATCTGCTTCTCGTTCATCAGCTTCATCTCACGTGCAATCTGCTTGCGTACCGATCCGTCCTTGTCGAGGGCGAACTGCACGGTTGACGGCAGACCCGGGAACTCGTCGTGGTTGAACTTGGCTGCGTCGGCTTCGCTCTCGAAGAGCAGCACTACCGGACGGCCCCATGCCTCGAACGCTTCCTTCATCTTCTCGATGTCGTGCAGAGCGTGGTTGGTCGGCTCCTGGCCTACGCCGAGAATACCCACAACATAGTAGCCGCGACCAGTCTGTGAGAGCAGACTTACTTCTTTACCGTCCTTTATAACAAGACTCTCCGAGTTGAACGAACCGATCACAGACACCTCGTTGGTGTTCTGGCGTATCTCAAGAGGCAGAGTGGTTGTCTCGCCCTCCACAATTTCGAACAGACGGTTCGAGGCGAGCACACTGCCGCTCGCAAGGCGTGTGCCCGTGGTGAGCATATATGTGCCCGCATCGAGCTTGTAGCCCTTCTTGAACGTGTTGCTCCATGTCGTGCCGTTGCCCATGTCTGCCTGACCCTCCTCGAAGTTCAGCAGATGAGCTGTGCCGTTCTCTATACGGCTGATTGTGAAGTGGCTGTAATACTTCGGGTTGTCGAGCAGCTTTGTAGGCTCGTATGTCAGCTTGATTGTACCGAGAGCTGCTGCGTTAGATGTCTTGTCGGCTGTGTTGTCGAACTTCACATCCTGCCATTCGCTGTTGGTTTTTTGGTGCACTTGAGACAAGTGCACCCCCTGGGATTTGTACTGTATCTTGCCCGTCACAGCGTCCTTCTGTGCTTCGATGCCCAGGCTGCGAGCCACGTCTACGAAGAAGATGTCGCGCGAACGCTCGTCGGTAATCTTCGACTTCATCACGCCAACCGGAGTCTGTGCGATGCGCAAAGCCTTCTTGTCGAGGTTGAGACGGATGTTCTTCTTTATCCATTCTACGAGCTTCATCGGGTCGGCGCGGAAAGCGTCGGCAGTCTTCTTGCTGAACGCCTTCTCGAAGTACTGCTTGAACGGAATTGTAATCAGCTCGTCCTCAACACGCGGCGAGAGCTGGTCGGTTGTTGCGTTGTAGCTGTCTTCGAGAATCTCGGTTGTGATGTCACGCAAGTCTTTGTCGCTGAGTGTGGCGAGTATGCCCATCACGCGGTCTTCGTTGTCGCTGTGGCGGTTGATGAAGTCGACGATGGTCTGCTTGTTGCCGCGCGACTTGAAGATGTACTCGGCGCCGCGCTCATTGATGCGCTTTGCCTCCTCCATAGTGGGGAACGTTGCTGTATATGCCTTGCGGATGCTGTCCTCAAGAGCAAAGCGGCGCTGGTTCTCCTTGTGCATCTCGTCGCTGACGTATGGCAGCTGCGGATCTTCCTTCGGCGGAACGATGTCCAGGTAGGTGCATTTAGGGGATGCACTTGTCTCAAGTGCACCAACAGAACTGGTAGGTGCACCCTCTGGGAGGGTGAGTATAGTTTCTTTGTCCTTGCCGAACGATACCTTCTGGTAGGTGTATTTGCCGTCTTTCGACGCCCAAACAACCAAGTCGCCGATGCCTGCAGAGAGCGAGGTGTGACCGTTTGCGTCGGTATATTTTGTTACAGCTGTGAAGAACTCGGCGTAGTTGTAAATCTTGAACTCGACACGGGCGTTCTCTACCGGCTTGCCTTCGCTGTCTTTGACATAGAAGTCGATAGGCGCAACAGGTGCATAGTTGGAGGTGAGGTTGATTTCTGTGAAGTTGCTTGTGCGCAGCATCACCTCCTCAGGTCCGTTATAGTCGCCGAAAGCACGTGTGTGCATGAGCATTGCTCGCGAAGCCGGCGCATTGAACCAACCGAGGTTGAGCACCGGTTCTGGTTCGCAGGCGCCGAGGAAGTACCATTTGCCGTCTGCCCAAGCCTCTACCCATGCATGGTTGTCGTCGGTGTGAGCCCAACGCGGTGTGTACACCTGGCGTGCAGGTATGCCTACGGCTCTGAGCGCTGCAACGGCAAACGTACTCTCTTCGCCGCAACGTCCGGTTGCGGTCTTGAGCGTTGCGAGAGGCGCCGATGTGCGGGCGTCAGAAGGTTGGTATGTCACCTTCTCGTGGCACCAGTGGTTCACCTCGATGATGGCGTCCATCATCGACATGCCCTTGATGCGGTCCTTCAATTCGTTGTAGAACACCGAGCGTGCATTGTCCAGAGCCTCGTTGTTGACACGGATAGGCACAACGAAGTGGCGGAAAAGCAGTTCGGGAACATTCTTGCCCCAAGGCATCTCCTTGCGTGCCTTGAATGACATGCGCACGTTGTCGGCGAAGAACGAGGTAGGGTAGTCGGTGACGTCGGCAAGCGGCATGTAGGCATAGAGGAACTTCAATGCTTCCTGCTCGTCGGCGGTAAGGTTTTCTTTCTGTGTGTTGTAGAATGTCTTGCCGACAGTCTTAACGCGCTCCTTGAAGATGTTCTCCACGGTGTTGCGGTAGTTGGTGTCGGAAATGAATTGTCCCTGCGCATTCGCTGTCAGACTCAATGCGAATATAGATGCAGAAATAAGAATTTTCTTCATTGTCGTTTTTAAGTATTATAAAAAAGGAGGCTATGGCGTGTTGTCATAGTCTCCTGTAAGCTTTTCTTGTGTGTCAAAATTATACAAGTAAACCTTGTAATACGCTTCTAACTTTTACAAGTCGATCTTGTTTACACGCTTCTCATGACGACCGCCCTCGAACGGAGTCTTGAAGAATTCGTCCATGATCTTCTCTGCTGTCTTGTTGTCGATGAAGCGTCCCGGCATAACGAGGATGTTAGCGTCGTTGTGCTGGCGTGTGAGCTGTGCAATCTCAGGATTCCATACCAATGCTGCACGTACGCCCTTGTGCTTGTTGAGAGTCATTGCCATGCCTTCACCGCTACCGCAGATACCGATACCTGGATAAACGTCGCCGTTAGAGATAGCTTCGCCCAACTCGTGTGCAAAGTCAGGATAGTCGCAGCTCATATCGCTGTATGTTCCGTAATCCTTAAAAGGAATGTTGTGGCTCTCAAGGTACTCAACAACAAATTTCTTCAATGCGTAACCTGCGTGGTCGCATGCAATGCCTACTGTCTTAATTTCCATAGTACTGTAGTTTTATTGGATTATTAATAAAGCAAGCTTATGCAGAATTTCTTACTTAACGTGAAGTTCTGCATAAGCTATGCCTGTTTATTTAGATAAGTAATCTTTCACCTGCTTAAATACGTTCTCGGCGTTGAAGCCCAACTTCTCGTCGAGCACCTTATAAGGAGCTGAGAAACCGAACGACTCAAGGCCGTATACCATACCCTCAACGCCTACGAGGCTCTGAAGTGTAACGGGGAGACCTGCTGTCATACCGAAGATCTTTGCGCCCTTCGGCAGTACAGACTCCTGATACTCCTTGCTCTGTGTACGGAACAGACCCTCTGACGGAACGCTTACGATACGTGTCTTGATGCCGTCAGCGTTGAGCAACTCGGCACCTGCGAGGAGTGTAGACACCTCCGAACCAGAAGCGAGGAGGATAACGTCATAGTTAGGATCGTCCTTAACGATGTATGCACCCTTGCGAACCTGAGAGTAGTCTGTGCCTTCAGGCAGAGAGTTCACGTTCTGACGTGAGCAAATCATCGCTGTCGGAGTGTCCATGTTCTCGTTAGCCATCTGCCAGCATACAGTTGTCTCGTCGGCATCAGCCGGACGGAATACGCGTACAGAGTCCTGACCCTTGTGGTTCTTCAGCTTCTCCATAAGGCGAATCTGTGCTTCCTGCTCAACCGGCTCGTGTGTAGGTCCGTCCTCACCAACGCGGAATGCATCGTGTGACCATACGAACTTGATTGGAACGCGCATGAGAGCTGCCATACGGATTGCCGGCTTCATGTAGTCGGAGAATACGAAGAATGTGCCGCAAGCCGGGATAACACCACCGTGGAGATACATACCGATGCAGACGCAAGCCATAGTAAGCTCGCTCACACCTGCCTGGAAGAATGCTCCGGTGAAGTCGTCTGGTGCAAGTTCGTGTGTCTTCTTGAGGAAACCGTCGGTCTTGTCAGAGTTGCAAAGGTCGGCTGAAGAGCAAATCATGTTTGGCACCTGCTCTGCCAGTACACCGAGGCAGTTAGCTGAAGCTACACGAGTAGCTACGTCGCGCTTCTGAACGAGAGCACTCCAGTCAACCTTAGGAGCGTCGCCTGAGAACCAAGCCTTCATCTGCTCAGCCTTTTCCGGATTAGCCTTGCGCCATTCCTCTTCGGCATCATGTCTTTCCTTAACGATCTCGCGAAGCTCAGCGTTGCGCTTTTCGTAAAGTTCCTTAACATCGTCGAATACTACGAACGGGTCGTTGAGGTCGCCGCCAAGGTTCTTCACTGTGTTCTCGTATGCGCCGCCACCGAGCGGTGCGCCGTGAGTCTTCACGCTGCGCTCGTAGCTTGATCCGTCTTCCTTGCGTGCGCCCTTAGCCATTACGGTGTGACCGATGATGAGTGTAGGACGATTCTCTTCCTTGTTAGCGAGGATAAGAGCAGCGCGGATCTCGTCAGGATCGTTACCATTGATTTCAAGAACGTTCCAACCCCATGACTCGTACTTCATGCGTGTGTTCTCGCGCATCACGACATCGCACTCTGTAGAGAGCTGAATCTCGTTAGCATCGTAGAACATGATGAGGTTGTTGAGCTTGAAGAGGCCAGCGATGCGGCCTGCGCCCTGTGATATCTCTTCCTGAACTCCACCGTCAGAGATGTAGGCATAAATCTTGTGCTGCATCATGGTGCTGCCAAGACGAGCCTCAAGGAACTTCTCTGCAATAGCAGCACCTACAGCGTAAGTGTGTCCCTGACCGAGCGGTCCAGATGTATTTTCTATTCCATGAATAATGTCACGCTCAGGATGTCCTGGACATACTGTTCCCCACTGACGGAATGTCTTCAAGTCGTCAATTGTGTACTTGCCCTGCAGAGCGAGAGCTGAGTAGAGCATAGGAGACATGTGACCAGGATCAAGATAGAAGCGGTCGCGGCCTTCCCATGTCGGCTGATCCGGGTCGAAAACCAAGAACTCCGAAAAAAGAACGTTGATAAAGTCAGCACCTCCCATAGCACCACCAGGGTGACCAGATTTGGCTTTTTCTACCATCGATACAGCAAGCAGTCGAATGTTGTCTGCCGCATGATTCATTAAATCCTTATTATTCATTTTATTATTTAAAGTTTAACAGTTTCTTTCGTGGATAAAAAGGTCTTTTAGCTTGGAAACCGACTTTTTATGGTCTTTTTCCTTTGTTTCTTTTGCAAAGATAGCGATTATAGTTGATATAACGGCTATATTGTTTGCGGAATTTTAAAAAATATTCGAATTGTTGTTGACTTTCCTATTACTATCCTTTTACTTTTTGGTTGCTTTTCTTTTACTTTTTGTCGGAGCTTAGCTTCTAATTTTGTTGTAACCTACGAGACGATACGTGCGCTGTCCTATACCTTTATAATATATAAGCATTTGGTAGCTGTTCTCGGTTTGGTAGAAGTTGCCTTCTGTCGAAACGGGGTGAAGCGTGCCGTCGTCGCGCATCGTGAGGTATTGGTATGAGTAATAGCCCTGCTTCAATGGTATGTACGCTTCGTAGAGCTTCGTCTGTTCGTTGTACGTCATCTCGTATCGCGGCGTAAAGCGGTCGTTTGTCCACACGCCGTTGACAAACACTCTGCCGTTCTGTTGTGAAGCCTGAAGACGGAAGTGAACTGTTACGTATTCCGATATGCGGTCGTTCTCAATGTTGTCGCTGTTGCGGATATAGAAACTACCGTTGGCGTCCTCGTCGTAGACATAACTCGGTCGCGGAAGGTCTGTCCATATCTGTGCGTGATAGTTCTTGCCGTCCCAACCTACGTTCTCAATGCCAAGAGTAGGGTGGGTTACGTCAAGAATTTCAAACTTATGAAATTCGTTGCCGCCGTTGAAGATATAGTCGCGGTTGTGCTCCCAACGCAGTCCGCTGCCGGTTTGGTATTGTGGCGCAGCGTTTATGCGTGCCGTGCTCCAGCGTCCGTTCTGCATCACGACAGTATATAGTTCGACGTTGGGATTCGTAATGCCAAGAGCCGAATAGTTTATCTCTGCAGCCACCTGCTGATGGGCTCTGTTTGTGTCGATATCGGTGTTTGTAGTCACCGCCATGCTCGTTTTAACCAGCGGCTCCACAACCATGAAGCAAGCCGTGAAGATGGTGTCGCCTTCGTTCTCGTCGTATACCGTGAGACGATAGTTGCCGCTCATCTTTATGCGGCAATTCTCGTTCGGAATGGAAAGTCGGTAGTGGGTGTAAAGCGTATTGGTGTTCAGCGATTCCTCGATGTCGTCAATGGTGCTGCCGTCTGCAAATCCTTCACAGTAGTCCGACTCGAAGATACCTTCAGACACACTCCAGTCGGCTTCGCAATGCTGCAGTCGGTAGATATAGCGATGATACTCGTGCGTGAGGTCGTCGAAACTGATGTTTATCGCTTCGCCGTTTAGTGTAGCTATAGGCATTGAGAGCCAGTTGTTGCCAGCCACAACCTGCAATGACGCAATGTTCTCCGACTTTATTTCGTTATATTGCGCAAAGCTGTTGGTGGCGGCAAGTGCCGACAATGCGATGATTATAGCCAATAGGTGTTTTCTCATAATCTGTTGTTTTAGGAGCGTTTGCCTATTAGAAGTCTACCGACACCTTCACGTTGATTTGTCTGCCCGTAAGGTAGTTAGGAACTGCATACTGCTGTCCAGTCACGTCAGTAATCCAGTAGTAGGAGTTAACGTTGTTTATGCCCAAGAGGTTCAGACACTCGGCGCCCACCCAAAGGTTACGGATAGGGTTGCGCTTGTTGTGTCGGTCGTTATTGTCGATGATGCGATAGTTCAAGCCGATGTCAGCACGCTTGTATGCCGGAGCACGGAACACGTTCGACTCGAGTTCTCTGTGCGGAGCCGAGAAAGGCAAACCGTCGGCAAGTGCCAGCTTCAGCGACATCTTCCAGCGTGTGGTGCCGGGAAAGTAGTCGGTGAAGAACATGTTCACGGCATAGCGCTGGTCGGTAGGCAATGGGATAGACTTGCCGTTCAGCTTCATGCTCGTGTTCATTAGCGAGAGCGACACCCACGAGTCTGTGCCCGGTACGAACTCGCCGAAGAGTTTCAGGTCCAAGCCTGCTGCGTGTCCGCTGCACATGTTGTCGCCATAGTATACCACCTTCACGTTGTTCACGCTGTACGGCACAAGATTGCCAAGCGCCTTGTAATAAGCCTCGGCTGTGAACTTGAACGGACGATTGTTCATCTTGAAGCGATAGTCGAAGCCCGCAATGAAGTGGATAGATCGCTGACTCTTTGCCTTGCGGTTGAGCGAAGCGTATGTTATGCCGTTCACCGTTGTGGTGTCTCTAATCTCCTTGAAGAACGGCGCCTGATAGTAAAGACCGGTGGCGAAGCGCATCGTGATGTTATCGTTGAAGGCAGGGATGATGCCCAGCGACAGACGCGGACTGAGAATTGTCTCCTTCGTGAAACTCCAGTAGGCGAGACGCACACCGTAGTTCAATGTGTAGAGCGTCTTGCCTGCCGAACCCGTGAAGCGATAAGTGTCCTGCGCATAAGCCTCGATGCGGTTTGCGGTGAGCGTGTTCTTCGCGCGCATACTATATATCATATAGAGGTCTTTGCCGGTATGCGGAATGCTGTACTTGCTCGAGTCGCGCATCTCGTACTCCACTGAGTTCTCGTTGATATGCTCCCATTTGTATGTGAAAGCCGCCTCAATATCGTGCTTCTTCTGCTTTGTCTTGAACAGCAACTTTGCACTTTCTACGTGCGCCTTAAGATAGTTGCGCGTGTGCTGGAAGTAGGTGCCAACGCCCAGGTTCTCGCTCGTCTCGGTCTGTGTGAGCCAGTACTGACCTTGTATGTCGTACTTCTCCTGCTCGCGCGTGTTGAACGCTGAGGCGATGAGCGAAAGACTCGTGTTCTCGCCGAACTTGCGTGTTATGCCCAACGAACCGAAGAATGTGCGGAACACGTCTTTCTCATGTCCGTCGAAGTAGACCTTGAACGCCTTTACGTTCTCCATCGTACCAAAGTTGGTCTCGCGGTCTTCGGGCGTGAAGTTGTAGTGGTTGTCCGATATGTTGCCAAGGAACTTGATGTCCCAACGCTTGTTGGGCGAATACGTAAGATAAGTCTGGTAGTCGATGAACGTAGGCTGATACTCGCCCTTAGTGTCCATCGAACCCAGCAGATACTTCGTCGTCTTGTAGCGCAAACCGTTACTCCACGAGAACTTCTTGTTGCTCATACCCACGAAAGCGCTTGAACCGAGCATACTTGCCGTGGCAGACGCTTCGAAACGCTTCGGACGGCGGTATTCGATGTTGAGCGCCGACGACATCTTGTCGCCGTAGCGCGCCTCGTAACCGCCCGTAGAGAATCCGATCTTTTCAACCATATCGGGGTTGATTACTGAGATGCCCTCCTGCTGTCCGCTTCTTACGAGGAACGGGCGGAATATTTCCACATTATTTATATATACACTATTCTCGTCGAACGAACCGCCGCGCACGTTGTATTGCGACGAAAGTTCGCTGTGCGTCGATACGCCCGCCTGACTCTGTATCATTTCCTCCACAGCGTTGCCTGTTGTAGAAGGCATGTTCTTGATATGTTCCTTGCTCAGCTCCTGCGTCTGTCCGGTTTCGATGCGCTTGCCCGTGATAGTAACCTCCGACAAGGCATTGTCGCTGCTGTGCAGCACTACCTGCATGGTCTGCTTGCCACGCGGACGGCGCAGCACGCGCACCTTCGTCTTGTAGCCAATCATCGAGAATCTAATCTCTACCGAATCAGCCGACTGCAACTGCAGACTATAGGTGCCGTTGAGCGCAGTCATGGTCATCTTGCCCTGCTTTGCGCACGACACAGACGCAAACTCAACCGGGTCGTTGTTTTCGTCAATGACCTTACCAGTAAGCGTAAACGACTGCGCGCTTGCTGATGCGTAGGCGCACAGACACAGTATTTGAAGTATAAATAATTTCAGTTTCATACCTAAAATAACGCCTGCCAGCCCGATTTATTGTATTTTTAGGCTCTAAAACCGCCTGTTTTTATAAAAAAGAATTAAAGAATGTAATTTTTACAATTATTATTTTGTAATTATTATAAAATAGTATATCTTTGCAAACGTAATGAACAAAGCAATTAGATAATGAAACACAGCGACGCGGTAACCCGACTTGTAGAACACGGCATAAAGCCCTCTGTTCAGCGCATTGAGATTATGCATTACCTGATGACACACTTCACCCATCCAACGGTGGAGGAGGTCTACAAGGCATTGCTTCCCAAGATTCCGACACTCAGCCGTACCACGGTATACAATACGCTCAGAATGTTCTCGGAGCACAACGCTGCCCAGATGATAACAATCAACGAGCACCGAGTTTGCTACGATGGCGACGTCAGCCTTCACGCTCACTTCATCTGCAAGTGCTGCCGCAAGGTTTACGACATCTTCGACGAAGTTTCGGATGTTGTCAACCGTAAGGAACTGGCAGGTCATCAGATTGACGACGTACAGCTATATTATAAAGGTGTATGCAAGGAGTGTCGCGAGAAGCAGCTTGAGGCTGCCGTCGGCTAATCAAAAGATAAGGCTTTTTAACAAAATACTATTTATTCTTAAAACTGTAGAATTATGAAGAAGAAATTTATTTGCACAGTATGTGGTTATATTCATGAAGGTACAGAGGCTCCTGAGAAGTGCCCGGTTTGCAAGGCTCCGGCAAGCAAGTTCAAGGAGTTGAAAGATCCTACAGAAGGTCCGGCGTTCGCTACTGTTCACACTCTCGGCGCTGCTCGCGACGAGGAGGCTACTCCTGAGATGATTAAGGATCTCGAGACTCACTTCAACGGTGAGTGCGGTGAGGTTGGCATGTATCTCGCTATGAGCCGTCAGGCCGACCGCGAGGGTTATCCAGAGATTGCAGAGGCTTTCAAGCGTTACGCTTTCGAGGAGGCAGAGCACGCAAGCAAGTTCGCTGAGCTTCTGGGCGACGTTCTGAAGGACACAAAGTCGAACCTCGAGGCTCGTATCGCTGCAGAGCGCGGCGCTTGCGAGGACAAGTTCCGCATCGCAAAGAACGCTAAGGCTGCCGGTATGGACGCTACTCACGACACCGTTCACGAGATGGCTAAGGACGAGGCTCGCCACTGCGCAGGCTTCATGGGCTTGTACAAGCGCTACTTCGAGAAGTAATCACGACATGTAGTCGCACAGTCGGCTAAGATGTAACATAAAGAGGAGGATGTACCGAACGTTTCATGTTTCGGTGCATCCTCTTTTCGTTGTGTAGCGTTCGCCGTCCGATCGGTTTCCGTCCGCCGTCCGATTGGATT
>OGLX01001568.1_pt1 | contig 11021 bp, 6 predicted proteins | sample 1572821 | NCBI WGS metagenome assembly OGLX01 (sample SAMEA2581908, study PRJEB24529) | metagenome | biome: Human gut stool | place: China | collected 2011 | reverse complement strand
GGATGGTCGTTAGACCATTCAGGAGCTTAGTACAGCTACGTGGGAGTCCGAACGCAAGTGGGTTGCAGACACATGATCTCTTTTTATAATATTCCACCAATAATTTCCGTCTTCAAACTACAAATCACAATTTCTGAAACGACTTCAATTCCTTCACCGCAAATGTTATCGCACATACCGCAGCAAATCCATCTGCGATCGGTGCTGAGAACATAACTCCCTCAATTCCAAAGAAGATCGGCAAAATGATCATCAAAGGCAGCAAGAAAATAACTTGTCTGGTCAATGAAAGGAAAATACCACGATTTGCCTTTCCAATTGCTGTAAAGAAGTTTGCAGTAATTGGCTGTAATCCATTAATAAAGGTACAAAACAAGAAGATTCTGAAAAACTTCTCTGCAAAACGGAAATAAGCTTCACTTTCAGACCCAAAGATTCCAATGATCTGTCGTGGGAACAGCTGGAAGCAGATGAAAGAAACTGTGCTGATGATCGTTGCAGAAATCGCAGCTTTTAAATAAGCCTCACGGACACGATCTAGCTTTCTTGCACCATAGTTATAACTGATAATTGGCTGTAATCCTTGAGAAATACCAATATTAATCGCAAAAAAGATCATATTGATCTTCGTAATGATTCCGGCACATGCCAATGGAATATCGCTTCCGTAAGAAGATTTTGCGCCATAACGGATCAAAACATTGTTCATAACGATCTGTACGACCATCATGGAAACCTGATTAAAGAATGGCGCCATACCAAGAGAAACGATTCTTCCTATATAATGAGGATGTGGTCTTAACTTTTCTTTTGTAAGTTTTACTGTTTTAAATTTTCTTAAATATAAAATAACCATGATTCCAGATACGACCTGTCCGATCACGGTTGCCCAAGCAGCACCAGCAATTCCCATGTGGAAACCAAAGATCAAGGTTGGATCAAGAATCGTATTGATGATCGCACCAGTTAAAGTGCAGGTCATGGAAAACTTTGGACTTCCGTCAGCACGGACAAGGTTCGTACCACCTGTTGTTAAGATCAAAAATGGAAATCCAAGAGATGTAATACCTGTATAGATTAAAGAATAATCTAAAACACTAGATGTTGCGCCAAATAAGATCATCATTGGTTTTAAAAATAATCTTGTTATGATACAAAGGATCATACCAAGTGAAAAAAGCATTGTGATTGCATTTCCAGCGAAGGAAGCAGCCTTCTCTTTTTCTTGTTGGCCCATGCAAAGATTAAAGTTTGCAGCCCCGCCGATTCCACACATCAAGGCGATGGCAGTACAGGTGATAACTAAAGGAAAGGCAACATTTGTTGCTGCATTCCCAAGCATCCCAACACTTCGTCCAATGAAAAACTGGTCTACCATATTATATAAGGCACTTACGACCATAGCGATAATACTAGGAATAGCGAAACGAAGAAGCAAATTTGATATCTTCTCGGTACCGAGCGGATTTGTCTTTTGTTCGTTCATAATAAATAAAACCTCTTCTTTCTATAATATATATAATATAAAAGATTGTCGAAACGATCGAAAATGGTCGAAACGGACGTTATCTAGTATAGTATAAATGACAAAATAGTACAACTTTTTAAAAAACTTTTTGAGAAACAGGATTCAGTAAACGAGAAAATAAGAGATAATTCGATATATTATCAGAAAATAAATGTATAAATTGTTAAGAAATCTAATTATCAGACAACTTAAGAAAATTCATACTTTACAACTAGGGAAAATTTCGGTATGATAAGAAAAAACACGAGACAGTACATCGAGAAAGGATGAATGGATATGAAACAGACAAATCAAATTCCTGGATTATATGATCCAAGTTTTGAGCACGATAACTGCGGTATCGGTGCCTGTGTAAATATTAAGGGAGTTAAGAATCATCAGACAGTAGATAATGCATTGAAGATTGTTGAGACATTAGAGCATCGTGCAGGTAAAGATGCAGCAGGAGAGACAGGAGATGGTGTAGGAATCATGCTTCAGATTTCTCATAAGTTCTTTAGCAAAGCCTGTAAGGCAGCCAATATCAATATTGGAAAAGAAAGAGAATATGGAATCGGAATGTTCTTCTTCCCAAATGATGAATTGAGACTTCGTCAGGCGAAGAAGATGTTTGAGATCATCGTTGAGAAGGAAGGAATGACATTCCTTGGATGGAGAGAAGTTCCTACAACACCAACAGTTCTTGGTAAGAAAGCATTAGAATGCATGCCAAAGATCTTACAGGGATTTGTAGCAAAACCTGCGGATGTTGAAAAAGGACTTGATTTTGATCGTAAATTATATATCGCAAGAAAAGTATTTGAACAGAGTAATGAAGAATCATACGTTGTTTCATTATCCAGCAGAACGATCGTATATAAAGGTATGTTCTTAGTTGGACAGCTTCGTACATTCTTTAACGATCTTCAGGATTCAGATTATGAATCAGCGATCGCACTTGTGCATTCACGATTCAGTACTAATACGACACCAAGCTGGGAGAAAGCTCATCCATATCGTTTTATCGTACATAATGGAGAAATCAATACCATCCGTGGTAACGCCGATAAGATGCTTGCCAGAGAAGAAAATATGGAATCAGAATATCTTAAAAATGAGATGCACAAACTGATCCCAGTCGTAAATCCAAATGGATCTGACTCTGCGAGACTTGATAATACATTAGAGTTCTTAGTTATGAGCGGTATGGATCTTCCGCATGCGATCATGATCACAATCCCAGAACCATGGGAAAATAATAAAGTTATTTCTCAGGAAAAACGTGATTTCTATCAATATTATGCAACGATGATGGAACCATGGGATGGACCAGCATCTATCATTTTCACAGATGGTGATCAGGTAGGAGCAGTACTTGACCGTAATGGGCTTCGTCCATCAAGATATTACATCACAGATGATGATCAGCTGATCCTGTCTTCTGAGATCGGAGTTCTTGACATCGACCCAACAAAGATCGTAGTGAAAGAAAGACTTCATCCAGGAAAGATGTTGTTAGTTGATACGATCAAAGGAAAAGTGATCGCAGATGATGTAGTGAAAGAAAAATACGCAGAGAAAGAGCCATATGGTGAATGGCTAGACAGTAATCTGTTAGAATTAAAAGATTTAAAGATTCCAAATGAACCAGTTCCAACATATGGAGCAGAAGAACGCGAAAAATTGATGAAAGCATTCGGATATACTTATGAAGATATCCGTACAGCAATCCTTCCAATGGCGTTAAATGGATCTGAAGCAATCGCAGCCATGGGAAATGATACACCACTTGCAGTATTATCCAATCGTCATCAGCCATTATTTAATTATTTCAAACAGTTATTTGCACAGGTAACAAACCCTCCAATTGATGCGATCCGTGAGGAACTTGTAACATCAACAACAGTTTATGTTGGAAAAGAAGGTAATATTTTAGATGAGAAACCAGAGAACTGCCGCGTATTAAAAGTACACAATCCAATTCTTACAGATACAGATCTGTTAAAGATCAAATCTATGAATAAAAAAGGATTTGAGGTTGTAGAACTTCCTATTACATACTACAAGAATACATCTCTTGAGAAAGCCTTAGATCGCTTGTTTGTAGAGACAGACAGAGCATACAGAGATGGAGCGAATATCATTATCCTATCTGATAGAGGAGTCGATGAAAACCATGTGGCAATCCCTTCTTTATTAGCAGTATCAGCAATGCATCAGTATCTGATCAAGACAAAGAGACGTACATCTGTTGCACTGATCTTAGAGAGCGGGGAACCAAGAGAAGTTCATCATTTTGCAACACTGTTAGGATATGGTGCATGTGCAGTGAACCCATATCTTGCATTACAGGGAATTAAGAAACTGATCGATGAAAATATGCTTCAGAAAGATTATTACGCAGCTGTTGAAGATTATACAAATGCAATCCTTCATGGAATCGTTAAGATCGCATCTAAGATGGGTATTTCAACATTACAGTCTTATCAGGGATCACAGATCTTTGAAGCAATTGGTATCAATTCTGATGTGATCGAAAAATATTTTACAAATACAGTCAGCAGAGTTGAAGGTATTTCCTTAAAAGACTTAGAAGCAGATGTAGATGCAAGACATGGAGCAGCGTTCGATCCATTGGGATTAGAAAATGATCTGACACTGGAAAGTGCAGGAAGTCACAAATATAGAAGTGGAAAAGAACAGCATCTATACAATCCACAGACGATCCATACACTTCAGGTTGCAACAAGAACAGGAAGTTATGATCTGTTTAAACAATATACCGATATGATCGATAAGGAATTAGAACCAGGAAACTTAAGAGGTTTAATGGAATTTGATTATCCAGAAAAGGGTATTCCAATTGAGAAAGTAGAAAGCGTTGACTCTATCGTTAAACGTTTCAAGACAGGAGCGATGTCTTACGGATCTATTTCTGGAGAAGCACATGAGACACTGGCAATTGCCATGAATAAATTAGGTGGTAAATCAAACAGTGGTGAAGGTGGAGAAAGACCTGAGAGATTAAAAGTCGGAAGAGATGGATTAAACCGTTGTTCAGCGATCAAACAGGTTGCATCTGGACGATTCGGAGTAACAAGTGAATATTTAGTAAGTGCAAAAGAGATTCAGATCAAGATGGCACAGGGAGCAAAACCAGGAGAAGGTGGACATCTTCCAGGTAAGAAAGTTTATCCATGGATTGCGAAAACTCGTCATTCAACAGCCGGTGTAAGCTTAATTTCCCCACCACCTCATCATGATATTTACTCTATCGAGGACTTGGCACAGTTAATTTATGATTGTAAGAATGCAAACAGAGATGCAAGAATTTCTGTAAAACTTGTATCTGAAGCAGGAGTCGGAACAGTTGCATCTGGTGTAGCGAAAGCCGGAGCACAGGTTATTTTGATTTCTGGTTATGATGGTGGTACAGGAGCTGCTCCTAAAAACTCTATCTACAATGCAGGACTTCCTTGGGAGCTTGGACTTGCAGAAGCACATCAGAATCTGATCATGAATGATCTTCGTAATAAAGTTATCGTTGAGACAGATGGTAAGTTAATGAGTGGACGTGATGTGGCGATTGCAGCAATGCTTGGAGCGGAAGAATTTGGCTTTGCAACAGCACCACTTGTAACACTTGGATGTGTTATGATGAGAGTATGTAACTTAGATACATGCCCAGTCGGAGTTGCAACACAGAATCCAGAACTTCGTAAAAAATTCGCAGGAAAACCTGAATATGTTATAAACTTCATGAAGTTTATTGCTCAGGAATTAAGAGAATACATGGCGAAATTAGGAGTAGCTACAGTTGATGAATTAGTCGGACGTACAGACTTATTAAAACCAAATGCAAAAGCGGCTGAAAAACATGTAGATCTTTCAAGGATTCTTGGATATAAATATGATCCAGCACAGAAGATGGATTACAACCACAAGAATGTATATGATTTCAAACTGGAGCAGACAGCAGATATGAAAGTGCTGATGAAAGAATTAATGCCAGCACTCGAAAAGAAACAGAAGAAGAGTATTCAGCTTGATGTTACAAATATTGACCGTACTTTCGGAACGATCTTTGGATCAGAGATCACAAAGCACTGGGGTGAACAGGCATTAGAAGATGACACATATGTTGTAAAATGTAACGGAGCTGGTGGACAGAGTTTCGGAGCCTTCATTCCAAAAGGTCTGACATTACAGTTAGTCGGAGACAGCAATGACTACTTCGGAAAAGGACTTTCTGGCGGTAAATTAATCCTTTGTCCTCCAACAGGAATCAAATTCAAAGCAGAAGATAACATCATCGTAGGTAACGTTGCATTATATGGAGCTACAAGTGGTAAAGCATTTATCAATGGTGTTGCTGGAGAACGTTTCTGTGTCAGAAACTCAGGAGCTACAGCGGTCGTTGAGGGTGTTGGAGATCACGGATGTGAATATATGACAGGTGGTCGTGTTCTTGTTCTTGGACCAACAGGAAAGAACTTCGCAGCTGGTATGAGTGGTGGAGTTGCTTATGTATTAGATGAAGACAGTAAGTTATATAAGAACTTAAATAAAGAAATGGTTTCAGTAGAAACTGTAACATCCAAATATGACGTTATTGAATTAAAAGATATGTTAAAAGAACATGTTGCATATACAAATTCCGAAAAAGGAAAAGAAATTCTAAAAGACTTTGAACAGTATCTGCCTAAATTTAAGAAGATCATGCCAAATGATTACAAAGCAATGTTAAATCTGATCGTTCAGATGGAAGAACGTGGATTAAGCAGTGAACAGGCAAAGATGGAAGCATTTAATATCAAGGCAAATGCAGGAAAATAGGAGGAAATTATGGGAAAACCAACTGGATTTTTAGATTATGAAAGAGAAGACGCCCGTGCAGAATCTCCGAAAGAACGAATCAAACATTTTAACGAATTTCATATTCCTCTTTCAAGAGAAGAACAGCAGAAACAGGGTGCAAGATGTATGGACTGCGGAGTACCATTCTGTCAGTCAGGAAAAGTATTATTGAATGGAATGGCATCTGGTTGCCCACTTAACAACTTGGTGCCAGAGTGGAATGACTTGATTTATACAGGAAACTGGGAACAGGCATACTTAAGACTTAAGAAAACAAATCCATTTCCAGAGTTTACCGGACGTGTATGTCCGGCACTCTGTGAGAATGCCTGTACATGTGGATTAAATGGGAATCCTGTATGTTCCAAACAAAATGAATTAAGTATCATTGAGTATGGATACAAACATGGATTAGCTAAAGCCAGACCACCAAAATTCCGTACAGGAAAGAAAGTTGCAGTGATCGGTTCTGGACCTTCTGGATTATCTGCAGCCAACTCTTTAAACAAACGTGGACATGAAGTTACAGTGTACGAACGTTCTGACCGTCTTGGTGGATTGTTAATGTATGGAATTCCAAATATGAAATTGGAAAAACATATCGTAGAACGTAAGATTGCGATCATGAAAGAAGAAGGAATTCACTTTGTGACGAATGCAAACGTTGGAAAAGATATCAAACCAGAACAGTTAAAGAAAGATTACGATGCAGTAGTTTTAGCTTGCGGATCATCAAATCCAAGAAATATCGAAGTTCCTGGACGTGAAGCAAAAGGAATTTATTTTGCGGTTGATTTCTTAAAATCCACAACAAAGAGTCTGTTAGATTCTGGATTAAAAGATAAGAAATATATATCTGCTAAAGGAAAGAATGTTATTGTTATCGGTGGTGGAGATACAGGAAATGACTGCGTTGGTACATCCATTCGTCATGGAGCGAAGAGTGTTACTCAGCTAGAGATGATGCCAAAACTTCCAGATGAACGTGCAGAGAACAATCCATGGCCAGAATGGCCAAGAATCTGTAAAACAGATTATGGACAGGAAGAAGCGATCGCGGTTTTTGGACATGATCCACGTATCTACCAGACAACAGTCAAAGAATTCAAAATGAATAAAAAAGGCGAAGTCACAAAAGCTGTTTTAGTAAATCTTGAAAGCAAAAAAGATGAAAAGACAGGAAGAATGATGATGGTTCCAGTGGAAGGATCTGAAAAAGAGATTCCAGCAGATCTTGTACTGATAGCAGCAGGATTCTTAGGAAGTGAAGCTTATGTCACAGAAGCTTTTGGGGTTAAAGTTAACCAGAGAACAAATGTAGAAACAAAACCAGATAGTTTTGCGACAAATGTAGAAAATATCTTTACTGCAGGAGATATGCATAGAGGACAGTCACTTGTTGTATGGGCGATTCGTGAAGGAAGAGATGCAGCTCGTGAAGTTGACAAACAATTAATGGGATATACAAATCTTTAAGTTATAAAAATTGAAAAATGATGTCAGAAATACAAATATCGTCTGACATCATTTTTCGTTTGTAAAAAACAAAACTATTTTTGATAAGTTTTCGAGAAAGTCTTTTCAAAAGAGATTGTTTTTGCTATGATAATCCGTGGAGAAAAAATCTTAATAAAAGAGAGAAGTATGAGGGAGCAGATTGGATTATGCATTTTATTGGTCACTTTAAAACGATTACAAGACATAAGATTCTGGTGGCAAAAGGCTGTTTTAAACTGGGTCTTTATTATCAGGGAATTATGCACGATATGTCCAAATATTCCCCAACGGAATTTCTGGTAGGAGTGAAATATTATCAGGGAACAGAAAGTCCGAATAATGCAGAACGTATGGAGGAAGGGATTTCAATGTCATGGCTGCATCATAAAGGACGGAACAAACATCATTTTGAATATTGGATTGATTACAGCATTGATAAAGACCATCCAGGATTGGTTGGGATGAAGATTCCAAAGAAATATATGGCAGAGATGTTTGTTGATCGTGTCAGTGCAGGAAAGATTTATAATGGAGATGAATTCGATCAGAAGAGCCCGTTGGAATATTTTGAACACGGAATTGGAGCATCGATCATGTGTGAAGCATCGAGAGATTATCTGTTAAACTTGCTTAGAATGTATGCAGAAAAAGGTGAAAAATATACGTTTGCCTACTTGAAGAATGACTTGAAGAATGACATGAGTGGATATGATAAGATCTCACCATTTCAACAATGTAAAAAAAATATTAAGATTGGATAGAATTTCATGTATCTGTGACTTGAAATATTACCATACTTACAGTATAATATGTAATGTAAATCAGATAAGAAGCCTGGGGTGTACGATAACTTGCTATTTTGAACCTACATTTATTTATCATGGGACTTCGTATAATCGACCGGATGTCAAGCCCTGATACCGGGGGACGGCAGAACGTTGATCGAGAAAACCCACCTAGCTCTGCTAGGCGTCAAAATCGCGAGACCGGCATTCTGGGTATATGATATGCAAAAGATAACAAGAGGGACTGTTAGTTTTAACAGTCCCTTTTAACATAACAAACCTATAAAGGAGTTAAAGTTTTGAAATTTTTTAAAGAGAATGATAAAATGCCATTTATCTTAGTGGCGTTTGGGATTATCTTATATCTTGTGTTAAGTAATCTTCCAGTTGTATTTTCAGGAATATCTTATGTAAGCTCAGTGGCATTTCCGTTTATTTTAGGAAGTTGTGTTGCCTTTATCATCAATGTTCCAATGAGTTTCTTTGAAAGGAAATTGTTTTATAAGTTAAAAAAAGGAAAGCGTTCATTGAGCCTTATTATGGCAATCGTTAGTATTGTGGGTGTGATCTTGTTAGTATCACGATTGATCATTCCAGAATTGGTAGATACAATATTTAAGTTATCAAACAATATTCCTGAATATGTAAAAGAGATACAAGCCCTATTAGAGAAAACATCAATGAATAAACCAATGGTACATAAATATGTGAATCAGATCACGTTTGACTGGGATAAGATCAGTGGAGAGTTGATCACATTTTTACAAGACGGCGCAACAAGTATGCTAAATTCAACGGTAAGTGCGATTACGGATGTTGTGCAATTTATTGTAAGTTTTGCATTGGGATTTGTATTTGCACTCAATGCATTGCTTCAGAAAGAAAAATTATCAATGCAGGTGAAAAAGGTATTGGTCGCTTTTTTACCGGAACGGGTTGCGAAGTATATTGTACGAGTTGGAAGACTATCAAATAATGCATTTTCAAGCTTTTTATCAGGGCAGTGCTTAGAAGCTGTGATCTTAGGCTGTCTGATTTTTGCATCAATGAAACTATTAGGACTTCCATATGCGGTACTGATCGCAGTTTTTATCGGTGTGATGTCATTAATTCCGATCATTGGCGGCTTTATTGGATGCTGGGTCGGGGTCTTATTGATCTTTATGGTAGATTGGAAACAGGCTATCATTTTTATCAACTTCATTACATTATTAGGTTGGTCTCCAAAGGGCGAAGAAGAACTCTTCTCACACGATGAATTGATTGAAATTGTTGGTACAGTTATCTACCCACATGTTGTAGGAAACTCTGTAGGACTTCCGGCAATATGGGTGTTAGTAGCTGTAACGATCGGTGGAAATATCGCTGGGATCGTAGGAATGATTTTTAGTATTCCGTTTTGTTCTGTCTTATATCAGCTGTTTTCTGAGATTGTGAACAAACAGATAAAGAAAAAGAATGTGGATATACCTTGATGAAAATACACATAATACTTCTATAAAATAAAAATGGAGGTATTTGTTATGAATCGAGATCAGATCATCTGTCCATGCCTTGATATCACAGCAGGACAGATTATGGATGCATACAAAGAAGGAGCGAAGAGTGTCGAAGCAATCAAAGAGGTAACGGGAGCAGGAACAGCTTGCGGAGCTTGCTTGGATGAAATTGAAGAATTAATACAGAGTTTGTAATTATAAAGAGATGTTGTTCGATGTTTTTGAGCAGCATCTTATTTATTGCATAGGGGATTTCGTTGAAATTTCCTATGCAATAAAAAAAGAACCCCTTCTCAGAGATTCTCATCAAATGCCGATGGTGGGACTCGAACCCACACGTCCATAAGAACAACAGATTTTGAGTCTGTCTCGTCTGCCAGTTCCGACACATCGGCTGATTCAATTGTTCGACCTAAAATATACTATCACTTTTGAATCATAATGTCAATAATTTTTATAAAAATTATGAAAATTAAATTTTAATCCAATTTTAAAAAGGCAAAAGGATCGGAGGGATCACTTTGGATAAAATGTAATAAGAGATAATAAGCTTTCACAGAAAGATTTTCTTCTCTTAAAATACGTTTTGCTTCATTTTTATCAACTAACTCTACCGATAAATCTTCATTGGGTTCTAAATGATCAAGATTCGGCATTCCAGTAGAAATTCCATAAACCGTGCAATTGGTCTCATCTGTCATTCCAGCAGAAGAGAAATGAGGACGACTTAAGAAATCATCAAATTCAGCGGGTGTAAACGTAAGACCTGTTTCTTCTTTCATTTCACGGATTGCAGTTTCTTTGATAGATTCTCCGGGATCGATCAATCCGGCAGGTAATTCATATATATAATCATTTAAAGGATAACGAAATTGT
>OGLX01001563.1_pt1 | contig 11079 bp, 9 predicted proteins | sample 1572821 | NCBI WGS metagenome assembly OGLX01 (sample SAMEA2581908, study PRJEB24529) | metagenome | biome: Human gut stool | place: China | collected 2011 | reverse complement strand
CCAAGGTCATCATCTCCGCCTCCGGCATGTGCGACGCGGGCCGCATCCGCCACCATCTGAAGTATAACCTGTGGCGGGCGGACAGTGCCGTGGTGTTCGTGGGCTTCCAGTCCCCGGGCACCCTGGGCCGCACCCTGCTGGACGGGACTCCCTCCGTGAAGCTGTTCGGCGAGGACGTGGCCGTCCGGGCCAAGGTGGTGAATTTCCAGGGCCTCAGCTCCCACGCCGACCACGACCATCTGCTGGACTGGATCAGCCATTTCAAGGAGCCCAAGCCCCAGCACGTGTTCGTGGTCCACGGCGACCGGGAGGTGGCTCCGGTGTTTGCCCAGACGGTGAGCCAGCTGGGCTTCACGGCCCACGCTCCCCAGTATACCGAGGAGTATGACCTGCTGACCTGCACCCAGCTGGCGGCGGGCTATCTGCCCCAGCGCAAGACCCGTACCTTCGATGGCGCGCCCCGGGTCACCGCGGCGTATCAGAAGCTGGTGCAGCTGGGCGATTCCCTGGTGGGCCTTATCCGCCGCAGCAAGGGCCGGGACAACAAGACCCTGGCCGCCTTTGCCGAGGCGCTGCGTAAGGTCATGGAGAAGTTCGAGATTTAACCAAGTTTTGGAAACCTTTCAGGGGCGGACAGCTCTGTCCGCCCCTAATTTTCGTATGATTCGCACGAGAGGAGGGCGCTTATGCCCGGATTGGAGAAAAACCGCATTTACCGCGCCCATATCGACGGCTATTCCAGCGAGGGCCTGGGCATCGCCCGCATAGACGGCCAGGTGGTGTTCGTCCACGGGGCCATCCGGGGGGAGATCTGCGACGTTCTGGTGATGAAGGTGCTGAAAAACGCCGCCTTCGGCAAGATCGCCGCCCTGGTGGAGCCCTCCCCTGCCCGCCGGACGCCGGACTGCCCCTACTACGGCCGCTGCGGCGGCTGCGACTTCCGGCATATGTCCTATGAGGAGGAGCTCTGGGCCAAGCGGGCCCGGGTCCAGGACGCCCTGACCCGTATCGGCGGCGCGGAGGTGACGGTGGAAGAAATTCTGGGTGCGGAGCAGCCCCTGCACTACCGCAACAAGAGCATCTATCCCATCTCCCCGGTGGGGGAGGTGGGCTTTTACCGGGCCCGCAGCCACCAGGTGGTGCATGTGGAGCACTGTCTCATCCAAAAGCCGGAGGCCGACGCCCTGGCCCAGGCCCTGCGGGACTATATCACCCGGTTCCGGGTGGTCCCCTACGACGAGGCCACCGGCCGGGGCCTGCTGCGGCACCTGTACGTCCGCACTGGCAGCACCGGGGAATCCCTGGTGTGCCTGCTGGTCAACGGCTCCCGCCTGCCCCATGAGCAGGAGCTGGTGAATATGCTCCGGGCCGCCGCGCCAAAAACCTGCGGCGTGGTGCTGGGGGAAAATACCCGCCGGGGAAACGCCATCCTGGGGGACCGGTACCGCACCCTGTGGGGCCGGGACTATCTGACGGACACCCTGTGCGGCCTGGAGCTGCGGCTGTCGGTGCCGTCGTTTTATCAGGTGAACCACGACCAGGCCCAGCGCCTGTATGAAAAGGCCCTGGAATACGCGGGGCTGACGGGCCGGGAGCTGGCGGTGGACCTGTACTGCGGCGCCGGGACCATCACCCAGGTGCTGGCCCGCCGGGCCCGGCACGTCATCGGCGGCGAGATCGTCCCGGAGGCCATCCGGGACGCGGAGGACAGCGCCCGCCGCAACGGCGTGGGCAACGTGGAGTTCCTGTGCGGCGACGCCTCCCGGCTGGCGGCGGAGCTGCGGCAGCGGGGCCTGCGGCCCGACGTGATCTGCGTGGACCCGCCCAGGAAGGGGCTGGCCCCCGACGTGGTGGAGGCAGCGGCCTCCATGGAGCCGGAGCGCATCGTCTATGTCTCCTGCGACCCGGCCACCCTGGCCCGGGATGTGGCCCGCTTCGCCCCCCTGGGCTACCGCCCCGTCCGGGCCTGCGCCGTGGACCTGTTCCCCGGCACGGCGAACGTGGAGACGGTTGTCTTGCTTTCCAAGGGTGAGGTCGACTCGAAAAAGATTCGGGTTGAGTTCTCTTTGGAAGATATGGATATGTCCGAATTTCAGGATGGGGCAACCTATCCGCAGATCAAGGAGTATGTGTTGGAGCATACCGGGTTAAAGGTGTCCAACCTCTATATCTCACAGATTAAACGAAAATGTGGGATTGGGGTTGGTAAGAACTATAATCTGCCGAAGTCCGAGGATTCCAGACAGCCCCAGTGTCCGCCGGAAAAAGAGAAAGCAATCCGAGAAGCATTCAAATATTTTGGGATGATCTAACATCCAGCAAAGTGGAGGTTTCTTATGGATAGGTTGATTTCTTGTGAGTTCAACATGGATAATGCCTGTGTGGAACTGAAATTCTTAGATGGCAGTATGATTGCTATTGATACAATAGCCGTGGAGAATGAGGTTTCCGACAATCTGTATCAGCGGTCAGAGCTGGACTATCTGATTTACAATGACCCGGTTGGATATGCAGACTTGATCTTGAACGGTGATCCCGAAATTTATCTAAAAACTGTAACTGAATGTAAACCCTTAGATTAAAACTCAGCCCTCTGCCTTTTCCTTGGCAGAGGGCCGTTTTTTGCTTAACAGTTATTGAGCATCCCTTAATTGCTCTACAACACTGCATTTCGCTGCGTTGTCATACATCATGCAGGGGATCAGCCACCCCAGCAGAAGAAATACCGGAATTGTCAGCAGGACAGGCAGAATGGTGAATCGATACTCAAAGAACCAGAACATACTTCCCAGCATTTTTCCTGCAAGAGGTCCCACCGCCAGCGACAGAATAAAGGCCGCCGATACGGAGGACATTGCGTAAAACAATCCCTCGTAGATCAGCATGGTTTTGAGCTGCCGGTTCGTCATTCCTACAGCCTGAAGCACAGCAAATTCACGGCGGCGGGAAAGAATACTGGTCATCATGGCGTTGAAGAAATTTAAGAGTCCCACCAGCCCGATGATAGCACAGAGGATACCACCTACCAGAAGGAACATCTGCCGGAACTGAGCAAACTCAGAGCGAGCCGTGGCCTTGCTTTCATACATCAAGGGTGAAAACTCACCGGCAGTGAGCTTCGATAGATATTGCTCTGCTTCGGCCTCGTCTGCGTCGTCTGCTGTGTCGAACAGGTAGAGCATCGGAATGGCCGCACCGCCGCTGTCCCTCTGTGCGGTATCCACAGACAAAACTGTCTCATATCCAATACCGCCATAACGATAACTCATGGAATACGGAAGCTCTACCAAGGCGCAGACCGTGTACTCTACATCTCTGGCTCCATACAGTTTTTCCTGAAAGTACTCCTCCGGTGTATCTTCGGTGCGGAGTTCCCCGGTGCGGCTGTCGATATATTTCACATCGTCCGCATAGGTGGCGGTGATCGTGTCTCCCACCTTGGGGTAGTATTCAGGATTGGGCAGATTACCGTAGTCATCTAAGGAAACCGCAATGGCAATAGCGTTATTGTTTGGCTCCAGCATAGGAGAAATATCTCCGTCGAACACTTGCAGCTTGTCAAACAGGCTGTTATCCAGAGCCTCGATTCTGGTATCTCCCATCACCATATCGCCCCGGTGCTCCATGCGGCTCATATGGCTGTCCAACTGCTCAGCACTTTCGTACCTTGCATAGTCCTGCCGCAGAGCATCCTCCGTCATCCAAAGATATACGGGTTTTCGCACAGCATATCCCGTGCCGGAAAGACTGGACTTTGTGTTTGCTGCGATCTCTTCGATCTGTTCCGGCGTGATGAATTCATCTGCCGGGTTGTAACGGAAATAGTCGGGCGTGCTGACGATAAAATCGGCGCAGGTCATGAAGGATACATACTTCTCCATGCTGAAGCCGCCCACAAAGGCACACAGTGCATTGAACAGTGTCACCGACAGTGCCAGAGACACCACCACCAGCACCGTCTTTTTTTTGTTTCGTCCCAGATTGGCAAAGGCCATCTGATGGAGCTTCGCTCCCCGGGTGCTGCGCTGTTTTTTCTTGGTCTGCATCGCATCTGTATATTTGGTAGCCTCCACCGGAGAAACCCTGGCTGCCATTTTCCCGGGCTTGGAGCAGGACAAAAGCACCGTCAGCAGGGCAAACAGCACGGAGCCAACAAAGATCACAGGCGAAGTGCTGATGGTGGTGATGCCTGCATCCAACTGGGTGGAGCGCAAGACAACAGGCACCAGAACAGCGCCAATGCCATAGCCCAACAGCAGCCCCGCCGGAATGCCGATCAGACAAAGCAGAAGTGCCTGCTGGCGAATGATGCGTTTAAGCTGCCGGGGCGTTGTGCCAATGGTTTTCAGAAGCCCGTAAAACCGGATATCCCCCGCAACAGAGATCTGGAAAATGTTATAGATGATAAGATACCCGGTGAAAATCACCAGCAGCAAAAAAGCTGCTATGGCGATCACAAGTTCCGGATCGAGCTGCGACTCCAACTGGGATGAGGTATATCCCCAGTTGACGCCGATCCGGACGCTGTTGGGATCGGTATAGCTGTCCCATGTGTAGCCGAGATCGGTATCCACCTGCTCCATCTGCCCTTGAATGTTTGTGCTGGAAGCCATCATGACATTCAGGTCAGTGCGGAAGGGCTGTAAACCTGTTTTCACTGCCTGCGCTTCGATATCATCTGCGTAATCACGGCTGATGTTGATGTAATGAACAGGCATTAGTTCATCATAGTCCCAATAGCCCACCAGCGTAAAGGTATCTGTTACAGTAAAGGCGGTTTGATCCTTGTCCGTGATGGAATAGGAAATCGTGACCTCTGCGCCCAGTTCCGGCGTCACGCCAAGCAGCTGCAACGCTGCCGTATCCATGGTCACCTCTTTGCCGCTTTCGGGCATCCGTCCGGTAGTAGGGGTGGCATAGCTCCATTTGGTGCAGTTGGCATCCATGTAGCTGATCTCTGCCGGCGTTTTGGAAAAGACACCATCCGCAGTGATGCCGATCACCTTCCGTGCCCCCGCAGACTTTACCTTCGGGTGGGCGGCGATACGTTCCGCCTGCTCGGGGGAAACATCCTTAAAGGTGCCGTGTGCATAGCCGCCTACCTGCCGAAACTGGTAGGTTTCATAGCTGGCGTTCAACGACAAGACAATGGTGAACATGGACGTAAATAGCAGCGTTGTTAGCGCAATGGCAAAAATGGCGATCAGATTGCGGCGGCGGTTCGCATAAAGAGATTTTAAGCTGAGCTTCCGAATACATTTTCTGTTTTTGACATTCATCGTAGCCACCTCCCGTTAGTTCTGGGAGACGATCCGACCATCTTCGATACGGATAATGCGGTCTGCCATCTGCGCAATTTCTTCGTTGTGAGTGATCATTACGATTGTCTGGGCGAACTTTTGACTGGTGACTTTCAAAAGGCTCAATACATCCTGGCTGGTTTTGGAATCCAGATTGCCGGTGGGTTCATCTGCCAGAATGATAGCGGGTGCTGCCGCCAGCGCACGGGCAATGGCTACTCGCTGCTGTTGACCGCCTGAGAGCTGATTGGGCAGCGCATCCAGACGATCATCCAGCCCAAGTGTCTGTACAATCTGCTGTACGAAATCCTTGTTGACCTTGCCACCGTCCAGCTCAATGGGTAGAACGATATTTTCATACACATTCAGCACCGGAACAAGATTATATGCTTGGAACACAAAGCCGATTTTCCTGCGGCGGAAGATGGTCAGCGCTTCCTCCTTCAGGGAGAAAATATCCTGTCCGTCCACCATGACCGTGCCACTTGTAGGGCGATCCAGCCCGCCCAGCATGTGCAGCAGCGTGGATTTGCCGGAGCCGGATGTGCCGACAATTGCAACAAATTCGCCCTTCTTTACACTTAAATCAACTCCATCCAACGCATGAACTGCGTTATTGCCGGAGCCATAAATCTTTTTCAGGTCTTTTGCCTGTAAAACATCCATAAATGAGTACCTCCATGAAAAAATCTGTATGTATGAAAGGAAATCATCCTTTGATACATACAGATTATCGCATAGGAATCTTTCCACATTCTTTCCGGCGGAAAATGAAATCTAACAGTTTTGATAGAATTGTTGTTATTTCGGCAGAAATATGGAAAACGTACTTCCTTCTCCCGGAACGGAAGCAATCTTGATATAACCTCCCTCGCCGGATATGATCTGTCGGGCAAGGTATAAGCCGATGCCGACCCCTTCCTGCTCCTGAACCGCCTTTGAGCGGTAAAAGCGAGCAAATATCTTCGCTTGCTCAGTTTCCGGTATGCCTGAACCGGTATCCGATATATCGATCCTTGCAAACATTTCGTAACTTACGGCAGAAATCCTGATTGTGCCATGCTCTGTATATTTGATGGCATTGTCTACGATATTCGCCAGCGCTTCCGCTGTCCATTTGAAGTCGAATACAGCAAAAGCATCGGTATCCTGCAGTCGCAAAGACAATCCTTTTTCAGAAGCCTTGGCGGCATATTGTTCTACTACGCTTTCAAGCAGCGGCTGTAGCGCTGCTTGCTGAGGGGTGAGTGAAATGATCCCATTTTCCAGTCTGGAAAGCTTTACGAGAGAATCGATCAAAAATCGCAGCTTTTCCGATTGTTTGTACAGCGCCTCCACATTTGCCTTCGCCGATGCAGGCAGAGTTTCCTCCTTCAGAAGCTCGCTGTATAACAGCAGGTTTGCAATCGGCGTTTTTGTCTGGTGCGAGATGTCCGCAATCAAGGTTTTGATTTTGTCTTTTTCCTGCGCTACATTTCGAGAAGATGCTTCTGCTGCGGAAAGATAGTGTGCAAACTTTGTTTCCAAAGCAGACAGCCGGCTTTCGTCAAAATTGGTTTCAGAAAAGGAGCCGGTCATGGCAGCGTCCAGCATCCTTTCGATTTCTTCCATCGTTTTTCTGGTCTTTCTCCGCTCCCATAACACAATAGCAGCCGCCGCCAGAAAACACAGCAGTATGATCACAATACCGGTTTTATTCATCTTTTGTCACCCAGCTATAACCGATTCCATAGACGGTTTTAATGTATTTCTGTGCACCAAGCTTATCCCTCAGACGCTTGATCGTAACAGACAAAGCATTTTCATCCACATATTCTGCGCCATCTGTCCAGATCCGGTCGACAAGGTCTCCACGGGTCATGGTTCGACCACGATTTTCAACAAGCAGACGCAGTAATTTTTGTTCTGTTTTGCTCAATTCCACTTTTGAATCTCCCACATAAAAGGTCATAGCCTCAAAGTCAAAGTGAAATAGATCCATATGGAACGGCGCATTTTTATGGTTTGACGCTTGCTTTCGCAGTTGGGTATTCACCCTTGCCCGCAAAACCGAAAGAGAAAAGGGCTTGGTAATGTAATCATCAGCGCCCCTCTCCAGTCCGTCTACGATGTCCAGATCGGTGTCATTGGCAGTCAGCAGAATAACAGGAATATAGGGTGTGTTTTCCTTGACCTCCCGGAGCAGCTCGAGCCCGCTGCCATCCGGCAGATTGATATCCAGCAGGATCAGGGATACACTCCCGCAAAGCAATTGTTCTCTTGCCGCTTTTAGATCATGGCAGGATATAATCTGACGGCCATCTGCTTTCAGCGCTTTGCATAAGCCTTGATTCAAACCGATATCATCTTCAATAATCAATAATTGTTCCATGTATCTCACTCCTTCGTTATTCAAATGCCACCATCGTTTCCTTGGGCAATTTTTCGTTCTCACAGTTCAGAAGATAGGCTACGGCCTTGTTCGCAAAGCGGTTGGTTTTTATCGTATCCCAATCGGCAAGGCGAATGATCTCTGCCGTACCATTCTCAAAATCAAATGAAATCTCGCCCCATTCGCCGTCGCAGTCTGCCTGATATTCGTAGATTGCGGCGGCGATTTTCTTTTTTCGCTTGATCTTGGATTTCTGTTTTAGCCGGACTGCATGGATTGCGCCCTCGGCAACCAACAATTCCGTCAACTTGTCCACTGCTTTTCGGTAGGCTCGTTCTGCACCGCTGGCTGTACTGCCCTCAAACATAACCGCCAGTTCTTCAAAGGTGGGGCGGTTCTTCCATGAGCCAACTCGCCCACAGGTCATGCAAATTGCTAACCGTTTTTCGAGCAAGGTCTGTTCCCGGTAATTCAGTTTCTCAAATGCCCGCTGCACCTTTTCTGCCTGTATGCCGTTCCAGAGGATATCGGTATAGTTCCAGCTATCGTCAAGGGCTACATCCTCGCCTGTTTCTTCGCCGTCCTCGTCTGTGACATAGAAAGGCTGCTGATTGCGGATTCCACGGACAACTTTCAGATATTCTTCCGCAAGGGCAAGATCGCAGTTGTATTTCTTGGAAAATTCGTTGACCGCATCCTTGGTATTGTGGTACAGCCAAGCCATTGACCGCACCATTTTGTAATTGGTCAGAGAGGACACCGACCATTTTTCTTCGCCCATGCGAAAACGGAGCATAGCATCCCGGATGAACGGGAAAATGTATGTAGCATACTCTGCACCCTTGGCAAGGTCATAGTCCATCAGCTTTTGGAGCATTTGCTCCCGGCAGGAGAGCTTTATATCTATAAATCGGTCTGTGTCATACAGATCGCCGCCATCCACACCGAGAAAGTCTTTGATGCGCTTGTTAAGCTGCGGCTCGTAGTGGTGTAGGAAGAATGAGAAATATATCAAATTCTTTTCCTGCAAGGCAGACAGGATATATTCGTTCAGATTGCCCACCGCTGGAGGCTCCGGTTCCAGTTGGAAAATGTGCTCTGCCACATAGGAAATGATGCCGTCATCGTGCGGATTGACTTGGTGTTTTGGTATGTATCCGGTCATATTCCATGTAAAATCATTCAGCATAGCGCACCTTCTTTCAACTTTCAAAATCTATTCAGTCAAACAATATGTGCTGCCCAAATATGTACCCTGATTTTTTGACCATTTCTATTCAAAATGATTTGAGCATGCTTCAACTCTCCATATCCCGTTTCCACATCTAAAAGACTACATTCTCGTGGAAACGGGTAGGAATATTTATCAAAATGGTTGAAAATGTTTTTATAACCCAAATCGAAGTTTTTGGCAGTGGTATAAACTATCAAAAAAGTGTACGGGCAACCGTTGGGGTCGTATTTTGTAAGAACTTTATTCATGTGGGAGTCTAATCGCTCTCTTTCCAATGAAGATACCTTTATTCCCTCTATCATTACAACAGGTAATCCATCATAACAAAGCTGAATATCAACCTCCCCAGCCTCGTCACCGTTTTCTGAGTCTCCTTGCCTTGTTTGATCTTTCATGAAATAGCTCTCGCCCAAAATATCCCGAATATAATCATTCATTGTATCTTCGCTACTATCTGCGTTGTAGTGGTGATTACGCTGTAGCTTTGAAAGTGCTCGTAACATTTTGTCGCATATTTCTTTTTCGGGTATTCGGCTATCATCTTCTATTTGTGCAGTACTACAATCTTCTTTGTATTCGTCCAAATGATCCTTCAATACATATAATTTTGACTCTAATTTGTCAAATCGTGTTTTGTCATCCCATCCGGTAAAATGGGATGACAATGCAATTATTTCGTCAATGTATGCGTCACCTTCTATTTTGGCAAGTTCAAAACACACTCGGTCTTTCCACTGCAAAAAGACTGGATTCTTATATATGGTTTGCAGATCTATGCTGGATGTTTTATGCGTTCCAGTATTGTAGTCATACATTGAAGCCACTGGGTAGCTCTCTGTGGTAAATAGTGTTTTGATTTCCGGTGCTTGATCAATCAATTCTTTTATAGCATCCACATTAATCATAGTTTTTTCCTTCCAACGCTTCTTTTCTTAATACGCCTTGTCCCATTTCTTTTTCATAATCGCCCTTGGCATAGGCTACATTGCTCAATGCCCGGAGCATTTTATCCTTTGCCAGCTTCTTCATAACCTCTGCAAGATCAGCGTCCAGAGTACCACGCTTCACATAGCGGTTTATGGTATTTAGCCGCTTTTCATAAATCTGTTTCAGCGGATGATCGTCCGCAAGTTCCCGCTGTTCTCTGCCTTTTAGATTGCCGATCTGCCGACAGGTGCGGTGCAGCTTGTCCCCCGGCGCATAACCGCCGCAGTATTTGGTGTGCCTTGCGTTGGTGGTCAGAAACCATTTGCCGCAGATCCGGCATTTTTTCGGTGCATGACCCACACACAAACCCTCAAAGAAATCAGACCGGAACATTCCCACAAAGGATACATAGTGCATCCGCTTGACCAGCTTCGCTATGTCCTCGCCGGGACGGATGGTAGCCACATACTGAACAGAGTTATTTGCAACAGACATCCAGGCATTGCCCTCTGTGATAGAGAACTTAGGCGGGAAATAGCTGCCGAACATTTTTGCAAAGCCCTCCGCTGTGCGGTCTGCCTCGTTGCCGTCTGATTTTTCTGCAAAATCAAGCATTGCCTTTTGATATTCCTCAAGAGAGTATGCCAGATGCCCGCATACAGCGGTATAGCGCTGGAGCATCACCGCATCAGCATATTTTGGAACTTCTTCGAACGGTAAAGAATTGGTTACGGCTTTTATGGCGAACTCCACATATTTCAGAGCATTGTCCGCAGTAAAAACCTTTTCTATCCGTTCCCTGTGCTTTGGTATATCCATATAGGAGAACGGCGGCGTTTTGCTGAGAATCTCTAACATTGTCAATGCAGCTTCCTTTGCCATAGGAAAGAGTGCAGAAGTATCCTGTCCGGCATTCAGCATCCCGAGCAGCAGATTGATTTTCTCGCATTGCTCGTTCATTCTTGTAATAGTATCCGCAGGAACATTCAGCGCATCACAGGCAAGCGTGCCGACAGGGAATGTTTTGCCCTCATATATGACCGTATCCTGCCAGAAGTCCAATGTCATCAATTCTTGGTTCATGCTTACCCTCCTGTCCTGTTTTTTCACTTTCTTAATTGTATCATGCTAATGTAAAGAAATCTACATCTATCAATAAGTTGTCCTGTTTTTTGAAACAGGATTGTCCTGCCATTAGCCTGTTTTTTGAAAAATCCGTCATAACCATAATAGAAGGAGCGAAGCAC
>OGLX01001560.1_pt1 | contig 11100 bp, 10 predicted proteins | sample 1572821 | NCBI WGS metagenome assembly OGLX01 (sample SAMEA2581908, study PRJEB24529) | metagenome | biome: Human gut stool | place: China | collected 2011 | reverse complement strand
TGGCAAATACCCACGATTCTGCTACATTGAATTTTTCTTTGACTTCGGCAGTGGTGTAGAAGTCGGTGATGGGAGCTTTCTCTAAGGGTACTCGCTTCTTATACTCCACAGCATTCTCAAATAATAGTTCTATATCCTTTCTTCTGATTAAGGTCTTTCCTTTGAATTGAACTACTTTAATAATGTTGTCTGCCATGTATCGATAAATGCTGGCTCGGCTAATTCCCAAAAGTCTTGCGGCTTCGGGTGGCGTATAGAACTCCTTATCCTCAATAGGCGCATCTTCCGTGCTTACCATAAACTCCTTTTGGTAGGCCGCTATACGCTCTTTCCTGATTCGTTCTTTGTAAGCTGCATTATTACACTTATGAGAACAATAGGTTGTACTCGTTTTACGGGCGATAAAAATCTGCCCGCACCATTTGCATTTCTTCTTGATTTCGATGTTACTGCTCATTCTTTTCTCCGTTTATTTCTCCTTTTTTGTTTCAGTGCGTCTCACCACGTCTCACTGTGTCTCAAATCTCTACTACCTTGCTGGTGAGAAACAAGGCATTGAACAAGCGAGCAACAAATACGGTACAAAAATGAGCTGAGAAAGCCTTATAAACGATGTGTATCGCTTACAAGGCTAAAAAGAAAGGCGTTCAAAATGAACGCCTTAATAATCATTGATGTTATATGCTAATCGTTGGTAACCACCAGTTACTTGCCATTATTTATTATATAATATATTGATAATCAATTGATTACGTGTGATTATTTGCCCACGCAAAACCGGGAAAATATCGAACCGAGAATATCGTTCGTCGTAATTTCTCCTGTAATGGTGCCGAGATGGTGGAGTACCTCGCGGATATCTTGAGAGAGCAGGTCGCCCGGCAAGCCTTCCTCTATGCCCTGTCGGGCTCGGGCGAGCGATTCGGAGGCATGAAGCAGGGCTTCGTGATGGCGGGCGTTGAAAACTACGGTTGCTCCCGCGTTGTCCAGATCGTCCGTGCGTACGCTCTCGCGCAGCGAACGGAGCAGTCCGTCCAAATGAGTTTCGAACTTGGCCGACAGCCATTCGACGGGAACGGATATCCGTTCCCGGAGAGTTGCCTGCTTGGATGCGAGTTCTTGCGCATCCAGCCGGTCGCATTTGTTCAGGACGATGATGAGCCGTTGTTCGGCCCGGAGCGGAATCCCGGCGTAGAGGGCGCTTATTTCTTCCGCGTCGTCGCGGGCATCGGCTACCAGCAGTACGACGGCAGCCTTGCCTATCCGATCGTACGTTCGCTCGATACCCATGCTTTCGAGCGGGTCGTCGGTTTCGCGGATACCTGCCGTATCGATGAAGCGGAACGGCAGTCCGTCTATGTTCAGCGTCTCTTCGATGACGTCGCGCGTCGTGCCGGCGATGTCCGAGACCATGGCCCGTTCTTCGTTGAGCAGGCGGTTGAGCAAGGTGCTTTTTCCGACGTTCGGCGCTCCGACGATGGCTACGGCGACTCCCTCCTTGATGGCATTGCCGAGCGAAAACGAGCTGCGCAGGGCGTCTATCCGCTCCTTGATCTGCCGCATGGTGTCACGCAGCTGGGTGCGGTCGGCGAATTCGACCTCTTCTTCCGAGAAGTCGAGTTCGAGTTCCAGCAGCGAGGTGAGGTGCAGCAGTTTTTCGCGCAGGGTGTCGAATGCTTCGGAATAACCCCCGCGCATCTGGTTGGCGGCGAGCGCATGCGACGCCCGCGAGGACGAGGCGATGATGTCGGCCACGGCTTCGGCCTGGCTTAGGTCCATTTTGCCGCCCAAGAAGGCCCGTTGCGTGTACTCACCGGGAGCGGCCAGGCGGCAACCATTACCGATGAGCAGTTGCAACACCTTCTGAAGAATATAGCTCGAACCGTGGCACATGATTTCCGTGCTATCCTCGCCCGTGTACGAGTGGGGGGCACGGAATAAGCTTACAAGTACTTCGTCTATGATGTTTTCTTCTTCATGGATATGACCGAAGGTAAGTGTGTATGGCTTGGCATCCTTCAGCTTCTTCCCCTTCCGGGCAGGGGTAAATATGCGGGATGTTATCTCTATGGCATCCGGTCCGGAGACACGGATGCATCCTATGGCTCCCCCTTGGGCGGTGGCTATGGCACAAATGGTATCTTGGTTCATTTTATCCGGCTTATTTTTATTCAGCAAAGATAATGGTTTCTTTACAAAAAAGAGAGATGGTGATTCAACTTATGGGCTTTTATCGTAACTTTGTGCAAATCGATAATGGATAGATGCTTATAAAGCCTAATCCGCCTCTGTGCCCATTGTGGGTATAGCAGGACATTGCTACACTATACAGACCAGCAACGGGCACGTCAGGCAGGATGTGATGAAGTCATTACTAAACCTTACTCCTAGGATTGGCTGAAGGAAAGGGAGGAGCATTTCTTGAAGGATACTTAGATACGGTCGAGTACTGTTTTGATAAGAGTATCTAGCGTATTTTTGTATCCCGTGTTCGCTTCTTTTATCAGGCGGTTGGCAATGACCATGCATACCGTCATGGCCTTGTGTCCCATCAGAGGGCTCAAGCCGGCCAAGGCAGAGCTTTCCATCTCGAAGTTGGTGATATGGTAGCCGTTGTATTCAAATTTTTCAATCTTCTCGTTCTGATGCGGGTCGGCAAGCGGCACGCGTAACTCGCGTCCTTGAGGTCCGAAGAAGCCCCCGGCGGCAATCGTTACGCCACGTACCATGTCGTTTTGTGCGATGCGGTCTATCAGTTCAGCACTTGCATCAATGACGTAGGGGGCAGGGGCACACATGTTGCCGGACCATCCCATATGGTTGAGGAAGGCACGCTCCATGGGCAGGTCGCACACGGAGTTGCGTCCGGCATAGAAGTTGAGCAGACCGTCGAAACCGATGGATTTTTCAGAACATACAAATGTACCCACCGGAGTGTAGGGTTGCAAGCCGCCGCAGGTGCCGATACGTACCAGCTCAAGGCTACGTAGGCGGGGCTTTTCTTCGCGCGTCTCGAAGTCGATGTTTGCCAGGGCATCCAGTTCATTCATCACGATATCGATGTTGTCACATCCGATACCGGTGGAAACCACCGTAATACGTTTCCCCTGGTAAGTACCGGTGATAGTCTTGAACTCGCGGCTTTCCACTTCACATTCCTTGTTCTCGAAATGGGAGGCAACCAGTGCCACCCGTCCGGGGTCACCTACCAAGATGACTTTGTCTGCCAGCCATTCGGGCTTTACGTGAAGATGAAATACAGAACCGTCTTCATTGATGATCAGTTCGGAAGAGGCGAAATATTTTTTCATTTGATTGAGCTTTTAATCTTTTGTTTATAAATAGAAACGCCGGGAACCGATTCTTGTTCACCGGTTCCGGCGTTTCTGTCAGTTACTTTTCGAGTTATTTGCTCAACGGCTGGCTGGTATTGCCCGTCGTCGGTTTGGCAATGTTTTCGCGCATGGAAGTGTCGGCTTCTATATTCTTCATCCGGTAATAGTCCATGATACCCAGATTGCCGTTGCGGAATGCTTCGGCCATGGCCTTGGGTACTTCCGCTTCTGCCTCGATAACTTTGGCACGGGCTTCCTGGGCTTTTGCCTTCATTTCCTGCTCTGTGGCTACGGCCATGGCGCGGCGTTCCTCTGCCTTGGCTTGAGCAATGTTCTTGTCGGCATTGGCTTGGTCTATCTGCAGGGCGGCACCGATATTCTTACCTATGTCAATATCAGCAATGTCAATGGACAGAATTTCGAATGCTGTTCCGGCATCCAACCCCTTGCGCAATACCAGTTTGGAGATAGAATCCGGATTCTCCAATACAGACTTATGATTCTCTGACGAACCGATGGAAGACACAATACCCTCGCCTACACGGGCCAGAATCGTGTCTTCTCCGGCACCTCCCACCAATTGGCGGATATTGGCGCGCACCGTTACACGGGCCTTGGCGATCAGCTGGATACCGTCTTTGGCAACAGCTGTCACGGGAGGAGTGTCAATTACTTTGGGGTTAACGGACATCTGTACGGCTTCGAATACGTCACGGCCGGCAAGGTCGATGGCGGTTGCCATCTGGAACGGCAGCTCGATATTGGCTTTAGAGGCGGATACCAGTGCGTGTACCACCCGCTCTACGTGACCTCCGGCAAGGTAGTGCGCTTCCAGTTCGTCGCGCGTGATGTTTTGCAATCCTGCTTTATGAGCTTCAATCATGCCGGGCACAATGATATAAGGAGGAACATTACGGATACGCATCAGGAAAAGTTGTACCAGCGAGATGTTTACTCCCGATACTTTGGCAGACAGCCACAAGAAGAACGGTACATAATGGAAGAAAAGTACCAGGAAGATAATGCCTCCTATAATGAGGAAGGCGGTTAAATACATTGTGCTTGGATCCATGAGATTAAATATTAATTGTTAGTTATAAATAGGTTGATTCCTGAAATTTCACTGCTTGAGCCGCTCCACTAAGAGGACTCCGTCGGCAATACGGTCTACGATAATCGGAGTCTTTTCGTTCAGGAAGCCGTCTGATGACTTTACTTCCACGATGTCTCCGTTGATTTCGGCATAGCCGATAAGAGCCAGGCGGGTAGTGGTTACGCCTATATCACCTACCTTGACTTTTTCCTCGGCACTACGGTCTACTTTGGAGGTGATGTTTTTTTTCAATGCAATTTTGTCGAGTGTCTTGGAGCGCATGAACCATACCAACGAGCCGATACAAGCCAGGGCAGATATGATAAGCGTAATGACACCTGCCGTGGTGCCCATATAGGCAAAGGCATAGTAGTTGGCAAAGATGATGCAACCTCCTGCCAGAAAACCGGCAACGCTGATGCCCGGAATTACGAATAATTCCACTAAGAACAAGATTACTGCTCCTATAATCAATGAGGCGATAATGAGTATATCCATAGTTGTCTTTATTTGGTGGCTTGTTTTTCCAGGTTGCGCACTTGAATGGCAGTTTGCTCCATCTCAGTGGACAATTGCCGTACACGTTGCTCCAGGTCGAGGATGGCGGCGGACATCTTGTCCTTTTCCTGCTTGTCGGCTCGGGAGTATTCCGAACGCATATCTTCCAGTTTCTCCTGCAGTTGTTTGTGGCTCTGCTCCAGCTGATTGTATTTGCCATACAAGGCTTTGGCCTGCGGGGAACGGAAATCGTCCAGCTGGTAATCAATGACGAATTGGAAATCGTGCTTCTTGGTGGTCCGCGGCTTTGCGTTGGCAGCAGTCCGAAGCCTTTCTTGGGCGGCCTCTACCGCATCGGTGTCCGTCCATGTGTCCTTGATAGAGTGAAGTTGCGCCAATGATATCATCTTGTCCGGGTCCATCCCTTCGTAGTTGTACACTTGCTTGGATGAGTTGGGAATGAATACATAGATGCACACTTTGCCTTCCGGCTGGTAGCGGTCGGAGGCAAACCATCCCAAGTCGTTGAATTCGTCAATGACGTACATATAGTCGTTGTAGGGCGAATTGAACGGCATGCCCACATTTTCCGGCATCAGATAGGAGTCGGTATTCGTATTGTAACGGGTGACGAAAATATCATATCCTCCCATCGAGCCAGGGCCATCCGAGGCATAGTAGATAGTGATACCGTCCGTAAGTACATAAGGGTAGTCTGCATTCATGGCCTCGTTGATGCTTCCGGGCAACAAGCTGCCATCACTCCATTTGTCCAGCAACTTGTTGCGCGAAAGGATACTGAGGGTGCTGTCCGGTTGCATTTCGCTATAATATAGCTTATTGCCCAGCTCCGTTTCGTATACCGTTCCGCCTTCCTTACCGGAATCATTGAAGTAGGTGTCGTACATGAACAGCTTGCCCGATTCGGGGCTGATTTTGTATGCATCCAGGAATTTTTCCTTGTCTACCACAAAGCTGTCGATGAAGCAGACCTCTTCCACGCCTTTCAGCATGCGCAAGTTGGATTTGCTTTTTTCCAATAATTGTTCGGCCTCTTCGGTGGAGCGTTTTCTCTTTCTCAGGTCGGAAATGTAGGTCTCATAAGTCTCGATGGCATCTTCGAACTGATATAAATCATTGTATGCCCGGGCCAAATAGAGTTGCCCGCTGGGGACGCGTCTCTTGACGGCGCTTTCCAGGTGTTTCAAGGCTTCTGCGGGTTCGCCGGTTTCCAGGCAACATACACCGTACCATAGGTTGTAATTTCCATTGCCAGGTTGTGTCTTGACGAGTTTTTTGAAGGCGGGCTTGGCTTCTTCGTATTCTCCCTTCTCGTACAAGGCTTTGGCTTCTGCCAGGCTTTGTGCGGAAATTGTTATGCTCAAAAGGCCGAATAGAAAGAAAAGGATATATTTTTTATTCATATTGATACATGCTGATTTGTTCAGAAGGTCAAAAATACAAATTTATCGTGAATAAAGCTGGTTTCCGTAATTCTATTTTGTTAATTCTTCTTTAAATCGTTCTTTTGCCTTACTTTTGCAGCCGGAAGAGCTATAACTTATAACTCATAACTCGTATCAATGGCACAATTTACTGAAGAAGAAAAGATGTTGCGCCGCATAGACAAGCGGTTTAGCAAAGGTGTGGTGGAATATGGGCTGATAGAGGACGGCGATAAGATTCTCATCGGGCTTTCGGGAGGCAAGGACTCTTTGGCGCTGGTGGAATTGTTGGCACGGCGTGCCCGTGTCTATAAACCCCGTTTTTCCGTTGTCGCCGTACATGTAGTGATGAAGAATATACCTTATCAAAGTGATGTGGACTATCTGAGGGAGTACGTAGAGTCGTGGGGAGTGCCTTTTGTTCTCTTTGAAACGGAGTTTGATGCCACGACAGATACCCGCAAGTCTCCTTGTTTTCTTTGCTCTTGGAATAGACGGAAGGCATTGTTTACCGTAGCCAAGGAGCAGGGATGCAATAAAATCGCGTTAGGCCATCACATGGATGATATTCTGGAGACCTTGCTGATGAATATCACCTATCAGGGAGCGTTCAGCTCTATGCCTCCTCGGCTGGTAATGAAGAAGTTTGATATGACGATTATCCGTCCGATGTGTCTGGTACATGAGGCGGATTTGATGGAGTTGGCGCAAGTGAGGGGGTATCGTAAGCAGGTGAAGAATTGTCCGTATGAGTCAAAATCCAGCCGTAGTGCAATGAAAGGCATTCTGAAACAGTTGGAGGAAATGAATCCTGAGGCACGCTATAGTCTATGGGGGAGTATGACGAATGTGCAGGAGGAATTGCTGCCTGCAATCATAAAACATTAACCATTAATTATTAAAAAATATATGAAAGCATTTTATACCATTTTGCTATTGATTGTATCTAATATTTTCATGACGTTTGCCTGGTATGGACATCTGAAGCTACAAGAGACAAAAGTCATCTCCAACTGGCCGTTGTATGCCGTGGTGCTGTTTTCTTGGGTAATAGCTCTGGCTGAGTATTCTTGTCAGGTTCCGGCCAATCGGATAGGCTTTTTAGGCAATGGAGGCCCGTTCTCATTGATGCAACTCAAAGTGATTCAGGAAGTAATCACTTTGATTATCTTTACGGTGTTCACAACGGTTCTTTTCAAGGGGGAAACGCTGCATTGGAATCATTTTGCCGCTTTTGTATGTCTGGTACTGGCGGTATATTTTGTATTTTATAAATGATGGGTTAATCGCATTTGCACATTATTTCATATACTTCTCCATTCCTTTTGTTAAGAACGTTTGAAGCTTTCCTTCTTCATCCGTATAAATGAAACAGGCGTCGATATCCGGATGTGCATCCGCCACGCGTTCTGCTTCTTCCAGCCCCATCACCATGAATGCCGTGGCATAGGCGTCTGCACTCATGCAATCTTTGGCAATGACGGTGGCTGACAAGATGCTGTGCTGTACCGGATAGCCGGTACGCGGGTCGATGGTATGCGCATATTTCTTTCCGTCTTTATAGTAGTAGTTGCGATAATTGCCCGATGTAGCCATGCCTAAATCCGTGACTTGCAGCACTGCTTGCAGTTCCTGGTTCACTGCCAGTGAATCGTCTATCGGCTTGTTCAAACCGATGCGCCAAGGTCCATTTTGAGGGTTTTGCCCGTGAACAACCACTTCTCCGCCTATATCGACCATAAAGTTGCGGATACCCTTCTTCTTCAGAAGTTGGGCTATGACATCTACTGCATATCCTTTTGCCACAGCGCTGCACGAGAGCATTATACGCGGGTCTGTTTTCATCACTTTCCCTTCATCGGACAATTTTACTTTTTCGTATCCTGTCATCTCCAGCAGACTGTCTATCATGGCAGAGTCGGGGAAGTTACCCTTCTTGAACCCAAATCCCCAGGCATTGGCAAGAGGGGCAACGGTGATATCGAAGGCACCATCGGTCTCCCGGGAGATTTCCATGCTACGTCGGAAGACGTTGGTAAAGAATGTGTCGGGCACAATGTCCTCGTTGCGGTTGATGCGCGTAATGGTCGCCGTGTCATTGAAAGGGGACAAGGAACCGTCGAAACGTTTGAGTTCCGCTTCTATCTCCGCCTTCAGATTTTGGTCACATTGATAAGTCACTTTATATACCGTACCGAATATCAGTCCGTTATCCGTCTGATAAGGAGTGACTTGGTTGTGGCGGGCAAGTATCCAGATGGTTCCCAGTACCAGTAGGGCAATCCATAAAAAATTCCGTTGTACTTTCTTTTCCATATCCTATCTGATTTTTTACTTTTTAATTAAAAGAAGAGATGCTCTACCAATATCTTGGTACCGATGATGACGAGGATAATCCCTCCCCAAAGTTCGGCGCGCAGTCTGCGGGCTATGCCACATCCGAAACGGATGCCGAACATCAGGCCGACCATCGACAAGGCGAATGATACAAAACCGATAATCCCGATGGGGGAAAGAATAGCCGAGAATTGCTTGATACCGAGGAATGCAAACGAAACACCTACCGCCAATGCATCGATGCTGGTTGCCACGGCCAGAGCGAGCACCACCTTCAGGCTGGTAGGGTCATACTCGTGCTTGCAACCTTCGTCCTTGAAGGATTCCATTATCATGCGTCCGCCCAGGAAGGCAAGGATACCGAATGCAATCCAATGGTCAATACTTTCTATCAGGTGGCTGAAAAAACTGGCGCCTATCCATCCCAGCAGAGGCATCAAAGCCTGGAAAAAGCCGAAGCTGATGGCCATCACCAGCATAGGGCGCAGCCGGACGCGTTTCAATATAATTCCGCTGGCTATAGAAACGGCGAAACAATCCATCGCAAGTCCTACGGCCAGTAGCCAAATCTCTAACCCTGTCATAAGTTGCTTAAAGAGGTAGTTTATAAGTTATCGTATAGGTTACTCCCATCGTGTTGGAGCCATATTTCCCGAAACCGGGCACATACCACGGGTCACCGTATTCATCGGCCGAGGCAGACAATTTGAACTTGAAGCGTAGTGACCAGCCCATGTACAATGCCTTCCAGACGTGCGCCCGGATACCGACACAAAATTCCGCCCATTGCATGGAGCCTTTCATTCCTTTATGGTTATAGGGCAGGCTGCCTCCCCATATCTCGTCGTCCAGATTCGGATTGCCTACGATGCCACCGTATATCGGGTCGTCCAGTCCCAAGGCGTCTACATCGTACTTGAAGCTGCTTACACCGTAACGCAAGCCTACGAGTAGCATGTGTCCGTGCTGCTTCTTGTATAGCGTGTTATAGTCCATTCCTATGCGGAAGTAGGGGGCATTGCTTTTGTAGTGTATGCCTTTGTCACTCCAGGTGTCCGTGGAGCCATATCCCAATTCGGCAATAGGGAAGAAGCGGTTCTTGAGGTTTACGTCCACGGATACTTCGGAACTCAGAAAATCTCCTCCAAATACGGAGCTTCCGATTCCCCACAAGTCCAAGCCGACGGACATGCCGTTGTATAACGGATAGTGCACTTCTTCTTTCGCGTCCTTCTTCTCCTTCTTGGGAGGTGCTCCCTGGGGGGGAGCGGTAGGATTCCCGTTCTGCGCCCGTAGGGGGAGGAACATCAGCAGGCAGAGTGCCAGACTAATAGAATAACTTAAGATTTTCCTTTCCATAGATGCCTGCTTCATTGTCTTTGATGTATATCGAGTCCAGAGAGATGCGGGTGCACGTTACGTCTGTGATGGCCTGCTTCATCTGATAGCCGCAATCCATCGATAGAAAATAGGGGGTGTTGGTGTGGCGTATCACCATCGTGTCACTCTTGGTCCGGCTATACTTGAATATCAGCTTGGTGGAATCCTCCGTATAGCGCAGTGGCAGGGAGATGTCGTGTACCTTCTTCTGGTTGTTGATGATGATGGAGTCGGTGCCGTATGCTGTCACGGTGAGCGAGTCGAGCGTGTCGTTCTCCACATATTGGGTTTCGGGGTCTACTCTATAAAGAATGCAATTCACCATGGGGCGTGCCGTCATGGAGCAATCTGCCTCCTCCGAGCAGGAGATAGCTATGCTTATTATCGGGCAAAGGATAGCTTCGAATATGACAAGTCTGACTAATTTTTTCATCGTTAAATGGTTTTCTCTATTTGATATTTGTTTCGTTCCGGGGCATTACGTGAAATCAGCTCTCCGAGGAATCCTGCCACGAACAGTTGCGTGCCGATAATCATGGAGGTCAACGAGAGGTAGAAGTAGGGAGAGTCCGTCACAAGGCGGTAGGGCATGCCATGGTGCATGTAGTACAACTTGCTGACACCCACTATGACCACGGCTATGAAGCCGAAGATGAACATCAGCGAACCCAGCAATCCGAAAAAATGCATGGGCTTGATGCCGAACCGGGAAAGGAACCAAAGGGAAAGCAAGTCCAGATACCCGTTTACAAAACGGTTCAGCCCGAACTTGGTCTTTCCATATTTGCGTGCCTGGTGGTGCACCACTTTCTCGCCGATTTTCTTGAAGCCGGCGTTCTTGGCCAGGGAAGGGATGTAGCGGTGCATTTCGCCGTATACTTCTATATTCTTGACCACCTCTTTGCGATATGCCTTCAGTCCGCAATTAAAGTCGTGCAGGTTTTTGATGCCCGATACTTTGCGGGCGGTGGCATTGAACAATTTGGTGGGGAGGGTCTTCGACAACGGGTCG
>OGLX01001556.1_pt1 | contig 11117 bp, 10 predicted proteins | sample 1572821 | NCBI WGS metagenome assembly OGLX01 (sample SAMEA2581908, study PRJEB24529) | metagenome | biome: Human gut stool | place: China | collected 2011 | reverse complement strand
GGGCAAGAACATCGACGACGTGCTGAACATGACGGTCAATCAGGCGGTCGAGTTTTTCGAGGCGATTCCGTCGATTCACATGAAACTCAAGTCGATTCAGGATGTGGGGCTCGGCTATCTGACGCTCGGACAGCCCTGTACGACGTTGTCGGGCGGCGAGAGCCAGCGGATCAAGCTGTCGACCGAACTGGCCAAACGCGATACGGGCCGGACGCTCTATATACTCGACGAGCCGACGACCGGCCTGCATTTCGAGGATGTCCGCGTGCTGCTCGACGTGCTCGGAAAACTGGTCGACAAGGGCAATACGGTGATCGTGATCGAGCACAATCTGGACGTGATCAAGGTGGCGGACTACCTGATCGACATCGGTCCCGAGGGCGGGCGCGACGGAGGCCGTCTGGTGGCGGCCGGGACTCCCGAGCAGGTCGCTCGCGTCGAGGAAAGCTATACGGGACAATTTCTCAAGCCTTTGCTCGGCAAGTAAGCCTTTGCTGCATTTTCATCGGCAGGCAATCTGTTCCCGGAAATATGCGACGATCGGGCGTTTCGTCCGCCGAATGGAGGGACCGGATCGTTTCCGAAAATGTGCGGCGACCGGACCTTTCGTCCGCAGAGTCCGAAGAGAGACAGAGCCGAGTCTTGGTGTGCCCCTTTCCGATTTCCCTGATCTTCTTGTGTGTATTCCGGAGCCGTCCCGCTGAAATGTGGATAACCGGGCCGAATCGTGTTGATAAGTAGTCTTCGGTCTGTCGACAAGTCTGTTTATATCTCTTCGCTTTTTGTTGGTAGTAAGAATCTCTCGATTGTTGACGGAGGCACTGGATTGTATCGGGAATGGCTTCAGCGGCATTCATTCCTGAATCGGCCCCAAAACCATTTCGTTTTTCTTGATGTGTGTCGTGTGTCTGTATCTGTTCGGTTATAACTACAAAAAGAGACCGTTCGTCTTTTGCTACGGATACATAACTTTCCCCGGGCCGATTGATGCTTGGATTTCATGCAAGAGCGGGCACGGGCGACTGAAGGACGTTGCTGCAAATCCGCCGTGCCCACCTCTGCTCGTGATGGTTGCGGAACGGTTATTTCAGGGGCGAATCGGGCTCTTTGGCCATGTGGCTGTAGTACAGCCGGTCAAGCAATCCCGGCGCGAACTTTTTGATCAGCACGGTGGCGCGCCCGTTGAAGTCCATGGCGAGCGTACGCTTGCGCCGGACGACCCCGCGCGCGATGCGGCGGGCCACTTCGGCGGCGCTCATCATCTTCTCCTCCTTGCGCGGCGACTCGCCCTGAGCCGATCCGTCGGCGGTCAGGGCTGAGAAACGTACGTTCGACGCCGTGAAACCCGGAGCCGCGATCATTACGTGCACTCCCTTTTTCAGGTTCTCGATGCGGACCGTCTCCAGAAATCCGGTCATCGCGTATTTCGAGGCCGAATAGCCCGTGCGGCCGGGCAGGCCGTGAAATCCGGCTACCGACGACACGCCGACGATCGATCCGCGCGAGGCCTGAATATACGGCAACGCGTATTTCGTGCAGTAGACCGTTCCCCAGAAGTTGACGTCCATCAGTCTTTTGAGCACGCCGAGATCGACCTCGTCGAACAGCGCGCGCATCGAGATGCCCGCGTTGCAGATCAGCACGTCGATTCGGCCGAAGCTCGAGACCGCCTTTTCTACCAGCCGGCGGCAATCCTCTTCGCGCGTGACGTCCGTCGGTTCGTAGACGGCTTGCGTCCCTCGGGCAGCCAGATCTTCGGCGATGGAGCGGAGCTTGTCTTCCGACCGGGCGCCCATGACGATCCGGGCCCCTCGCGAAGCGAACTCGTACGCCAGCGCGTAACCGATTCCGGACGATGCTCCGGTAATGACGATTGTTTTGTCCTTGAAGTTCATGCTTTCGTATCTTTTGACTGCGTTTCGGGCGCAGCGGTTATTCGTTCTTCCTTGCGCTTTCGCGTCGGAGCCGGCCGGGCGGGGCCGTTCTCCTCGTTTGTTTCCGGGCCGCCGAGTGTTCCGATGCGAAATCCTCGGTGCGCAGCGACCGTGACTCTGTTTGCCGTGCAAGCGCCTTTGCAGCGGCTTATTTCGGGGGGCGGCCCGTCCCACAGGGCTTTCCGGAAATTCATATCTGCAGCAGGCCGAGCGGCCGCATCAGGTCCCATTTTTTCGACAGGTAGAAAGCCACGAAAGACTCCTCGCTGTAATGCCGGAACAGCTCGGCTGCCTCGCCGAACGTGAACTTGCGCGACAGATCGGAGGCGGTTTGCATCAGGCACAGCAGAAATTCGGTCTCATGCGGCTTGAATTTCAGTTTCCTTGCAGACGAGGCGCCGTGCAGCACGAGGCCGTCCTCTTGCCGAACGGGAGGAGGACCGATCCACACGACCCTTGCGTTTTCGTCGAACAGACGCGATGCGTCGGGCCGGATCATCTGATCGGCTATGAGCGAGGCGTCCACTGTCGTGCGTGGCGTTTTCCCGGCGAACCACTTGTGAACCGGACGGTCGAGCCCGTCGCCGGCCATGTAGTGTCTGAGCGCCTCGTCGAGTCCTTCCCCGACCAGACGGATATCGTATCCCCGGTTCTCGACGAATGCCACTTCGTTGTTGGCGAACGCGTGCACATGGGCATTCCGGCGACGGACGCCGAACGCTTCCGGGTCGGTTCCGCTCGGGCTGTGAACCGTCATCGCGTACCGGTGCCAAAAGGCCGAATCGATCAGTCCGGCCCGGAACATCTGGCGCACCACCTCGAGCGAGTCGACGCTTTCTTGCAACGTCTGGGTAGGAAAGCCGTACATCAGGTAGGCATGGACCATGATGCCCGCATAGCTGAAGTTACGCATGGCGAGCGCGGCTTGCGCTATATCGACGCCCTTGTTCATTTTCTTCAGCAGCCGGTCCGAAGCCACTTCCAGCCCGCCCGACACGGCGATACATCCGGCCGCGGCCATCAGCAGGCACAGGTCGCCCGTGTAACGGCTCTCGAAGCGGACGTTCGTCCACCAGCTGACGCACAGTCCGCGGCGGAGTATCTCGAGCGATATTTCCTTGAGCAGCTTGGGCGGGGCCGCCTCGTCGGTGAAGTGGAAACTGCGGCTGCCCGTTTGGCGGATCACCTCTTCCATCCAGTCTACGAACGTGGCGGCCGGAACGCTCTCGTATCGCCGGATATAGTCGAGCGACGTATCGCAGAAGGCGCACTTGGCCCAGTAGCAGCCGTGCGCGATCGTCATCTTGTTCCAGCGTCCGTCGGTCCACAGCCGGTGCATCGGGTTGGTCGTTTCGAGCAGCGAGAGATACCGGTCGAAAGGCAGCCCTGTGAAATCCGGGCAACCTCTTTCCTTGTGGGTCACGTTCCCCTCGCCTTCGTGGTAGCCGTCGCGCGTGTAGGTCCGCACGAGCTCTCCGTCCGAAAGAATCCGCTCCAGCGGCAGCTCCCCGTCGTCGAGTATCAGGTAGTCGATGTAACGGAAGATGCCCCGGTCGCTCATCGTCCGGAGCTCGGTCGACGGATATCCGCCTCCCGCAGCGATCCGGATGCCGGGATAATGTTGCTTGAGGTATTGCGCGCACCGCAGCGCGGCGAGCAGGCATCCCGGAAAAGGAATCGTGAAACCGACGATCGTCGGCCGCTCGGCCGTGATTTTCCGTTCGAGCAGTTCGCACATTCTTTCTTCGATCGGGTTCATCGGCTCGACCAGTACGGTCTCGATCTCGGCGAACGACCCGATCGCCATGGCCAGACGTTCTCCGTAACGGACGATCTCGAAGTGTTCGGTCACCGTCGCGCGGATCAGATCGCTCAGATCCTGCAGGTAGAGCGTGCAGAGAAATTTGGCGCATTCCGTCGTCCCGAGGGTTCCGAACAGATCGCTCAGGTCTCCGATCGCCTCGAATCTTCCCGCCTGCGGCAGAAACTCGCCCGTGCAGATCAGTTGGGCGAGGCCCGGGTCCCGTCCGCGCAGGAAATCGACGACGGCGTCGATCGTGGCCGTATAGCGCGTCCGCATGGCTTGGATGCGCTCCAGATTCTCGTCTTCGCCCGGAATCCGCAGATCGAAAACCCGTTCGAGAAAATCCCGCGAAAACACGGTCCCGATCAGTTCGACCGACAGGTCGGCCTGAGCGACGTCGAATCCCCTGTGCCGGAGGTAGCCGCTCAGGTAAGCGGTGGCCGGGTAGGGACAGTTGACCTGAACGAACGGAGGCGTGACGAGCAGCAGCTTTTCCACGTTATTCGGGAATTTCGACGGTCAGGCCGTCGTATGCGAAATAGACGCCCTCCGGCAGCGCGGCCTGTTCCTCCGCGTGGCGTCCCATCTGGTGCGATACGTGCGTCAGGTAGGTGACGTTAGAAGAGACGGCGCGGCTGATCCGCAGCGCTTCGTCGAGCGTGAAGTGCGACAGGTGAGGTTCCTTGCGCAAGGCGTTGATGACCAGCGTGTCTACGCCCCGTATTTTGTCGATTTCCCGCTCGTCGATCTGGTTCATGTCGGTCAGGTAGGCCAGCGGTCCTATCCGGAAGCCGAGGACCGGCAGCTTGTAGTGGATGCCCCGGATCGGGACGATCCTCGTCTGTCCGATGGAGAAAGGCTCGTCGGGGCGAATCGTATGCAGGTCGATTTCCGGAACGCCGGGGTAGGGATGCTCCGAGAACGCATAGTCGAAGTCCTGCCTTACCCGCTTCTGGACCCGTTCCTCGGCATAGAGCTTCACCGGAGCGCCGGAAGTGTAGTTGAATGCCCGCACGTCGTCCAGTCCGCTGATATGGTCCTTATGCTCGTGGGTCAGCAGAATTCCGTCGAGTCTTTCCACGCCCGCCCGCAGCATTTGTTGCCGGAAATCCGGGCCCGCGTCGATCAGGATCGTTTCGCGGCCCGTCTCGATCAGGGCCGACGTTCGCAGCCGCTTGTCCCGCTCGTCCGGCGACAGGCAGACCCTGCAATGGCAGGAGATGACCGGTACCCCCTGCGACGTCCCGGTTCCCAGAAAAGTCAGTTTAGCCATGCGGAATGATAGTTTGCAGGTCCCAAAGGTAGCAAAAAAAACGATTCGCCGGGCCGCTCGGAGACTGCCTGTCGCGCTGCCGAGGAAGTTTCTTCCGAACCGGCCTGATTCCCGATTTTTTCGGAAGACGGTGAAAGCCGGGCGAGTTCAGGTCTGTCGTGCGGCGGATTTCCCGGACGACTGATCGGGAAGCCCTGCCGGACATATTTGCCCGAAGTTTGCTGTAATCGGTTCGGCGCCTGTGTACGGAGCCGGAATGATCATAGCGGATTCCATGGTAGTTGCCTATTTGAGAGTGAGCACTGGGAAGCAGAATCTGGCGAACCAGCAGGACGAAATCAGGCGGTTCGCCGCCGCCGGAGGCATCGTGGTCGACCGTTGGGTGACCGAGGTGGTCAGCGGCCGCAAGAACGAGAAGGAGAGAAAGCTGGGCCCGTTGCTCGGGAAAATGCGGTCGGGCGATACGTTGATCGTGACGGAGCTGTCGCGGCTGAGTCGCACGCTGACCGACATCATGACGATCATGGGGCGCTGCCTCGAGCACAGGATCGTCCTTTACAGTATCAAGGAGGGCTATGCCTTCGACGACAGCATCAATAGCAAGGTACTCTGCTTCGCCTTCGGGCTGGCGGCCGAGATCGAACGGAACCTGATCTCGATGCGAACGAAAGAGGCGCTGGCCCTGTGTCGGGCCGAGGGCGTGAAACTCGGCCGTCGCAAAGGGAGCTACACGAAATTGCGGATACTGATCGATAACCGTCGGGAGATCGTACGGATGCTGCGCGGCCGCAAGTCGATCGCCGACGTATGCAGGCGTTACGAGGTTTCCCGGGAAACGTTCAACGCACTACGGAGGCGGTACGGTTCGGTCGCCCGCGCAGCCGAGTCGCGCCGAAAACCCGGATAGATTTCTGGAAATTTCCCTTTGGGGGTGTTTTCATAACGTCATAAACAGTCGTTTTTTATGAAAACTTTCTATTTTTGTAAAAAATACAATTTTTGGCCTATGAGATAAAACGAGCTGTTTACTGACCATACATAAAAAGCGTTAGCTTTTATTCTTGCTTTCTGAAACTTCGACAATTTCACAAAGTACAACAAGAGTAAAGCGTAAACGCTCACGTCCCGACGTGGGCTTTACTCTGTTTGTTGTACAAGGTAGTCGAAGACCTCAGAAAGCAAATAAGGGTTTAGTCCCACGTTTTTTATGTGCTTACATTTCATTTTGACTGCCATGGGACTTGGCGAACTAACACATGGATAGTTATGGCTTCAGACATTTCTCAATTCACTCAGAGCGTACTGAACGAATTTACGGAACGACTGACAGATCAGGTCTTTCTGTTTATCGAAAACGACCGCGAACTGATGGGACAATACCTTCACACCGTTGAAGGGAAAGAGCTTGATACGGTAAACGCCCATATCGCACAAGCAATCAAACGGCATTTCGGCTTGGAAAGCAAAGGTGAAAAATGCAATACTCCTAACAGTAAATTGATACAGGGATATGAAAAGTTTACCATATAAATCAATTGCAAATCGTTGGCGAAACGTTGTTTTGCTTTTGATTGTAACCGTTTTGTCCGCATCCGAACCGCTTTGGGGACAAAATTCTTTTGACGCGGATTCAAATTCAACACTCTTTTTTCCTGCGTATAAAATAGAATTACAATACATAGGAACCGGAAACGTAATACGACCGGATACGCTAACGGGAATAGATGGATTATATTATGATTCATTATAAGGTAATACAATTCTAAGCCTTATTGCCAGAGGTCATTTGCAAAAACAATTTTTTTTGCAAAAAGTATTGGCGGAAACAGATTCTAAATGCGAAATGCTATGCGTAATAAGGGAGGAACTTGAGGAAAAATACCATATGGCTATAGTGGTAATGTCAACTTTCTATGTCGATAACGAACTGAAATATCGTTTTGATATTCTTATGGATTTAGATGACGATTTGCGAAATTTTAAAGGAGATATGGGTTATGTTTGTTTATGCCATAGTCCTTTGCGATTATAATCTTCCGAGTTGTGCAATCACGGATTAGTTACTGTACATATTGCGGCAAAGAGCTCGGGTGGCGGGTACATAAGTGCCCCCATTGCGGGCATTTGGTAGCTGCGGATACGATTCGCACTGATTTACCGACCGTTCGACCTAATCGACCGTATGAACCGCATTCAGATCGGAAAAGTCGGTCGAATCGTTCTAAATCGGTATTTTACGGTGTGTTGTGGGTGATTGTTGCTTTCGTGGGTATTTTATTATTGGGGTATGCGATAGAATCGATCGAAAACGTAATAAACAGCGATACGGAGGCGGGGTATACTATTGATATTTTTCGTTCGGATAAAGATCAGATTAACGAAATGGCAAAACCAACATTGCAAGAAATTCTCAATGAAGAGTTTCCTGCTGCCGGAATAGAGGTTTTAGAGACCAGTGTCGTAAAAAAAGATCGTTCGAGTAATGAATATGATGGGATCGCACTTATTCGGATCAATAGGGATGAGATATACATCGGGTTTAACGTGATTTTTGACGGAGAGGATGCCATTATATCCGTTCCCCCTGAAGAGGTACTGCGATTACGATTTTTTTGATTTTTAATATTGTTAAAATTATGGGAGTCGATTATAAATACTGTCCGTATTGCGGGCAGGAAACATATGAACAGGATGCCCGATATTGTCCCTCTTGCGGTAAAGCATATCCGAATGTGAATATATCCCCGGATAATCGGAATGAGAATAGTTATTCTAATGAGGTAATGCCGGAACGCCCGTTGAAGTTGTTAAAATTCAACTGGGGAGCGTTTTGCTTTTCATGGTTATGGGCTGTTTTCAATGGGATGCCGTGGATGATACTGTGGGGGATGCTGTGGATATTCGGTGGAATTATGGTATCCGTCATTGGGGGCCCTTCGCTTATCCTAAAATGGTTTATCCTAGGGTTATTTGTGTGCTTACACTGTCTGTTATTTTCGGTATCTTCGGTAACCGGTGGGCATGGAAATATAAAAAGTGGAAAAGCGTACAGTATTTTGAATTTGTTCAGAAAAATTGGAAACAGGCAGGATTCATTATTGTTATAGGACCTTTCCTATTAGGTATTATATTGCTTATTGTCTTATTGGTTATATATGGGTTCTAGCGGTTATTTAGATCAACCCGTTACTTTGTTTGAGAGAACATGCATTGGGAATATCATGCGGTTGCGGTTTTATTGCGCCTTATTGTGTTCCGCCAAAAACGAATCGGCCACTTACTTTTATGTGAGTGGCTGATTTTTTAGCGTCGGGGCGGCCGGATTCGCACCGGCGGCGACACGTCTCGCTCGTGAGCGCACATTCGGCGACATGGCCGTTTCGCGCGTTGTTTTCGAGGTATCGATTGCCCGAGGCATTGGAAACAATCCGATACTTTCCGTATCTTTACGCCCGGAAATCAACAAGCAAGATTATGAAATTCGAAGAATTGGGGCTTCATGAAGATATTCTGGAAGGAATCCGGCCGATGAATTTCGACCAGATGACTCCCGTGCAGGAACAGACCATACCGGTGATTATGGAGGGGCGCGACCTGATCGGCTGCGCCCAGACGGGAACGGGCAAGACGGCGGCCTATACGCTCCCGCTGCTCGAGCGGCTGTTGCGGGAGGGCAATCCCGACAACGTGGTCAAGTCGCTGATCGTCGTGCCCACGCGCGAACTCGCGCAGCAGATCGACGTCCAGTTTCAGGGATTTTCCTACTTCCTGCCGCTTTCGACTACGGTCGTGTACGGCGGCGGCGACGGGTTCGGGTGGAGCGAGCAGAAGCAGGGCATGCTGATGGGAACCGATATCGTGATCGCCACGCCGGGCCGGCTGATCGCGCATATCCAGAACAGCGGAATCGACCTTTCCCATGTCGAATACTTCGTGCTCGACGAGGCCGACCGGATGCTCGACATGGGATTCTTCGACGACATCATGACCATCGTCCGCCGGCTGCCCGCCGAGCGGCAGACGCTGATGTTCTCGGCTACGCTGCCGCCCAAGATCCGCGAGCTGGCCAGGCAGATTCTGCGCAAGCCCGTCGAGATCAATATCGCCGTCTCGAAACCCAACGAGGCGATCGAGCAGTCGGCCTACGTCTGCTACGAGAACCAAAAGATGGGTATCGTCCGCGAGTTGTTCTCGAAGCCTACGGGAACGAAGACGATCATTTTCTCCTCCTCGAAGCAGAAGGTCAAGGAGCTCGCTTTTTCGCTCAAGCGCATGAAGCTGAACGTCGCACCGATGCACTCTGACCTGAAGCAGGAGCAGCGCGAAGAGGTCATGCTCGACTTCAAAAACGGCAAGATCGACGTGCTGGTGGCTACGGACATCGTGGCGCGCGGCATCGACATCGACGATATCCAGTTGGTCATCAATTTCGATGTGCCTCACGATGCCGAAGATTATGTGCATCGCATCGGCCGTACGGCCCGTGCCAACAACGACGGGGAGGCTATAACCTTGGTGAGCGAGAAAGACCAGCAACGTTTTGCTTCCATTGAGCATTTCCTTGAAACCGAAATAGAAAAACGTCCCCTGCCGGAAGGGCTTGGAGAAGGCCCGGCCTATCGACCGAAAGAAGGCGGCGAGAAAAGATATGGCGGACGTAGGAATCAGGGGCAGAGAAACGGTTATAAAAGAAGAAATAAAAATCAAAGCAAGGAGGGACAATCACAAAAGAAAGCCCGCCCGAATGCAAATAGCAGAAGAAGCACTGCAAATCGGGATAAGAAAGCGAAACAATTCCAAGAAAAGAAAGCTTCTGATAAAGTTTAGTGCAAAATATAGGTGGTAGAATTAAAAAAAGCTGTGAAATATTTGTAATGTTTCACAGCTTTTTCTAATTTTGTGGCGGACGCAATCGGCCCGGAGGGGTTGGGAAGTCCGTTTTTGATGGTAAAGGACGTTTACGGACGTTTTCTTCTATATTCAAACTTCGCAACTTTGAAACCATTCTGGAAGAGACGGCAACGGGGAACGTCCACGTAAGGTGTATTATACCTTGTCGGGACTGCCTCTCGGGGCAGCCCTACTTTGCATAATATCATCTGGACGTGGGCTGGCTGCGTTGCTCATCTTGGAATGGGGGCAATGCGAAGGCCTGAATATGAGATGAGCGAGAAGTACAGACTCCTACGTCCTCTTTTTTTATAAACCTGCCAAATCTTGGGGAAGTTCTATAGGCATAAAATTGTTTTATGTGTATGAAAAAGGTCTTATCTTATTGGTTGAAACGGATAAGCATTTCATTATTTGTGTTTTGCGTAACTTACACAGCCATGGCGCAAAAGTATGTAACCTGTACTAATTGTGGAGGAACAGGTATCGGTATGGTAACGATGACAGGTTCCATGCCATGTTTGCTATGTTTCGGAAAAGGCAAAATTATAGATGCCTATAATGCAGGCAGGGCGTTAGGATTGGTTACGAATGGGAAATTGGCACTGGTACAAGGAAATTATACTACAGCCAAACAAGCATTCTATCAAGCCATGGACGAGTGTGAAGATGGGTTAGCAACATTTTTTTATGGCGTATGTTTAGAATTGGGTATGGGGATTGAAGCAAATCCGAATGCAGCCTTGGCTTATTACAAATCAGGGAACAGCCGAGGTGAACCAAATTGCAAAGCTGCCGGTTGTGTTCGCCAACAGGTAAAACCCTATTTCTTAAACTTTTTCCGTGTTGAGTTATAATAGTTTTGCTATCTTTGCAGTAGAAGACTTGGAGATGTGAAGTATGGAGCATAATATAAAAGACAAAATAGAATGGACGATTATCTTCGTTTGGGAGTTCGGACGCAAGTACGGACTTACGATGAAGCAGGCTTTCAACTATCTTAGCCGTTTTAAGGGAATAGACTTTATCGACCGTCACTATGGATATGTACATACACAGTCATTTGCCTCGATGGTGGATGACATAGCCGAATATTGCCATCGTCACGGAGGGACGTTGATGTGAAATTATATCATGGGACAAATCGGGATTTTGAGAAGATAGACTTGCAGAAATCAAAACCGAACAAGGACTTTGGTCGTGGCTTTTATCTCTC
>OGLX01001545.1_pt1 | contig 11206 bp, 7 predicted proteins | sample 1572821 | NCBI WGS metagenome assembly OGLX01 (sample SAMEA2581908, study PRJEB24529) | metagenome | biome: Human gut stool | place: China | collected 2011 | reverse complement strand
CTTTTATAAAAACCAATGAATACTGCACCCCTTTCGTCAGCAACAGTTAAATGATTGGCTGACCGCCCTTCCCCGCTGAGGCAGGGCAAAACCTTCCGCACCGGCACGTACCGCCATGTCACTGCGATGTACTGAGTTTTGATTTCCACGAGCCTTCCGAAATGAAATTCCACACAAAAAAGCCTCCCACGCACTTGGGAGGCTTTTCTGCTTTTCCTTTGTTCAGAGTCAGGCTTTTTATTATTTTATACGCCGACTTTCGCGGCAAGTTTTGCGATGATCTGCTGCTGTTTTTCGTTGATTTCCTTCTGTTCTCTGAGCATGGTTTCGAGCTGGCCGATTCTCTGATCCTGGGAGGCCAGTTTCTTGTCCTGTTCAGCGACGTGTTTCTTGAGGCTTGTCAGTTCTTTGGCTGCTTCACCTGGGTAGACCTTCTTTACATTTCCTCTTTCACCGACTTTGAAGGAGGCGCCGACGGTAACCATGTTATCGTTGTAACCTACGGTCGTTCCCAAAGAGAGAAGCGTGTCGTCATTCGGATGGTAGAAAGCGCCGAGGGCGAGGGCCTGCTGGTCTTTGTAGGAACCACCGGAGACGGCGACGTTCCACTTGCTGTCCGGATCATAGTCGACCGGATGAAGGCCCGCCAGAGCGGCTGCACCTGCGCCGACTTCATTGACACGGTGATCGAGGTCGCCTACGCGGTTGTCGAGCTGTGTCAGGTGGGTCGTGTTATTGGTAATGCTGCCCTTGAGTTCATGAATCTGCGAGCCGTTGACGGCGTCCGTGGACGATGCGGAAATTTCTCCAGGCGCGACGTTTGTCACTTTCCTGCCGCCTGCATTGATGCCGCCCGACGTCATGGACGGACCGCCTTTTATGGTGACGCCATCGTTATTGATGGTAGTATTTCCTGCTTTGACGCTGTCGACGGTGATGTCTTTCTTGAGCGATACTTTCAGCGAATCTCCGGAAATACTGGTTTCCGTATTCGTGCTGTCCCCAAGGATCGAGAGGGTGCCCTTCGGGGAAATCGATGCGCTGTTCCCGTCGTCTGCCTTGAAGCTGGTCGGGTCCGTGACGTTCCTGATCACGACGACTTCACCATTATCGACACTTGTATTACTGTCCGGGGTAATTGGAAGAATCGTCGTCTTGCCGGAATTAGCGCCCGATGTTCCTGTATTTCCTGCGCCTGCAGTGCCTGCCGTGTCTGCAGTGGCCAGGCTGGAATGCGTCGTGACTGCTGTTTTCGTATTCGTTCCTGCGGCCGTATTTCCTACGCTGGCGGATGTATGGCCCGTCTCGGATGTGGTGCCTGTGATATTCGCGCTGATGGTGTACATACCGTCAGACGTCTTGATGACCTGGATGCCGTTGCCTGCCTTGATATTTGGCTGCGTCGCATTCTGCCGGGCGAAGACAACCTTCTTCAGCTGCGCCACGTTGACGGCATCGGTGTCCTGCGTGCCAGCTGCGACGCCCGTGATCTGACGGGTGATGCCTTTGGAAATATCGCCAACAGAAACGGCGCCTCTTGTCGATTTCCAGGCCGGGGACGTATTCAGGGAAAGAAGATTTGTCAGCGGATCATAGCCTGCATAACCAGCTGCCGTACCTGCCACAGAGCCCGAACCGAAGGCCGCGCCGCCAGAGGCTGTCGCATAGGAATTGTAACCGACAGCGACGATATCATCGCTTGTCATCTGCGTCGCATTGCTGTCTGCCGACCCGATGACGACGGAACGGTCAGTGCCGGAAAGGTAACGGTTGTCGCCGATGACCTGCGACATCTTCGAAACAAGAACAGTATTGGCTGAACCTATAGAAGTGACATTCTGCACATTGATGGCTGAATTACCATAACCGATTTGGATATCTTTTGCATTTTCTGCTGCACCATCCGTAGTGGACAAAACATTATTCACGCCGAACATCTGCGACAGGTTTGTATTCGTTGCACGGTTCCTATCGCCCAAAACCTGCGTCCTATCTGCATTCGTCACGCCATTGACAGCGCCGAGGGCAGAAACATGATTTACATTGGACGCCGTATTTCCTGAACCATCCAAAATATTAGCTGAGCTTACATTGTCTGCCGTACCAGTCAGTGTATTATTCGATCCGGTTACCGAAGAAAGAGCTGCATAGCTGACGGTGTTCGTATCGCCAAGAATCTGGGTTGTCGCGGTATTGTTGACGGTATTTCCAGATCCAATGGCAGAAACATGCTGCACGGCGGATGCCGTATTTCCCACACCGGACAAGATATTGGATGCGCTTGGCGTCTTCTCTGTCCCGGTGATGGAATTCTTAGCGCCTGCTATCAGAGAGGAATTGACATAAGAAGCGCTGTTTGTATCACCGATCATGACGCTGCCTTTGGTGTTCTCCACATTGGCGTTGTCACCCATGACAATGGAGCTTGTTACATAGCTTCCCTTGCTGCCCGTTCCGATGACCGTCGTATTGTTTGCTTTCGTGAAACTATTGTTGTATCCGTCGATCATGACATACTTGTCGCTATCAAAGAGGCCGTTTTGGCCCTTAAGTTCATTTCCTGTACCAAGGACCTGGGCAAAGGATACGCTGTCGACCTTGTTCCCATTGCCGATGGCCATGACAGCGCCGCCTGGATTTTTTTTGGCTCCGTCAATGATTGCATCCTGCATGGCTTTTGGAGAATCAAGCGGCTGGCTCAGAATCATCGTTGCCGAAGTGACTCCCCATGTATTTTTCACCTCATTGCCCGTGCCGATGGCGATGGTTCCGCTGCTGTTATTGACACGGTTTTCCGTCCCGATGATGGAGTTTTCCGCGCCGGAATGAGGAAAGGCGGCAATCGATTCATTGGAGTTCAAGGAACCGACGACAGTGCCAAATGCATTCTTATATCCATCAAGAATGGTATCGACCACATGGAGTTCCTGATACTGGCTCGACTGCACATTGTAGCTGCCATAGGTCGTCGTGAACATGCCGTTTGCATACGAATTCGTGCCGACCGTCGTCGAGGCCGCGCCTAGCTGCCTGCCGGCTGCAGGACTGAAGCCGTACGTGCTGAATTCCGATCCCTTCGTATCCCCGCTCTCCACATCCGCTCCCAGATTATGCGCGCCGATTTCAATCGATCCTGCCCTTGCGAAAGAATTCGTGCCGATGGCAATTCCTTCCGGCAGATTTTCCTTCGCTTCCGTGTTGCCAGCTATGGTGTAACCAAATCTGTCATCATCTTTGCCTCTCTCCTTGCCATCTCCGAAAGAAAGGAGTGCCTCCTCCGTTCGTGTGCCCAGATCGATCTTCGCATTATTTCCAATGGCGATACTCATGCCCTTCGGGCGGGTATTGACCGGATCCATGCCATATTAGATAAATGCCCCCTGGCCCTTTACGATATCATTGGAGGGTGCAGCCTGCGCAGGCAGCGCCGCACTCGTACAAAGCAAAAAGGCGCAGACAGAAGCAAGGAAAAGGCGTACCTTTTTCCCCTGACATCTGCTGCGTCTGGAAATACGTGCATTAAAACTACTCTTCGAAATCATAGTACATCCCCCCGGCGGTCCACAAACGATACCTTTCCAAATTAAGCAGCCGCCATGGACCCTTTCCCCCGAAAGAGTCCTTTCAAGGCGTACTGCCGGATCGGGGCGCCGCGTTTGCCAGTGACAAGCTCCATGAACCGCCTGAAATTCCCTGGTTCCAGGCCGGCGCATTCGTTGATAGAGAATCCCCCTCAAACGCGCGCTTTTAATCTCCCGTTCTCGTCTTAAATATATAGTAATTACGATATTAAGAGGAATACGAGTCAGAGATAAGAGGTTGACACTTTTGTTATAGGTATCAAGGAAATCAGGGTAAATTAAGTGTCCTATCCTATTCCGTTATATGCTTCCCATCGTTCCGCGATTGGATTCGGCACTTTTCGTAAAAAATAACTCGGTCTTATGAGAAACCCTCAAGAACGGACGCACTCTTCTTTTAGGAACATATAGAAAACTTCATGGACACATCCGCCCTGCTGTACGTGTATCTTATGTGATTCCTTGATAGAGTGATAAAGGAAATGAATAGGATACTAGAGGATATAAAGGAAATGGATGGGAAGATGATCTGACGAATGGTACACCGCGCATTTCCCAAGCGCCGCTAACCTCGCCTTCCCAGACGGGGAAAAAGGGCCGTAGGCCGGTCTTGACCTTGCCCTGGAAGGGAAGGTGTCGGCGGAGCCGACGGATGAGTTGCATTTCCTCGGACAGAGTCCGGTTGTATGGTTTTTAAAGGTGCAATTTCTAAAATCGGGGTGCAGTATTCATTGGTTTTTAAAATATGAAAAGGTTCCACGCGCAAAGCTGCGGTTGTATGGTCTTTCATGGTTTTTCATGTTTTTCCATGCTCCCCATCCCACGCAAAAAGGACTTCCTTGACGAGAGAAGTCCTTTTCACTCGAATAGGCCTGAATAGCAGGTTCTGCCTTTCGACTGTCCGTCATGCGGCCATCCGACTAGTATGGGAAGGGGGTCGGACCGGTCTTTAATTAAGAAGGTCATGACGAACTATATGGAATGCCCGATGAGAGGGGAAGGTTGGAGTTTGGAGATAGATGTGCCCCCTCATGCGATGCTGATTCCCGTATGGGATGAATGAAAAATTTCCTTAGAAAGTTCCCGGTACATGCCGGCAGCCGATCAGCCTGGGCTGGCGCTCTGCCGTAAAAAACAAAAATCGCAGTCAAACGCGGGGAAGAAGACGGACTTCCTTGCCTGGCGTTCGCTGCGAAAAAAGGTGCTTTGAAAACGTTTCAAAATCGTAAGAGCCCCCCTGGCGGCTTGCGAGTATATCGCCGCAGTGGTTACGGTGATTCCCTTTCCCCCGAAAGAAAATTCACGTCCGTCCCCCGGACCACTGCTTGATCGGGATGCTGATGCAGGATCTTCCGGCCGTTCCCTGGAAACTCCCCAGTCCCCTCGGATCTGCCTTGATGAAAGATCTCCGTTAATTATCAGCGTATTTAAATCTCCCGTTCTTTGACTTCAATATATAATAAAAGGGAAATTATAAGAAATACTAATAAGAGATAAGAAGTTTATACTTTTATTATAAGTCGATCGGTTTGTTCTAACTTCCTTTACTCCTATGCATTCCTGCGATAGGTTTCCTCTTTTCAGCTGCAAAAATACACTTGTTTTCCCTAAAATCAGATACTAATTCCCTATTTTCCCTAAAGGCAGACACTCGTTTTGCGATCTTCTTTCAGCAGATCATAGAAATATTTGTGAATGAGCCCGTCATTTCATACGCGCATCTTATAATCTTCCCTTACTCGCTTATAACAGATTCTGATTAGTAACGGCAATTTCATGGATATCAGAAGTATCAGAACTTCAACGAAAAAGGCCCTCAGGTAAGCTGAGGGACAGCGATATGACAAAATGTACAATCATTTCTCCACAGTCCTTTTTCTATTGGAATATTCTATTATCGGATTATCCAGCACTTATATGCGCCGGCTTTGTCTGAATACCAAAAAACCTCGCTTCGCTCGAGGAAATGAACCTCCTCAGGCGACTCTGTCGCCAGCTCCCCCTACGGGGCAAGCTCAAAAAAAACCTTAAACCGAACTTCGTTCGAGAAATGCTAAAGGTAGTATTTACATAATTTTGTCACAGCTTTTTTTTGATGGCCATATTATGGAAAGCCCAAGAGAATGGAAATCTGGAAAAATCTTCCTCTCAGGCGTTTTCCCTTATTCCGTCACTCCGGTCTTTGCCATAAGTTTCCGGATCAGGATTTCCTGTCTGGCGAGTTTAATATCTGAAGCAGCATCCGTCTTTGAGTGTACGGAAATTTCCAAATCTTGCTGTCAGTATAAATGAAATCAGTCTCCAAGAGAAATCGTAATCACCAATAGGTTCTTCCCAGCCTGCTATAAGCGTTTGTGCCATCTTCAAGAAATCCCAGCAAAAAAGACTCCTAGTCGGAAACCAGAAGTCTTTTTCACCGCCGTCGTCCATGATGGAGAGTGGGACGATGGCACACCCGTCTGCAGCCGGGATTACGGGCTGCGCGGTATGGAGACGCAGCCGTCAAGGCGGAAGGTTCATCCAGGGAGGGAGCAGATGGGCAATATGGATGGTCCCGCAGCGGACCGGGGAGTGAAAACGTAAGTTTAACTGTCCTGCCGCGGGGCGGTCCTTCGGCAGGGCGCCTGACCCGGGAAGGATGCGCTGATAGATGCACTTTGTTTGCATCTCCTGCCATCTATAGTATAAACCAATTTTTTATTTAGATAAAATCGCAGTATTTCATAAGGTCCCCTCTCTTCTTGAATAAGCGTTAAAACCTAACGATTTTCACCCTATTTCTCCTGCTAAAGGCCAGAAAAGAGTGTATAATAAAAGGGATAATTTCTTCAGAAAGAGGGCTCACCATGAAAATCGCAATTGCAGGCACAGGCTACGTCGGCCTCTCCAATGCCATCCTCCTCTCCCAGCACCACAAGGTTACTGCCGTGGACGTCATCCAGGAAAAAGTGGATATGGTCAACAGGAAGGAATCCCCGATTGTCGACGATTACATCGAAGACTACCTGGCGCACAAGGATCTCGACCTCACCGCCACCATGGATGGCGACAGCGCGTACAGGGACGCAGACCTGATCGTCATCGCCGCTCCGACGAACTATGACACAGAGACGAACCACTTCGACACATCGGCCGTCGAAGCCATCCTCTCCCAGATCCAGCGCGTCGGCTCCAAGGCCATCGTCGTCATCAAATCCACCATCCCGATCGGATACACCCAGGAAATTTCCGCCGTCTATCCTGACCTTTCCATTCTCTTCGCGCCGGAATTCCTCCGTGAAGGCAAAGCTCTCTACGACAACCTCTACCCGTCCCGCATCATCGTCGGGATCCCGAAAGGAAAAGAAGCCCTCCGCCCCGAAGCAGAAAAATTTGCAGCCCTGGAACAGGAAGGCGCTGTCCGCGAGAACATCCCGGTCCTTATCACAGGATCTTCTGAAGCAGAGTCCATCAAACTCTTCTCCAACACCTTCCTCGCCATCCGCGTTGCCTACTTCAATGAAATCGACACCTATGCCGAAGAAAAGGGCCTGAATACCGCTGACATTATCAAAGGCATGGGCTACGACCCCAGAATCGGAGACTTCTACAACAATCCGTCCTTCGGCTACGGCGGATACTGCCTGCCGAAAGACACCCGCCAGCTCCTCTCGAACTTCGAAGGCATCCCGGAAACCATGATCCGCGCCGTCGTCGATTCCAACGAGACAAGGAAATCCTTCATCGCTGACCGCATTGCCGCCAGAAATCCGAAGAAAGCCGGCATCTACCGCCTCATCATGAAGAGCGGCAGCGACAACTTCCGCTCCTCCGCCATTCAGGGCGTCATCGAAAAGCTGAAGGAAAAGGGCCTGGCCCTTATCATTTATGAACCCACTTTGGATAAAGAGACCTTTGAGGATGTACCGGTGACCCATGACCTGGAAGAGTTCCGGAAGAAATCGGACATCATCCTGGCCAACCGGGTGAGCGAAGATCTGCTGCCGGTGAAGGATAAGGTGTATACCAGAGACCTGTTCTCCAGAGATTAGTAAAAAGGTTCAAAGGGTTCAGAGGATTCAAAAAGTTCAAAAGGGGAAGGTGGCGCCTGGTGACGCAAATAGGAATAAAAAAAGGCGCCCCTTCGCGGCAGGTTGTGTAGAAGGGTTGTGTCCCCACAGGGGAAACGACTCACTATGATTTGTGCGTCGCTGGCGCTCCTTCGCCCACTGCTGTCACTGACTCACTGGATTTTCAGGTCGCTGACGCTCCCTTACAAATCCAGTTCGCTAGTGCAACTCATGTTCGCTGGCGTGACTCGTGTTCCCTTGCCACCCCGCTGAGGCGGTGAGACTATGGACACTGAGCGTTGTGCCACAATTTCACAAACGATGCAGAACAAAGCTATCAAAAAATAAGGAGCTGTGAAGAAATGAATCCTCATTTCTTCACAGCTCCTTAATCTAAAGATGAGCTACTTAGGACTCTAATGACCGTGAAAGAGTGAGCCACGAGCGAATTGTTGATTCAATTGTCTAATCCGTGTTTCCTTAGTCTTCATCCTGTCATTGCGTTTTTTTCCAAACTTTGATGTTTTCTTTTTTTATTATCTCAACTTTCTCACCTGAAAAAGATGGCTGGAACTCGATAAAATCAGGGAATTTCTTCGATTAAATAGGCTTTTTGACATTTAAAAGGCACCTGCATCAGAAAAGCCGATGGATTCTCGGTTTCTGAAGTCTTTCAGACGCTTCTGCTTCTTTTCTTTTTCCAGCGTTCACTCATACCGTTTTTGAAGAAAAATGTAGGTGAAAATATTCATTCAAAGAATACGTATTACCGTTTTCTGGAAAATGACTCTTTCAACTGGACCCGGTTGCTTTTGCTGCTCGATGGAGCAAAGCGATTTGGCAAGGAATACACAGAATCGATAAAATGTAAAGTAACCTATTGGATTGAGACAAATCATCGATTTTATGGGCTTTTAGAGGCGGTTTCCAGCTGGGAAAGTTGAGTTATAGAATATTACACAGAAGAAAATAAAAGTACCCGAGAAAAATCACGAGTATTTATATATGTGCAGTCAAATCCATATTAGTGTGTAAATTAATTTTTCTCTCAGAATTCTATTGCCACTCAACATAAAAACAAATGTTGTAATTCAATTCAAGTACTGGCCGGATGGCTAATTCACACCTGTCTCACTGGCTAGCACTTGAGTATTGGCTTATGCTACCAGCAGGTTTTGCTGTTTTATCGCTACTTGATGTAGTTTGTTAAGTCGTTCCGGTTCCAATGCTTCTTGAAGTGTTTTCGGACTGAAAATGGCTCTACGCTGTGGATTTTTATCATCTAGCTCGATTAAGACTCTCAATCAGTCGAAGCAAGGAGTCTTCTTTAGGGAATATACCAATGACGTTAGAACGTCGCTTGAGCTCTCTATTAACCCGTTCTATGTGATTAGAGGTTCTGAAGTACTTACGTAGCCCCTGAGGCAGTATCATGATCGTTATAGCATTCTCAAACCCTTCATCTAATGTCTTCATGGCGTTTTCCGCTCCATCTCTGTATTCTTCGATGATTTCTTTCAAATTAATTTACCAGATAAGAGGAATCAATTCGTCAAGAAGTGTATCTGGAGGAATCGGTATTTCTATTCCTGGATAAGTCTCTCTGAATGCATACCTTCCATATTTATCATAATGATCTTGAATATACATGGCAGCAGTACCATAATTTGTTACTTTCATCATACAAAGTATATATGATTTATCTATAAACTGCTTTTTTAACCATACAATTGCTTCTGAATTATTCTTTTTTACTGATGAATTATCTACGTAGTAATTAACCCCTGTATTATCTGTGCGAAGCCAATACCAATCAGATGCACTAACGGAATTTACTGAAGAGAAAGATAATCCCAGAAATAGTACTAAATACAGAATCTTTTTTTTCATAATAAAACCTCCTTTATGTTTCCAACTTGAATAGATTTCTGTTAACCACTTTTTAAGTCCAACTAGTAAATAGAATGCATGGATTCTTTATGTTCTTTGAGAAGATAAGCCAAAGTTTCGGTAATTTGCTCTATAGTCAGTTGCTCTGCATCATCTTTGTGTGCTTGTAACTTATCTACAAGCATCTGCACACCATAGCGCAGATCATCTCCTGCAACTGCAGACATTAATGTCCAGTCCAAACTTTTCGGCTCTAATAAATCTTTTTTTACATTAACTATGTTTTGTCTATATTTATTGGCTCTAATTCTAATTCAGAAAAGGGCTTTGACCACTTAATACTTAACACGGTTTATGTCAATCATAATTACACCCGGCCCAACCATTACCCCCAAAAATATTGAATCACCTCGCCAAAGTGCTATACCATTGTTTAGGTAACTTGGTTCGCCACAAACAGCAGCTATATTTCTGACTATATTTCTAAACGTACTAGCAATCTGATTAGATTCTCTTGGAATAGGAATCGTAATAGAGTTTAATCCTAAATCATTATCAAAGTGGCAAGAGAGAAGAACACTACCACGCATTCCCAATTCCCCATTAGCATTAGGAATATATACGGAGTAAGTACTTCCTCTCTTAGTATTCTGAAGAAAACCCGTTCTATATTGTTGCTGTACCTGATTTATAGTTTCACACCAATAAAGTAATGCATATCCGGTAGGTTCATTGGGATATGCTCCGGCCATGGTTATTGGAAAAAACAACAAGCACAAGGCAAAAGCAATTTTCTTAAACATAGTATACCCCCCACCTTAATATATCAACTTATGATAATAGCCATATGAAATATTTTTATCTTAAACTTCCGATATGAGAAGTTTGCCACAGGTCAATGATAACTGTTTCTGGCTTTTTAGCTACAGCCATTATTGTTCGTTTTCCAAACCAGAGTGCAGCCCCATTACGTATGACGGGAGCCCCGCAGGTAGCAGCTATATCTCTGATACTATCTTTGAACGTACTTTCTACTTCATATTCCATTCTTGGTATATAAATAGTAATGCCTCTCAAGCTACTCGTACTATCAAAACAACAAACAATGTAAACACGCCCGAGCATTCCCAGTTCCCCTTTTGCATCAGGAATGGTCACAAGATACTCAGCTCCCATATCTGTATATTGAAGAAAAGATGTTTCGTAACTTTGTTGTACCTGACTTATATCTTCTCCCCAATAGAGTGATGCATAACCATTAGGTTCATTAGGATAGGCTTCTGCCATAGTAACGGGTAAAAACATTAAGCACAAAATAAATACAATCTTTTTTAACATAGTATACCCCTTCCTAAAATCAACACTCCGCAAAAACGTATCAATCATTTTTATTCCATAATGGGTCGGTTATCAAAACGTGGTCTTTCCAACCGAACCATTATAGATAATATAAATATTAGTGCTGTATGCTTCTTTTAAGTCTTTTGTCTTTCCTCTTATTTGTGTTTTATGAAATCGTTTGATCGGCATTTCGGATAACTTCTTCTACATAGTCAACGCTGCTTTTTGTGACTTGTGCGATGGTCTCTTTAGGCATATGAATTCTGGATAAATTAAGAATAATTTCTTGCTGGCGGATTGTATAATTAAGTTGAACACTTAAAAATCCATAGCGAACCCTTGTGG
>OGLX01001544.1_pt1 | contig 11236 bp, 7 predicted proteins | sample 1572821 | NCBI WGS metagenome assembly OGLX01 (sample SAMEA2581908, study PRJEB24529) | metagenome | biome: Human gut stool | place: China | collected 2011 | reverse complement strand
GGGGTGTCAAAGCCGCTGACCCTGCCGTTGTCGAGCACGAGGACCTTGTCCGCATTTTCCACGGAGGAAATGCGCTGGGCGATGATGAACACCGTCGTGCCGGGGATTTTTTCCGCAAACGAATGGCGGATCTTTGCGTCCGTCGCGGTATCGACGGCGGAGGTGGAGTCGTCCAGGATCAGGATGCGGGGCTTTTTCAGCAGTGCGCGGGCAATGCACAGGCGCTGCTTCTGGCCGCCGGAGACGTTGTTGCCGCCCTGCTCGATGTGGGTCTGGTACTTGTCGGGGAAGCGCTCGATAAATTCATCGGCGCAGGCCTGCTTGCAGGCGTCCTCGATCTCGGCGTCGGTGGCGTCGGGGTTGCCCCAGCGCAGGTTCTCGGCAATCGTGCCGCTGAACAGCTCGTTCTTCTGCAGCACCATGGCGACGTTGTTGCGCAGGGTGTCGAGGTCATATCTGCGCACATCAACGCCGCCGATGGTCACGCTGCCCTCGGTCACGTCGTACAGACGCGGCAGCAGCTGCACAAGGCTGGTCTTAGCCGAACCGGTGCCGCCAATGATGCCGATGGTCTCGCCGGACTTGATGTCGAGGTCAATGTCCTCGAGGGCCTTTTCGCCATCCTTTTTATAGGCAAAGCTGACGTGGTCGAACTTGACGGAGCCGTCCCTGACCTCCATAACAGGGTCCTCACCGTTCGTCAGGTCGGACTGCTCGTCCAGCACCTCGGCCACGCGCTTGGCGGAGGCTGCAGACATCGTGATCATGACGAACACCATGGACAGCATCATCAGGCTCATAAGGATGTTCATGCAGTAGCTCAGCATGCTCATCAGGTCGCCGGTGGTGAAGGTCGTTGCGCCGGAGCTGACGATGAGCTGGGCACCGATCCAGGAGATGAGCAGGATGCAGCTGTAGACGGTCAGCTGCATGAGCGGGGCGTTCCAGGCCAGGATCAGCTCGGCACGCATCAGCAGATTGCGCACATTCTCGCTGGCCTTGCGGAACTTCTCGCCCTCAAACTTCTCGCGCACATAGGCCTTGACAACGCGGATGGCGGAGACATTCTCCTGCACGCTCTCGTTCAGGTCGTCGTACTTGCGGAATGCCTCGCCGAAGTACTTGGTGGCGCGGCTCATAATAAAGGCGAGCGCGCAGCCCAGCAGGATGACGGCGATCAAATAGATGTTTGCCAGCCGACGGTTGATCGTGTAGGACATGATCAGCGCCACGATCATGCTGGCGGGCGCACGCACCGACATGCGCAGCAGCATCTGGTAGGCGTTCTGGATGTTGGTGACGTCGGTGGTCATGCGGGTGACCAGGCCCGCGGTGGAGTACTTGTCAATGTTGGCAAAGCTGAAGGTCTGGATGTTGCGGAACATGCCGCGGCGCAGGTTGCGGGCAAAGCCCGTGGCCGCGTGGGAGCCGGCCACCGCGCCCAGAATGCCGAACAGCAGGCCGAACAGCGCCGCGACGACCATCTGTGCGCCGACGGTGTAGATGACCTGCATATTGCCCGGCGTGACGCCGTTATCAATGATGGAGGCCATCAGCTTCGGGATGATCATTTCCATGATGACCTCCGCGATCATAAGGATCGGCGTCAGCACGGAGACCAGGCGGAAGCCCTTGGTTTCACGTCCGAGTGTTTTTAACAATTGGTATTTCCCCTCTCTTGGTTGGTATTTTCCTCTTGCAGGATGTGCTGTGCGTTGCGCAGGGTCTGCTCCAGCACAGCGCGGGCCGCGGCGGCCTGCTGCGGGTCAATGCCGCTTTGCAGGTCATCCTCAAACCGCGCAATGCTTGCCTCGATCTGCTTGTGACAGGCGCGGCCCTTCTCTGTGGCGATAAGGCGCTTTAAGCGGGCGTCTTTCGCCACGGCGCTGCGGGTGATGAAGCCATCCTGCTCCATGCCCTGCAGCATGGCGGTGACGCTGGAGCGGCGAATGTTGAACCACTGCTCAATGTCGCGCTGGTAGACGTCGCGGCCCTGGCGCTCGGCACGGACGATGTCGCCCAGCACCATGCCGCGCACGCCCGACAGCTCCGAGCTGACCTCGGCGTTGATGCGGGCATCCAGCGCACGGCGGATGAGCCGCGAGGTCTGGTTCAGCAGTGCGCCGAAGTGGGCATCCGCGCAGCAGCCGCAGTCACAATGCGATGATTCGTGCATTTCTTCCCTCCTTTACGATTTTCGGGTCCAAGAAGTTAGATTTCGAATTGTTCGTTGTCTAACTGTTCGTTTGCGTACTTTACCAGTATAACACCGGATTGGGGAATGTCAAGAGGGACGGCGCGGAGTTTTTTGTATAGTGCAGCGGCAAACGGGCAGAGCCCCGTCACCCTGCGCTTTCCCGATTCAACGTAGGGGCGGATTCCATATCCGCCCGTGCCCGGCTGTCTTTATTCGCCGCTTTCCCTCTCCACCCCCAGATACGGCAGCACCTTTCCCAGTACCTCGGCGCACACCGGCCCGGAGAGCGCGCCGCCGCTCGTCGTCCAGCTGTGGGGCTCATCCAGGCAGACCAGCACAGCGACCTTGGGGTCGTCGATGGGCGCAACGGAGACAAAGCTCGCAATGCGCGCGCCCTCGTTGGCGCTGTCCAGCTTTTGGCTCGTGCCGCTCTTGCCGCCGATGCGGTAGCCTGCCAGCGCGGCCTGCTTACCCGTGCCGCCTGTAACGACACCCTCCATCAGGCGGCACATCGTGGCGGAGGTCTCCGCGCTGATGACGCGGCGCTTCACCGTCGGCTGCACTTCCTTCACAACAGTGCCGTCAGGCGCCGTGATTTTCGCCACAACGTAGGGCTGCATCAGCTCGCCGCCGTTTACCACCGCACAGACCGCTGTGAGCATCTGCAGATAGCTGACCTTGCTGCTCTGCCCGAACGAGCAGCTCGCCAGCTCCACCGGGCCCATCCGGTCCGCCGTGTAGTATTCGCTGCGCCTGACCTCGCCCGGCAGGTCGATGCCCGTGGCCTCCCGCAGGCCGAAGGCCGCAAAGTAATCGCAGAAGCGTTCTTTTCCAAGCCGCGCACCGATCTGGATAAAGCAGGGGTTGCAGCTGACAGCCAGCCCCCGGGCGAAGGTCTCGGTGCCGTGGATATGCCCGTTTGCACAGCGGAACCGCGTGCCTGCAACGGTTATTTTACCCGCGCAGGTGAAATAGTCCGTAGCCTTACACGCCCCGGAGTCCAGCGCCGCCGACGCCGTGATGAGCTTGAACACGCTGCCCGGCTCATACAGGTCACTGATGGCCTTGTTGCGCCACTGTGCCTGCTGTGCCTTTTGCAGCGCGGCGCTGCGCTCCTCGCCGGTCAGGGCATTCACAGCGTCGCGGACTTCCTTATTTATAAGGGTCCGCGGCGCGTTCGGGTCGTAGTCGGGCTGGCAGGACATCGCCAGCACGGCCCCGGTGTGGACGTCCATCACGATGCCGACGCCGCGCTCGGCCACATGATGCTCCGTCACAGCGGCGGACAGTGCGCTTTCGAGCCAGTGCTGAATGTTCGCGTCGATGGTCAGCGTCAGCGTACTGCCGGGCACGGCGTCCACCAGCGTCTGGTAGTGGGTCGGCATATCGTAGCCCCAGGCGTTCTTGGCGGTCAGGATGCGCCCGTTCTGCCCGGTCAATTCGTCGTTGTAACGCAGTTCCAGCCCCCACAGGCCCGCGTTGTCCACGTCGGTAAAGCCTAAAATGCCGCCCATAAAATCCCCCTGCGGGTAGACGCGGCGGGTATCCTGCCGAATTTGTATGCCGTCCACACCGTTCGCCCGGCACCAGTCCCGCACAGCGTCGGCCATCGTCTTATCCACGCGGCGGCGCAGCAGGCAGTCGTTGGAGGTTCGCTGGCTGAATTTGGCCAGCGTATCGGCGTAGTCCAGCTCTAAAATTTCGCTCAACGCCCGCGCAGCCGGTTCTACGGCGTCGTCGGCCATCTCCCGCGGGGCAGCGCGGATGGTCCAGCAGGTCTCGCTGGCAGCCAGCAGCGTACCGTCGGCGGAATAGATCTCCCCGCGGGCGGCGGGCAGCGTGGCCCCGCGCAGCTGCTGGTCGGCGGCGCGTGCCGCGTAGCCGCCGGGGTCGCGCAGCATCAGCACAAACAGCCGCACCGCCAGCCCGCCCAGGCACCCCACCGCCAGCACCGCCGCCAAAAGCCGCATGCGCAGGCGCATTTTTGTATTCTGCTGCGGCGTGATCGGACGCATAGCTCCTGCCCCCTTCCCCATAGAACAGCCTATGAGTGTTCCACTGGCAAAATGCTGAATTATCGCCGGAAAATTCTCTGTATTGTCGATTGACCGTTTAGACACATAAGGTGTATACTGTTAATAGCAGATTTTGACATTTAATTGTCAAAGCCCGAGAGAGCTATTTTAAAGGAGGCAAACCCTATGGCTAGATTTACTTTACCCCGTGACCTTTACCACGGCCCCCACGCGCTGGAAGCGTTGAAAACGCTGCCCGGCAAGCGCGCCATGATCTGCGTCGGCGGCGGTTCGATGAAGCGCTTCGGCTTCCTGGACCGCGCCGAGACCTACTTAAAAGAGGCCGGCATGGAGGTAGAGCTGTTTGAAGGCATCGAGCCCGACCCGTCCGTGGAGACGGTCATGAAGGGTGCTGCCGCCATGGAAAAGTTCCAGCCCGACTGGATCGTCGCAATCGGCGGCGGCTCCCCCATCGACGCAGCCAAGGCCATGTGGATCAAGTACGAGTACCCCGACATCACGTTTGAGGATATGTGCAAGGTGTTCGGCATCCCGCCGCTGCGCCGCAAGGCCCACTTCTGCGCCATCTCCTCCACCTCCGGTACGGCCACCGAGGTCACGGCCTTCTCGATCATCACCGATTACCAGAAGGGCATCAAGTACCCCATCGCCGACTTTGAGATCACGCCCGATGTCGCCATCGTTGACCCCGAGCTGGCCCACACGATGCCCAAGAAGCTCGTCGCCCACACCGGCATGGACGCCATGACCCACGCCATCGAGGCCTACGTCTCCACCGCGAACTGCGACTTTACCGACCCGTTGGCCCTGCACGCCATCGAGATGATCCAGGCAGATCTGGTCGGCAGCTACAACGGCGATATGGATAAGCGCGACGCAATGCACAATGCTCAGTGCCTGGCCGGTATGGCGTTCTCGAACGCGCTGCTCGGCATCGTACACAGCATGGCCCACAACATCCACGGCGCAGCCAACGCCATGTACCTGCCCAAGGTCATCGCCTACAACGCGAAGGATCCCACCGCCAAGGCACGCTACGGCGTCATTGCCGACAAGATGCACCTGGGCGGCGAGAACGACGACGAGAAGGTCGCGCTGCTCATCCAGTATCTGCGCGGCATGAACGACGATCTGAACATCCCGCACTGCATCGGCCACTACGGCCCCGACTCCTACCCCGCCGAGCAGGGCTTTGTCCCCGAGAACGTATTCCTCGAGAGACTGCCCGAGATCGCAAAGAACGCGATTGCCGATGCCTGCACCGGCTCCAACCCGCGCCAGCCGACCCAGGAGGAGATGGAAAAGCTGCTGAAGTGCTGCTACTACGACACCGAGGTCGACTTCTAACCACCGCCCCTCTGCGGCTCCTGCAAGCCGCCGCATGATCTGCCCCGGCCACAAGCTTTTGTGGCCGGGGCTTTTTGCCGCCGCAAAAGTGGGCAAAATCCTTGCGATTTGTTTTTTGCTGATTTTTGCTGTACAGGGCGCAGCTATAGCGTTTGCGGGCAATTTTTGTACAAGTGTCAAATCCTTGATTTCGCATAGATTTTGCTGTATACTAATGGTAAAATCCAAGTAAAAGAGGATGGTAGTTTACCATGACAGCCACTGCAAAGTCACAAGGTTCCCTGTTTACCAGGCGAGCGCTGTTCACCCTGATCTGGCCCCTGCTGCTGGAGCAGACATTAAGCGTCACGATGGGCATGGCCGACACGCTGATGGTCGCCGGTGTGGGTGAGGCCGCTGTCTCCAGCGTATCGCTGGTGGACAGCCTGAATATTTTGATTATTCAGATTTTGTCCGCGCTGGCTACCGGCGGTGCGGTCATTGCCAGCCAGTATCTGGGCCGCCGGGATGAGGAAAACGCCAGCCGCAGCGCCGCCCAGCTGTACAGCGTGCTGGGCATCTCTACGGTTGCGGTGGGTGTTGTCTGTATGCTGCTCTCCCGCCTGATCCTTCGGATGGTGTTCGGCAGCATTGATGAGGATGTCATGCGGTTTGCGCAGCAGTACTTCCTTATCAGTGCAGTGTCCTACCCCTTCATCGGCCTGTACAACGGCGGCGCGGCGCTGTTCCGTGCGCAGGGCAACAGCCGCATCAGTATGCTGGCCAGCCTTGTCATGAACGTCATCAACATTGCGGGCAACGCGCTGCTGATCTACGGTTTCGGCATGGGCGTTATCGGCGCAGCGCTGGCCACGCTGATCGGGCGTGTGTTCGCCGCGGTGTTCATCCTGTGGCAGAACCAGGACCTGCACAATCCCCTGCGCGTGCAGCGCTTCGCTGACCTGCGGCCCCGGCGCAGGCCCATTATGCAGATTTTGTCCATTGGCATCCCGTCGGGTCTGGAAAACGGCATGTTCCAGATCGGCAAGCTGTGTGTCAGCAGCCTGACGTCTACCTTAGGCACCTCGGCCATCGCGGCCAATGCCGTGGCAAACTCGGTCTCGACGCTGGCGAACATCCCCGGCAACACGATGAGCCTTGCCACGATCCCGGTTATCGGGCAGTGCCTTGGCGCAGGCGAGAAAAAGCAGGCGCAGCGTTATTCCGTCACGCTGCTGGGCATCGCCATCACGGGGCTGGCCGTCACGAACGCAGCACTGTTCTTCCTGATGCCCGAGGTCGTGACCTGGTTCAACCTCTCGGCGGAGGCATCCGCCATGTGTACCCACGTGGTCCACTGGTTCAACCTGTTCAGCATCTTCTTCTGGGCGACGAGCTTTACTCTGCCCAACGCCCTGCGCGCGGGCGGCGACGCCAAGTTTACGATGTCGGTCAGCATCGTCAGCATGTGGCTGTTCCGCGTGATTCTGAGCTACATCTTCGTTCTGCAGTTCCACTTAGGACTGACCGGTGTCTGGTTCGGTATGTTCATCGACTGGATCTGCCGCAGCCTGTGTTTCCTTGTGCGGTTTGCCCGCGGGAAATGGATGGAGCATAAGGTGATATAAGACGCAAAAAACTCCCTGCCCGGTGCGGACAGGGAGTTTTCTATTGTATGGCGTGGGAAATTACTCCACCATATACTCAAAATCAATACGGCCCAGCGCCACATCGGCGGCCGCGACCCGGATCTTCATGGAAGAACCCAGCATCCAGCTTTTGCCGGTCAGCGGGTCCAGCATGCTGACGCCGTCGATGACCTGCGGTTCACCCTTGCAGAGCTGCGCGGCGGGGACAAAGCCCTCCACCGTGTTGTCCAGCTCGACAAAGACGCCGCGGGGCGTGATGCCGGCCACCGTGCCGGTGTAGACCTCACCGAGATGGTTGTGCATATACTCGGCCTTGTACAGGTCCTCGACATCGCGCTCAATGCGCACGGCGGCGACCTCCTGCTTGCTGGACTTCTCGCTGGCCTGCTGGGCAAACTCGTTGAAGTCGCGCTGCAGCTGGCTGGCGGAGACGCCGTTCAGCATCTCGGTCAAAATACGATGAATCGCCAAATCGGGGTAGCGGCGGATGGGGCTGGTGAAGTGGGCGTAGTCCGCCAGCACCAGACCGTAGTGGCCCAGAGGCTGCGGGGCGTAGCGGGCCTTCTGCATGCTGCGCAGAATGCCGGTGTGGACGGGGATCTGAATGGGCTGGCCGCGAGTCTCGTCCAGCAGGGCCGCCAGCTCGAGCTGCGTCGGGATGGGGTTCTTGAACTTGGCGTTCAGGCCGCAGGCCAACAGCGTGGCGGACAGCTTCTCCATCTTCTCGGCGTCGGGGGCCTCGTGCACGCGGTAGACGAACGGGGCCTTGTTCGTGCGGCCCGCGTTGGCGGCGCACTGGTTCGCCAGCAGCATGAACTCCTCGATCATGCACTCGGACGTGCCGCGGTCACGCTTGACAATGTCGATGCAGCGTCCGTTCTCGTCCATGACGAGCTTGGCCTCGTTGGACTCGATATCCATGCCGCCGCGGGCCTTGCGCAGGACCAGGCGCTTGCGGTACAGCTCGTCCATCGTGGGCAGCTGGTCAAGCACGGCCTCATATTTCGTCTTGAGGTCGGTCAGGTCGGCGTCTGTTTCAGATTCCGTGGGCTCCAGCAGGGCGTTGATCTCCTTGTACACGCCCTTGACGCGACTGCAGATGACGCTCTTGACGAACTTGTAGCTGCGGATCTCGCCGTTCTCGTCCAGTCGCATCAGACAGGAGAACGCCAGGCGGTCCTCGCCCTCGTTCAGCGAGCAGATGCCGTTGGACAGCTGGGTCGGCAGCATCGGGATGACCTTGTCGGCGTAGTAAATGCTCGTCGCGCGCTCGAACGCTTCCTCATTCAGCGCAGAGCCGGGGCGGACATAATGGCTGACGTCGGCAATGTGAACGCCCAGCTCGTAGCCGTCGTCCAGCTTCTGCAGGCTGATGGCGTCGTCGATGTCCTTCGTCTCGGCGGAGTCAATCGTGAAGATGGGAATGCCGCGCAGGTCCAGGCGCTTCGCGGCCTCGGCGGGGTCAATCGTGGCGTTGTCGTAGGCGCGGGCCTCCTCCAGCACCTCCGGCGGGAACTCCTGGCGGACGCTGCGGCCATACAGGATGGCCTTGGCGCACTCGGACGCATAGTCGGAGGAACCGAATTTCTCGACAACGGCGGCGCGATGGTCGCTGTGGCGGTTGCCGCGGTGGGTGATGAGGAAGCCGACCTTGTCGCCCAGGTGCACGCCCTCGCTCCCCTGCTTGGCCAGCAGGAACTTCACGTCGCGGCAGCCGTCCGGCTCCACGGCCATGCGGCCATCCTCGGACAGGCAGACCGTGCCCGCAAAGCGGTTGTTCGGGACCGTGACCTCGACGACCTCGCCCTCGGAGGAGCCCTCCACGCGCGGGTGGTCGAACAGCTTGACGTTGATCTTATCGTTGGGCATTGCGCCGTGCAGCGCGCGGCCCGGAATGAAGATGTCGCCCTCGCCGTCGTCGCGGCTGGCAAAGCCGAAGCGCGCGGCCAGCTTGACGAGCGTGCAGGGAATCGTGTTGGGGGCTGCAGCATTCTCATAGGTCGCAAAGCCGGGCACATAGGTGCCGTTGCGCATCGACAGCTCGCCGGTGGCGACCATAGCGGAAACGGTGGTGCGCAGGCGGGAGTTGTCCACCTTCAGGTTGTTCTGCAGTTCGCGCAGCGTCATGGGACGGCGCTTGACCGCGTTTAAAATAGATTTCTGTAACGGTGTCATAGTTGCTCCTTTAATTTACGTCGCACCGCCATCCGACGGTGCCCTACCCTTATATACATCCACAAAAAACGGCCCGCCGGGGCGCTGCTTACAAAGCCAAAGCGCTTGGCGGACCCTTTTCATCTTTGTTACCCTGCCAAAATCACAGGCGCGCGCTCAAAACGCAGACGACCAGCGTGACGACAAAGAAAACGACGCCGCAGATCTTGGTCAGCTTGGCCAGCTTGGCGTCCACGCCGCGCTCACGGCCTGCTGCCATCGTGGCGGAGCTTTCGCCCATGATCGCGCCGGACAGGCCCTGGCCCTTCTGCTCCTGCGCGAGGGTGAAAACAACGATCAACACGGACACGGCGATGAGGACGACGCCGAGAACAATCTCATACCAGTTCATTAGATTAGCACTCCTTCTATTTCTATCCACGCCGTCGTGACGTGAAAAGTCTCATGCACCGTACAGTATAGCATAGTTTGCCGCACGTTGCAAGCGCTTTTTTCACGTTTTGGGTGTAAAATCAGTTTTGCAGCGCAATTTGTTCGCCCTGCACCAGCGGATAGCGGACCAGCCTGTCCCCGTCAAGGTTTTCCCGGTGCATATCGACGGCAGTGATCTGGTGGTTGCCGTAGGTCGTGTAGTAGTAAATGCCTCTGTCAGCGTTGCAGCAGCTTGTGTAGAGCGTGATCTCGTACTTGCCGCCGTCCAGCTCACAGCAGCCGCGCTGCTGCTCGACAGCGTGCAGGATGTGGAAGAACTGCCCGACGCTCTCGGCCTCGCCACTGCCGGATTTCGCGTTCATCCGCACAAAGGCCGCACGCACAAAGCGGGACTGGCTGGCCAGATCGCCCGGCAGGCCCAGTGCGCCGAGACCGCGGCTGTAGACGGGCAGGTCAAGGCCGTCCGCAAACGCAACCGCAGGCGTGCGCGGCGAGAGTGCGCGGTAGTTGTTCAGTGCGAAAAGCTGCTGCGGGAACGGCGGATTGTTCGTCAGTACACCGACGGGGTTATCGTAGATGTGCAGGCCGTCGGCAGTGGACTCCACCACGATGCTCCCCGTTTTGTCGGCAATGAGCCAGTGCAGCTGCGCGAGGGGCAACTTCTCACTGAACGGGATATTGACGATGTTGGTTTTTGCAAGCAGCGTGCGCACTTCGGCCAGCGTCGCACAGCTGCCCAGCAGCCAGGGGATCAGTTCAAACTGGGCGACGTTGCTTTTGCCATCCTGCGCCGGGTGGTAGACTGCATTGCCGACAAAGTTCAGCCCTGCGATGCCCAGGCCCTTCTCATTGACGGCGTCATAGTAGAGCGGGTACTCCCCCGCCACATAGGCCATGCCGATCATCGCATATTTTGTGCGGAAGTCCCCCATGCAGCGCAGGCTAAACGGGTAGGCCCGCGGCGTGATCGTGACCTCGTCACCGTAGGAAAATTCATAATCGAGATTGCGGCCAAAGTAGAAACTGTCGGTTGTATAGGTTGCAGCTGTACACATGGTAAACACCCCTTTAATTATAATAGATGCAGCGCGGCCTTCCTGCGTCGAGAATGTAAGGGCGGACATGGTTCGCCCGCGGCACATAGCGGCCGCCGCAAGGTTCACGGGTCAATGGTGAGCATCGGCCCCTGCATTTTCAGTGTAGTTTATATTGTACCACACCCTGCGCGGGATAATCCACCGCCAAATTGTAAACAATGCGTCCTTGCCGAATCCAACGCCATCACAAAAAAGCTTGCGGCGTATAAAAATCTCTCGGTAACAGAAGCGAAATTACCGGGAGAAGGAGAAAACAAAAACGCTGCAAGCCCCGAAAAAAGGCTTGCAGCGGTGCTTTCTGGCGTCCCAGAGAGGATTTGAACC
>OGLX01001534.1_pt1 | contig 11318 bp, 6 predicted proteins | sample 1572821 | NCBI WGS metagenome assembly OGLX01 (sample SAMEA2581908, study PRJEB24529) | metagenome | biome: Human gut stool | place: China | collected 2011 | reverse complement strand
ATCTTCGCGATCCGCTTGTCGAGCGTCCGCACGCCCGACTCACGCGTATACTCGGCGATGATCTTCTCGATGGTCTTCGGCGCGATCCTCAACTGCTTGGCCGAAACGCCGTGCGCCTCGAGCTGCTTCGGGATCAGATGCTTGCGGGCGATCTGCACCTTGTCTTCGAGAATGTATCCCGGTATGTTGATCATCTCCATACGGTCCCTCAGGGCCGGATTGATATTGGCGATGTTGTTGGCCGTAGCGATGAACAGCACCTTCGACAGGTCGTACTCGGTATCGAGGTAATTGTCGTGGAAGGTCGTGTTCTGCTCCGGATCGAGCACTTCGAGCAGGGCCGACGACGGGTCGCCATGGTTGCTGACGGTGATCTTGTCGATCTCGTCCAGTATCACGACCGGATTCGACGAGCCGCAGCGCTTGATCGTCTGGATGATCCGGCCCGGCATCGCGCCGATGTAGGTCTTGCGGTGTCCGCGAATCTCGGCCTCGTCGTGCAGACCGCCCAGCGCGATGCGTCCGAACTTACGCTTGAGCGCCCCGGCCACCGATTTGCCGAGCGACGTCTTGCCGACGCCCGGAGGACCGTACAGGCACAGGATAGGCGACTTCAGATCGCCCTTGAGCTTGATGACGGCCAGATGCTCCAGGATGCGGTCCTTCACCTCGTCCAGCCCGAAGTGGTCGTTGTCGAGCCGCTTCTTGGCATGGTTCAGGTCCAGATTGTCTTTCGTATAGCTTTCCCACGGCAGGTCGAGCATCAGCTGCAGGTAGTTGAGCTGCACGGAATACTCGGCTACGGCCGGATTCATCCGCTCCAGCTTCGAGAGCTCCTTGAAGAACAGCTCCTTCGTCTCGGCTTTCCAGCGCTTTTTGGCAGCCCGCTTGTGCAGCTCGTCGATGTCCTTGTCGGCCGGATCGCCGCCCAGCTCGTCCTGAATCGTGCGTATCTGCTGCTGCAGGAAATACTCGCGCTGCTGCTGGTCGATGTCCTGCTTGACCTTGCTCTGTATCTCGTTCTTCAGCTCGGCCAGTTGCTGCTCGCGGACCAGAATCTCGAGCAGACGTCGCGCGCGGGCCAGCAGGCCCGGAGCCTCCAGCAGGCGCTGGCGGTCGCTGTCGGGCAGATCGAGATTCGAGCAGATGAAATTGATGATGCCGCGCTTGTTGTCGATGTTCTTGATCGCGAACGTAGCTTCCTTGGGCATCTGCGGCGACACGTTGATGATATTCAGCGCGACGTCCTTGATCGAATCGACGAGCGCCTCGAACTCAATGTTGTTCTGATCGGGCGCCGAATCCTTCAGCGTCGCTACCGACGCTTTGAAATAGGGTTCCGACACGACGAACTCGCTGATCTCGACCTTTTCGAGCCCGTGCAGGATGACCGTCAGGTTGCCGTTCGGCATTTCGAGCACTTTCAGAATACGGGCGGCCGTGCCGATACGATACAGGTCGTCCGGTCCGGGCTGCTCGACCTCCGGCTCCTTCTGCAGCACGGCGCCGAGGATTCCCCCGACGCCCTCGACCTCGCGCACGAGCTTCATCGACTTCTCGCGCCCGACCGTAATCGGCGTGATCGAGCCCGGGAAAAGCACCGAGCTGCGGAGCGTCAGAATAGGCAATATCTGGGGTATATCCACTTTCTCGGCAGCTTCCTCGTCGTCGTTGGACATGATCGGAATCACATGATGACGGCCTTCGAGCATATCCGATATGCCCGAAAACTCCTCTTCTTTCTTGCTATATTTTTTATTCATCTTTTCCTTTCGTTTAATCGGCAAATATAGTGCAATTTACCGGAATTAAAAAACAAGCCGCCCGACATCCGGCGAAGCACGGCGGGAGATCGGGCCGAATCCGCCGGCCGTTCCGGCGGAAGTTCCGGAATATAAACGGAACCGAAACCACTATTATTGCAAATGATTATCTTTACGGTTTCCATTCACACCGTGACTGCCATGACTCGACACTTCCTGTTGCTCCTGCTCCTTTTGCCGGGAGCTTTCCGCCTATCCGCAAAACCCCTGCCGAAGGAGTACGTGTGCGACAGCCTGCCCGTGCTCGCCGAGCGATGCCGGCAACTGCTCGAGACGGCCTACATGGCCGACAGCCTGGTCGGCGAGACCGACTCGCTGCCAGGCTGGGAAGGACTGCCCGTCAGGCTGTACGAATACCGTACGGGACCCGACATCCGGACCGGGCAGCCGAAAAAAGGGAAGGTCTATCTGCTGAATCCGTCGCCCGAAAAGCTGGCCCGCTGGATCGCCACCGCCTGCTGGAAGGCGCGCGGCAGCCTCGAGTACCGCTACACCGACAAACTGCTGCGATGGATCCGCAGCCAGTCGGGCGGCCAGTTTCCCGTGCGGGGCGTCGTCTACGAGGCCATGTACGAACCGGGACGCTACGATCCCTATGTGTTCAAGGACGGCGTGACGGTTTACGTGGCCGATCCGAACCGGATGCCTGCCGACGGACACTGCACGGACGAGCAGCTCGAATTCTACCTGAGGCTGACCGATGCGGACCTGAAACCCTACACCGGCCGCTACGCCCGGATCGCCAGCACGACGCGCGAGCAGTATCGCGCCGCCGGCGGCACGGAACGGGTGGGCGACAGCGACAGGAATCGCCGCATCGAGTGGCTCGACGTCGTCCGGCGACTATACCGGCAGGCATGGGAATCGGATGAAAACCGGCTGATCACGGCATGGGCCGAGGCGAACCTGTAAATGTCCGATAAATTTGCTATTTTTGCGAGGATAAACGCTAAACATTTCTGACAAGCCATGAAAATCGACGACAAATACGCTCCGCAGCAGATCGAGCCGAAATGGTACGACTACTGGATGCGGCACGACATGTTCCACTCGGAGCCCGACGAGCGGGAGCCCTATACGGTGGTCATCCCGCCGCCGAACGTGACCGGCATGCTGCACATGGGGCACATGCTCAACGAGACGATTCAGGACGTGCTCGTGCGCCGCGCCCGGATGCAGGGCAAGAACGCCTGCTGGGTGCCGGGAACCGACCATGCGTCGATCGCCACGGAGGCCAAGGTCGTCCAAAAGCTCAAGGCCGAGGGCATCGACAAGAGCTCGCTCACGCGCGAAGAGTTCCTCCGCCATGCGTGGGAGTGGAAGGAAAAGCACGGAGGCATCATCCTGAGCCAGTTGCGTAAACTCGGGGCCTCGTGCGACTGGGCCCGCACGAAGTTCACGATGGACCCGGAGATGAGCCGCAGCGTGATCAAAGTGTTCGTCGACCTCTATAACAAGGGAAAGATATACCGCGGCGTCCGGATGGTCAACTGGGACCCGGCCGCGCAGACGGCGCTGTCGGACGAAGAAGTGGTCTACCGCGAGTCTCAGGGCAAGCTCTACTACCTGCGCTACCGACTCGAGGGGACGGACCGCTATCTGATCGTCGCGACGACACGCCCCGAAACCATTCTGGGAGACACGGCGCTATGCGTCAACCCCGACGACGAGCGGTACAAAGACCTGCCGCAGGACGCCCGCGTCGTCGTGCCGCTGGTCGGCCGCTCGATTCCGGTCATCCGCGACAGCTACGTCGACATCGAGTTCGGAACCGGCGCGCTGAAGGTAACCCCGGCCCACGACGTGAACGACTACATGCTGGGCGAGAAGTACAACCTTGAGACGATCGACATCTTCAACGACGACGGCACGCTGAACGAGCACGGCGGCCGCTACGCGGGCATGGACCGTTTCGCCGTGCGCGAGCAGATCGAGCGCGATCTGGCCTCGGCCGGCCTGCTCGAGAAGGTCGAGGCCTATACGAACAACGTGGGCTACTCCGAGCGGACCAGCGTCGCCATCGAGCCGAAGCTGTCGATGCAGTGGTTCCTGAAGATGGACGAGCTGTCCAAACCCGCATTGGAGGCCGTTATGGACGACACGGTGCGTCTGGTTCCCTCGAAGTTCAAGAACGTCTACCGGCACTGGATGGAGAACGTGCGCGACTGGTGCATCTCGCGCCAGCTGTGGTGGGGTCAGCAGATTCCGGCCTACTATCTCCCGACGGGAGGCTACGTCGTGGCCGAAACGCCCGAGCAGGCGCTGGAGCTGGCCCGCGCGAAAAGCGGCAACCCGGACCTGAGCCTGCACGAGCTGCGGCAGGATCCGGACGTGCTCGACACGTGGTTCTCGTCGTGGCTGTGGCCGATCTCGGTATTCGACGGCATCAACCGCCCCGATAACGAGGAAATCAAGTACTACTATCCGACCAACGACCTGGTCACGGCTCCCGACATCCTGTTCTTCTGGGTGGCGCGGATGATCATCGCCGGGTACGAATACCGGGGCGAACGCCCGTTCCGCAACGTCTACCTGACGGGAATCGTCCGCGACAAGCTGCGCCGCAAGATGAGCAAATCGCTCGGCAACTCGCCCGACCCGCTCGACCTGATCGCGCAGTACGGGGCCGACGGCGTACGCATGGCCATGTTGCTGTGCTCGGCCGCAGGCAACGACCTGCTGTTCGACGATTCGCTCTGCGAGCAGGGCCGCAACTTCGGCAACAAAATATGGAACGCTTACCGTTTGGTAAGCGGCTGGCCGGTCGACGAAAGCCTCGCGCAGAGCGAATGCAACGCCGCGGCAGTCCGCTGGTTCGACTCGATGCTCGAGAAGACGCTGCGTCAGGTCGAGGAGCATTTCGCCGAATACCGCATTTCCGAAGCGCTGATGCTGATATACAAGCTGTTCTGGGACGAATTTTCGGGCTGGTATCTCGAGATGGTCAAGCCGGCCTACGGACAGCCTATCGACCGGCCGACGCTCGACGCCACGATCGGATTTTTCGACAAACTGATGCGGATGCTGCATCCGTTCATGCCTTTCGTCACGGAAGAAATCTGGCAGGACATCGCGCCGCGGCGCGACGGCGAGAGCGTCTCGCTCGCACCGATGCCCGAACCCGCCCCCTGCGACGAAACGCTGCTCGAACAGGTCGAACTGCTCAAGGAGACCGTCACGGCCGTGCGCAACGTTCGCAAGCAGCGCAACCTGCCCGCCAAGGAGCCGCTGGAACTCCGAGTGATTGCCGACGAGAACTATCATCCGGAACTCGGCGCGCTGCTGCGCAAGACGGCAAACCTGACGGACGTCGAGACCGTCGCGGAAAAGCCGGCCGACGCCGCCTCGTTCATCGTCAAGACGACGCAATATTTCGTACCGCTGGACGGAAAGATCGATGTTGAGGAAGAGCTCAAAAAGCTGCAGCACGACCTCGCCTACTACGAAGGTTTTCTGGCTTCCGTACGGAAAAAGCTCGGCAACGAGCGCTTCGTGCAGAATGCCCCGGCACAAGTGGTAGAGAACGAGCGAGCCAAACAGAACGACGCCGAGGCCAAGATCAAAGCGCTGAAAGAGCGTATCGCAACGCTCGGGCGATAAGACTTCCGCATAACGAACAAAACCGCGATTCCCCGAGCCGTTGCGGCTCGGGGAATCCGTTTTTACCGGCCGAAGGCGAGGCTTATCTCGCCGTTCGTCGCCGGCTCCGAATATCGGCGTACAGACAGCAACGCCGTTACGAAGCTGAACGACCCGCCGGAAGACACAGGGGCGGGAGTGCCCGACTCGTTATTCGTCAGACCGCACACAGACACGATTCCCGCCGCTTTCCGACCGGTAGCAGCAGAATCCGGACCATGCGAACCATTGAGAGCCCGGTCTTCTCGGAGCATCGAAACTCCATTTCCGACCGACGCGCCGCACCCCGCCGTCCCCCTTCCGAATGCCTTGCACACGAAAGTTCCTTATGAAAAAGAGAAACGCGTTCCCGACACCGTTCCACCCGCTTCCCGTCCCGGCAATCTCTCTCAACAGTCGCAAGACGTCACCGGATTTTCCGCATTTATTACTAACTTAGCCATGTCGAATCCCCCTCTCCCCTTTCCCAGCCGGAGAAGCGGTTCCGACGCCTAAATCCACAACGATTCCATGCTGCCTGCCACCGACTCGACCGCCTTTCTGATCGGACAAACGATCGGTTTCCTGTTCGTTTTCTTCCTGCTGGTGATTTTCCCCATGCTGGCGATTCTGCGCATGGCCCGCCATGTCGGAATCGGCGGGTCCGACCGGGTCCTCTGGGTCGTCGTCATCTATTGTATGCCCCTGTTCGGTCCCGTCACCTATTTCATATGGGAGCTGACCAAAGGGCGGAAACTACGCCGCACGGTTCCGGAAGCGGTCAGGCCGAACTCGGGGACGCCGGTCGCCCGAAAGAAAAGCGAACCGTATCCCGTCCGGTCCCGGTCTCCGAACCGGCCGGCCGCGCCCGGGCATTCCGGGACCGACTACCGCCTGCGGAACCGGCTCCGGCCGCTTCTCAAGAACCTACCCGAAAGGGAAAGGACCGGCCCGGTACGGCCTGCCGCCACGCCGTTAGCCGGCACCGGACGAGGATACGCCGGAGAATGAAACGGCAGGGCCGCTCCCGTTGCCGGAAGCGGCCCTTCGCCGGTATATTCGGACCTCCGATCAGCGGAGAATGATCTCGTTGGACCCGATCAGGTTTCCGTCCGTATAGATTTTGACGCGGTACTTTCCGCTGGTAATGCCCGATCCGTTATAAAACAGACTCACGCTCAAATCGTTGTTCTGATAGTCGACCTGACGGGCGGCCGAGAAGGTGATCTTATCGCCCTCGAAGTCGAACAGCGCGTTGCTCGCGTTGGCCAGCACATAGCCGTCCGGACCGATGATCTGCACGTACACCGTCCGCTCGCCGGGCTCGGCCAGTTCGTTGCCGACCAGCACCAGATCGACTCTCAGGCGTTCCGCGCGGCTCGCGCGCGACACTTCGCGGTCGGACTTGCTCAGCGCCAGCAGACGGATATCGCGCGCCCGTATCACGGCGCCCTGACGCACCTTCGTCGAGAGTTCCTGCGACTTTTCCTCGGCCGTCTCGGCCCGCAGCTTGTAGGTGGTGATCATTTTGCGGATCGTCGTATTCTCGTTGACGAGCTTCTTGTTGATCCGGTCGAGCGAGTCGATCTGACGGATGTATCCTTCCATCACGGTACGCATGTAGCTCATCTGTTTCTCGTAGTTGCGTATCTTGGAATAGCTCAGCCGCCGCTCCTTCTGCAGCTTGTCGAGCAGCGAGTCGGCCTGATGCTTGACGCCCTCGTAGTGGACGGCCAGCGTATCGTTCATCGTCTTGAGCGTATCGTAGTCGTTCATCAGCGAAGTAAGCTGGCGGGTCAGCGTATCGCGCTCGATCGCGAAATCGTCCTTCATCTGCTTGACCTGCAGGAAGTAGATCGCCGACAAGGCCGCCAGAATCAGCGCCATGATGACGATCATGATCTTCAGACCCTTCACCGACTTGTTGGGACCTCCCTCGCCGTACGGATCGTTGCCGTAGGAACCATAGTCGTAGTTCGGACCGTAGTTTTGGGGATTGTACTTCGGGTCGTAGCCGGAATGGCCGTTCTGATTGCTGTAGTCTTCCATAAGCCGTAAGGTTACACAGGACAAATATAGAAATTTTATTTGATTTTGCTATCCAGCGGATACTTCAGGTTTTTCCAGCTTATCAGTCGCGCGCGGATCGACCCGACGCGGATCGGCGACTCGACGTAGAGCGGAATCCGGTTCCGGTCGTCCGATATCCATATCGTGAACTCGCTGCCGTCCTCGAACGATTCGCCGGTAGAGGTAGCCAGCTCGCAACGGAACTTCAGCGTGCGGAACTTGCCCGTTCCGCGTATGTTCTTGACCTCCCGGCCGAGAAAGCGGTAACGGATCGGGCGGATCGTATCCTCCAGCACCAGATTCATCAGCGACGATCCGGAGCGCTCGATACCGGTCAGGTCAGCGCAACGCAGATTGAAAAACGAGGCCAGCGCGTCGTAGCTGCCGTCCGACAGATCGAGCCTCTTGTGATTGCTGTCCGGATTCTTGTGGTTGCGGAACGTGTTATTGACCACGCGGCTGTCCCAGTCGTAGACGAAGCGCGTCGAATAGCGGTACTTGCCTTCGCGGATTTCGCTGCGCAGCTCCAGCGGCCGCAGCGTGGCGGAATCGAGCGTGCTGACATACTGGTCGTTCAGATCGAAGAACCACTTGTAAAACGGATACACCACGCCGTGCGCATCGACCGTATAGGCCCGGCGGCCGCCGTAGTCGCCCAGCGTCGTTCGGAACGTCACGCCGGCCACGTCGGTATTGACGAAGCTCACTTTGTAGCTTACGGCATACTCGAGCTCCTCGCCATGCGCGAAAGCGTGTTCCACGGGAACCGTGCCGCCAATCTGTGCCGCCGAGGAACAAACCGCCATCGCCGATAGCACCGTAAGAATCGATCGTGTCATAGAAAGCTTTTTTATGCGACACCCGCCCCTTGCGGCGGGAAGCCGCATCCTCCCTCGTCAATATAACGGGGGAAACGGCGTAAAGTTATGAAATCATGCTGAAATCAGCGTTCTCAGCCGAATTATATTTATCGGACAATTCCTTCAGCATGGCATTCCGTTCCAGGTGCGGGTCCTGCTCCAGAATCCGCTCGGCCGCGCTCCGGGCGAGCGAGAGAATCTGTCCGTCGCGGCCGAGACTGGCTATCTTCAAATCAAAGGCCAAACCGCTCTGAAGCGTTCCGCTCAGATCGCCCGGACCGCGAAGCTGAAGGTCCATCTCGGCAAGCCGGAAACCGTCGGTCGTCTGCACCATCGCACCCAGACGCTTGCGAGACTCGGCCGAGAGCTTGTCGCCGCTCATCAGGATGCAGTACGACTGCTCGGCCCCGCGCCCCACGCGGCCCCGAAGCTGGTGAAGTTGCGAGAGTCCGAAGCGCTCGGCGCTCTCGATCACGATGATCGACGCGTTCGGCACGTCGACGCCGACCTCGATCACGGACGTGGCGACCATGATGTGCGCGACGCCGCGTTTGAACAGGTCCATGCCGTACTCCTTGTCGGCGGCCTTCATCTTGCCGTGCACGACGACGGTCACGTACTCCGGCGGCGGAAATGCCTGTACGATGCCGGAATAGCCGTCCTCCAGGTCCTTATAGTCCATTTTTTCGGACTCCTTGATCAGCGGGTAGACGACGTAGACCTGCCGTCCCCGCTTGATCTCGTCGCGGATGAATCCGAATACCCGGAGCCGGTGCGAATCGCGGTAATGAACGGTTTTCACCGGCTTGCGGCCCGGCGGCAGCTCGTCGATCACCGACACGTCCAGATCGCCGTAGAGCGTCATCGCCAGCGTTCGCGGAATCGGGGTGGCGGTCATCACGAGCACATGGGGAGCCGCCTGCGGATTCTTGCTCCACAGCCGTGCCCGCTGCTCGACGCCGAAACGGTGCTGCTCGTCGATCACGACGAAGCCGAGATTACGGAAACGGACTCCGTTCTCGATCAGCGCATGCGTTCCGATCAGTATGTCGATCTCGCCCGAGAGCAGGCCTTCGGAGAGTTCCGCGCGCTCCTTCTTCTTCGTCGAGCCGGTCAGCAAGCCGACGCGCAGGCCGATCCCCTCGGTCATCCGCACGATCGACGCATAATGCTGCGACGCGAGAATCTCCGTCGGAGCCATCAGGCAGGCCTGAAAGCCGTTGTCGCAAGCCAGCAACATGCTCATCAATGCGACGAGCGTCTTGCCGCTGCCCACGTCGCCCTGCAGCAAGCGGTTCATCTGATGCCCGGTCACGGTGTCCTGACGGATTTCGCGGATCACGCGCTTCTGCGCCCCGGTCAGAGGAAACGGCAGCCGCTCGTTATAAAACGTATTGAAAAGCCTGCCCACGGTCGGGAACAGGAATCCGTCCTCCCGCGAGGTGCGGGCGTGTCGCTGTTGCAGAATATTGAGCTGGATGCCGAGCAGCTCGTCGAACTTGAGACGCAGCTCGGCGTCGCGCAGCGCCTGCTGCGAAGTCGGAAAATGGATATTATAGAGCGCGTCGCGCAGCGGAACGAGACCGTACTCGCGGATCACCTCGTCGGGCAAGGTTTCGCGCAGCCGTCCGTCGACCTGCGGCCACAAATTGCACATCAGCGAATGAATCGCCTTCGTACCCAACTGCGCGTTGCTCAGTTTTTCGGTCGTGCTGTACACGCCTTGCACGGACGAGTGGAATCGGTTTTTCTGGTCGAGCACCGACTCGACCTCGGGATGCACCAGGCTGAGCACCCCGCCGAAAAAGGCCGGACGGCCGAACACGATGTACTCGCGTCCCTGCTCGAGCCGCTTCTCGATCCAGCCGATTCCCTTGAACCACACCAGCTCGGCCGTACCCGTCGCGTCGGCGACCGTCGCGACGAAACGCTTCTTGGCGCCCGCCCCGACATGCCGGAAGCCCGTGATGCGGACCTGTAGCTGCACATAGGTCAGCGAGTCGTCCCGCAGCTCGCCGATCCGCCAGATACGGCTGCGGTCGATGTAGCGGAACGGGAAATGGTAGAGCAGATCGCCCAGCGTCCGGATGCCGAGCTCCGAGCGCAGCAACCGTGCCCGGCGTTCTCCGACGCCGCTGAGAAACTGGATGTCATTGTCGAGAATGTAGCCCACCGCGCTTCTGCAATTTAACGCAAATATACCGAATCTTCCGCCAACGTTTCGTAACTTTGCAGCAAATACGAACGTTTATGGACAAGTTTTGCGACTCGCTGACCCGTTTTTCGCGCCGTCCGACGGACGAGGTCCGGATCGGGACGGTCGGCGTCGGGGGCGACAACCCGATCCGGCTCCAGTCGATGACCAACACGGATACGAACGACACGGAGGCTTCTGTCGCCCAGGTCGAACGCATTGCGGCGGCCGGAGGCGAAATCGTCCGGCTGACGGCTCAGGGGCGTCGCGAAGCCGCCAATCTGGGCCGTATCCGCGCGTTGCTCGACAACCGGGGATGCCGCGTGCCGCTCGTGGCCGACATCCATTTTCTGCCCGCCGCCGCCCTCGTGGCGGCCGAACAGGTCGAGAAGGTACGGATCAATCCCGGCAACTGGAACGAGCGGGGCGGCGAGTTCGACGAGCTGTTGTCGACATGCCGCCGGCGCGGAGTCGCGCTGCGCATAGGCGTCAACCACGGTTCGCTGTCGCCTTCGATCATGGAACGCTACGGCGACACGGTCGAAGGCATGGTCGCCTCGGCCATGGAGTATTTGCGCCGCTGCCGCGAGGCGTCGTTCGGACAGGTCGTCGTCTCGATCAAGTCGAGCAACGTGCGCGTGATGGTGCAGGCCTATCGGATGCTGGTCGCCGCGATGCGTCGCGAGGGAATGCGCTATCCGCTGCATCTGGGCTATCAGCTCTGCCAGTTGGCGGATGGAGATATTCGATTCT
>OGLX01001531.1_pt1 | contig 11339 bp, 8 predicted proteins | sample 1572821 | NCBI WGS metagenome assembly OGLX01 (sample SAMEA2581908, study PRJEB24529) | metagenome | biome: Human gut stool | place: China | collected 2011 | reverse complement strand
TCTCCATCAGCTCAAAGGGGTCGCGGGCTTCGCGGTCCATCTTGTTGATGAAGGTGAAGATGGGGATGTGGCGCAGGGTGCAGACCTTGAACAGCTTGATGGTCTGGGCCTCGACGCCCTTTGCGGCGTCGATGACCATGACAGCCGAGTCGGCTGCCATCAGGGTGCGGTAGGTGTCCTCCGAGAAGTCCTGATGGCCCGGGGTGTCCAGAATGTTCACGCACTTGCCTGCGTAGTTGAACTGCAGCACAGAGGAAGTGACGGAGATGCCTCGCTGCTTCTCGATGTCCATCCAGTCGGACACGGCGTGCTTTGCGCTCTGCTTGCCCTTGACAGAGCCTGCCTGATTGATGGCTCCACCGTACAGCAGCAGCTTTTCGGTCAGCGTCGTTTTGCCGGCGTCGGGGTGGCTGATGATAGCAAACGTCCGGCGGCGCTCGATTTCTTCACGATTTGTCATAAAAGTTTCGTTCTCCTGAGATGCGGCCCCGCGAAGGGCCGGGTGGATGTATCAGCAAACAATAGGGTCTGTTTACATGGGAAACTCTCCTATAAAATTACATACAACGCTTATTTTAACAGAAAATCCACATGGATGCAAGAGTTTTTGCTATTTTTTCAGAATAAGGCAGGGCAGGGGCGCGGTGTCGGCCCAGTTGGCAAAATCGCACACCAGTACGGTATATTTTTCCAGCGGGAGAGCCCGCAGCCAGCTGAGGATGCTCTGCTTTTCGTCCGTGCCGATGACTCGCCCGCTGTAGAGGATGGCGCTGAGCACGCCGCCGGTGCGCAGCGCCGCGAGGGCGGCTTCCAGCGCAGGGATGCTGCTGTCTGCTGTGGAGAAGACGCTGTGGTCGGCCCCGGGCAGCCAGCCGAAGTTGAACATCACGATGTCCGCCGTGCCGGGCCGGACATACTGTAAGAGGTTCGCGTGGCTGTCGCAGATAAGCTCTGCCGTAAGGCCCTGCTTTTCGAGCCGGGCGCGGGTGGAAGTGATGGCCTCGGGCTGGATGTCGAAGCCCAGCACCCGGCCTTCCGGGCCGGCAAGGCGGCAGAGGAACGCCGTGTCGCCGCCGTTGCCGCAGGTGGCGTCGATGCAGAGCTTCGGGTGGGGGAGATGGGCGGCAAGATAGTCCTGCACAAAGCGCACCGCCGTCAAATCGGGGGTGCGGCGGCGGACGAGCCGCCCATCCTCAGGCGCAAAGCCGAATTTCTGCCAGAACAGCCCTTCGCCCTCGTCGGCGGGCAGGGGCGCGGTGAACACCGTCGCAGCCTCCCGGTCATAACCGCCGAACCGGCGCAATATCTCTTTTAACAGGTAGGAGCCGTAGCCTTTCCGCCGCCACTGGGGCAGGACGGACAGGGCCGTGATGTCCGCGCCTTTTGGGGTGGGCGTGACGTCGCACTGGCCGATGATGTCGGCCTCTTTATAAAGGGCAAAGCCCGTTTGAGTGGCGCTGATTTTCATAGAAACTCCTTAGGACTTGGAAGCTGTTTCCATAACCATTGCACACCGTCTGAACGGCTTTTTTGACCGCATTCTGCGTTGCTTTCCCTTGCAATCCGTCAGGATTGCTGCGGAAAATCGCCTTGCCTGCGGGCAAAAAATCTCGTTTATCCGGCGCACTCTGGCTATGGAAACAACTTCTGATTTCACACATTCTTCACTGGGGAAACGATTGATTTTCACAATTAGCAGATAGAATAAAACCGTGCCAGAGAGGAGCGGAAAAGCTCTTCCCCCGACCATATCCCTTAGAAAGGAAGTAATCACGATGGATGAAAACAAATGGGAATATGACTATTCCTCTTCCAATAATCCTGCCGGTGATACCGGCTACCCCAATGTAGGTTCCAGCGGCATGAACACCGCAAACACTGCTTCTGCCTTCAGCGAGAGCACCCAGCCTTCCGGCGGCGCAACGCCGCCCCCCGCAGGCCCGCAGAACACAGCCCCTGCCGCGCCGAAAAAGCCCAGGAAGAACGCAGGCAAGGCTGTAAAGAGCATCGTTGCTCTGGTGCTGGCCGCAGCCATGGGCTTTATGGGCGGCTTTGTGGGCGCACGCTTCGGCGGCAATAACAAAGTCATCATCCAGCAGGTGGAGCGGTCTAGCAGCTCTTCGGCAGACTCTGAGAGCGCCGCCGAAGGCACGACTGTTTCCAGCGGCATGAACACCGCACAGGTGGCCAAGACCGTCAGCCCCAGCGTCGTGGTCATCACCACCGAGCAGGTGGTCTACTCCCAGTGGTCCTGGTACGGCCAGAGCCAGGTGGAGAGCGGCGCCGGCAGCGGCGTCATCATCAGCTCGGATGGCTACATCCTCACCTGTGACCATGTCGTGAGCGGCGCGTCCAACATCACCGTCACCATCGGCGACAAGGACTACACCGCCACCGTCGTGGGCGAGGATTCCACCAGCGACATCGCCGTCATCAAGGTCGATGCCGACGGCCTGACCCCCGCCATCGTGGGCGACAGCGACAAGCTGGCCGTGGGCGACAACGTGCTGGCCGTGGGCAACCCGCTGGGTGAGCTGGGCGGCACTGTCACCAGCGGCATCGTCAGCGCCCTGAACCGCAGTGTCTCCATCCAGAGCTCCAGCTCTGTCAACACCATGTCCCTCATTCAGATGGATGCTTCTGTCAGCCCCGGCAACTCCGGCGGCGGCCTGTTCAACATGAACGGCGAGCTGATCGGCATCGTCAACGCAAAGTCTTCCAGCTCTGACGCTGAGGGTCTGGGCTTCGCCATCCCCATCAACGACGCCATCAAGGTGGCGCAGGACCTGCTGGAGAACGGCTACGTCACGGGCCGTCCCTACATGGGCATCACCTATCTGGCTGTCACCGACGCACAGACGGCGGCACAGCTGGGCGTCAACGCCTACGGCATCTACGTCGTGGACGTCGTGTCCGGCGGCCCAGCCGATAAGGCGGGCCTCAAGGCCGGCGACCGCATCGTCAGCATCGACAACACCGAGGTAGCCCAGAAGACCGACCTTGGCACCCTGATGCAGGAGCACTCCGCCGGGGACACGCTGTCCATCACCATCGCCCGCGACGGTCAGATGCAGACTGTCAGCCTGACGCTGGGCGAAAAGAACGCCTCCAACAGCGGCAATAGCACCAACGGCGCATCCCGTCAGGAGAAGTCTGCCGAGTCTGCACCTCAGCAGGACCCGCAGGGCTAAAAGTTAAGACATCCCCCAGAAGTTCCTTTCTTCTTGTTGGGCGGCTTGTCGCGTAAAGCGGCGGGCCGCTTTTTTTATTATATCTGGCCGAAAATCGTTGCACTGTATGGCAGCAGTGTCACTTCGCCGCCGCAGACCCGGCTGGAGCCTTTCCAGAGCGCAGACGATACGCCGTCGCTCAGCAATTTCCACTGGCCGTCGGGCAGGTGGACCCGCTTTTCTTCTTCCGTGGGATTGTAAAAGACGCAGAGCGCCCGCCATGCCGCGCCGTCGCCGGGTGCGGCAGGCAAAGTCCAGCCCACGAGGGGCTGTTCCAGCGAGAAAAACTTGATAGCCGCCGGGCTGGCCGCGTCCGAGGCGCTCAGGCGGGGGAACTGCGCCCGCAGGCCCAGGAGCCCCCGGTAATAGTCCACCAGTCCGTGGAACTGCGCGGCCCGCTTCCAGTCCAGACGGTTGAGGGAGGGCGAAGAGCGGAAGCTGTTGCCCTGACCTTTTTTGGTGCGGGCGAACTCCTCACCCGCCTGCATGAAGGGCAAACCGAAGCTGGTCAGGTAGATGCCCGCCGCCAGCCGGTTCTGTGCCAGTGCCACGGTGTCCCGGGCGGTGAACTCCGGCTTTTCGTAGCGGACGCAGAGCAGCTTGTCCCACAGGGTAAAGTTGTCGTGGGCGGAAACGTAGCTCACGATCTGGCTGGGCGCGTGGGGCGGCAGACGGTCACTGCGGCACCATGCCGCCACCGCTGCGCCGATATCCCAGAAGCTGCCGGGCTTGCCCTCCACATAGCCCGGCTCCCGGGCATCGAAGCAGCCGCCCTTGATGGCGTCCCGGGTGTCGTCGCAGAAGATGCCCACCCGCTCGTTGAGCATGGCAAGGTTCGCCTTGTTGGCCTCGTACCGGTGCAGCTGGCTGGCACCGCCCTGCCACGGCTCGCCGTACAGCAGGATATCCCGCCCGCCGGGCAGGCTGTCCAGCGCGGCGCGCACCGCGTTGATGCTCTCGGCATCGTACAGGCCCATCAGGTCGAACCGGAAACCGTCAATGTGGTACTCCTTTGCCCAGTAGAGGATGGAGTCGATGAGGTACCGCCGCGCCATGGGGCGCTCGCTGGCAAACTCGTTGCCGCAGCCGCTGCCGTTGGAAAAGCTGCCGTCCGGGTTCTGCCGGAAAAAGTAGTACGGCACGGTGTTGTTCAGGGGGTTCTCGGTGCGGTAGGTGTGGTTATACACCACGTCCATCACCACCCCGATGCCCGCCGCATGGAGGGCGGCGATCATCTCGCGGCACTCCCGGATACGCACCTCGCCCCGGGTGGGGTCGGTGGAGTAGCTGCCCTCCGGCACGTTGAAGTTGGTGGGGTCGTAGCCCCAGTTATATTGCCGCAGCAGGGGTTTTGCCTCGTCCACGCTGCCAAAATCAAAAATGGGCATCAGCTGGACGTATTTTACCCCCAACCGCTTGAGGTAGTTCAGGCAGGTGGGGTGGATGCCGTCGCCGTGCAGGGTGGTGCCCTGCTGGGTAAAGGCCATATATTTGCCCCGCCACGCCGGGCGCACCCCGCTGGCGGCATCCTGCGAGAGGTCCCGCACGCTCACCTCCCACACGGCGCGCTGCGCCGGGGGGATATTGGGGCGCACATCCCGCTCCCACCCGGAGGGTGCGGTGCGGGCAAGGTCTACGATCATGCTGCGGACGCCGTTTACCCCCGCCGCCCGGGCGTAGGGGTCGCCGGTCTCGCGGGTGATGCCGTCCACGGTGACGGCAAAGGTATAGTAGCGGCCGTGCTGCTCCCCGGGCAGCCAGACGCTCCACACCCCCTGCGCTCCGCGCACAAGGGGCTTTGTGCCCAGCACGGCACCGCCGTCTCCCTTATGGTATAAGGTCACGGTCACCGCTTCGGCGGTGGGTGCCCACAGCCGCAGACAGGTGCCGCCGGGGGTGTAGTCCGGCCCAAGGGGGCCGGTATAGTAGTTTTCGCGGTGGAAGGGTACGTTTTCAAACAGTGTTTTCCACTGGGCAGGCGTTTTTGCGGCCATGGTCAGATTCATTCCTTCTTAAAAGATTCGTTATCTTCAGTGTATCGGACAACAGGCTTTTTTTCAAGAGGGAATCGACGGTTACCATGAAAATCAATTTTCCGCATGAAGGCTTCCCCCGCCGCGCGGCTGTTTCCGCAGGAAACCAGCGCGGCAGCTGCCGTTTGCCGTCACGACCCCTTTCCATGAAAATGGGGTTCAGAAACGCCCGCAGGCGTTTCTGAACCCCGAAATTTAAAATTATTTTTCCGCTGAACATGGCCAGAGCGCAAGCGGAGGCCATTTAAAATCGTCTCACTCCAGATACATCCGCCGCAGCCGCATCAGGCGGGCGGGGGTCAGGCCGTATTCGGCTTCCAGATAGCTCTCGGCGCTGCCGTAGTCCTGCCGGATGGTGCGCAGCACAAAGGGCGCAGTCTCCGGGTCTACCCCGGCGGAGGACTGCCAGCGCATCCGCTGCGCCGGGTCGGCGGCGATCTCCGCCGCATGGTCAGCCATGGCCTTTTCGATCTCGGCGGCGCGGCAGAGGTTGGTGCGGGCATAATCTGCGCAGATGGTCTCGTCCGAGGCACCCAGCGCCAGCAGGATCAGCATGGCGGCTACGCCGGTGCGGTCCTTGCCCGCCGTGCAGTGGAACAGGATGGGCGTCTCGCCGGCTTCCAGCGCCCGGAACAGCTCCTTGAAGGCCTTGTTGCCGGTGAGCATCTGCCGGTACATCAGCTGGGTGAGGTTCGTCCCGGCAGGGGCGCTCTGCACCAGCCGCTGGATGTCGTTGGGAGAAAAATCGATCTCCTGCCCGGTGGCATCCCGCAGGCCGCAGATCTGCACCAGCCGTGCGCCGTCCGGCACATAGTCCGGCAGCTTGGCGGCCTCTGCGCCGCTGCGCAGGTCAAGGATGAGCCGCAGCCCCAGCCCGTCCAGCCGGGCGCGGTCGGCTTCGGTGGTCAGCCGCCCGGTGGGGAAACCCCGGTAGATCTGCCCCCACTTTACGGTCTTGCCCTCGTCGGCGCGGTAACCGCCCAGCTCCCGGAAGTTGTTGCCGCCTGCAAAGGGCAGCTGGGTGCCCGGGACGGGATGCTCCGGGGCAGCCTTTGCGGCGGCGCTGGAAAGCACCGGTGCGGTGTAGAAGGGCTTTGCGGGCCGTCCCCGGCGGGGCGGCAGGCTGGCGGTGCTGCCCAGAACCTCTAACAGGTAGCTGCGCAGCAGGTCGATATAGGCAGAGCTGGTGTCCCGCCGCTGCACCAGTGAGACGCACAGCGGGGGCATATCCTCCAGCAGCACGTCCCGCACCCGGTCCAGCTCCCGCCGGGCGCCGGGCTCGTAGCGGGTCAGGCAGGTGCACAGCTGCTCCTGCACCAGATAGTAGGCCTGATAAAAGCTGGGGCCGATCTCGGCGTTGGGGGCAAAGCCCGCCCGGGCGCAGGCCGCCCACAGCGGGCTGAACAGATCCTGCCGCAGGCTGGGCAGCAGCACCCGCTGCCCGCGCAGTTCTGCCAGCGGGATGCGCTCCTTTTCCCAGAAGGGATGTCCCCGGGGCACCAGCAGGCAGGCGGGGTCCGCCCGCAGGGTGGTGCGCGCCAGCACCGGCGCGGCGCAGCCAAGGTCGATGACCAGACCCGCGTCCAGCTCGCCCTGCTCTACCCCATCGGCCACGGCGTCGTTGTCCAGCAGGCGGAACCGCATCTCCACATGGGGGTACTGCTGCCGGAACTTGTCCAGCTGGGTCTCCAGCCCGGGCAGATAGTCCGGCACCAGCGCCACGCTGATGCCGATGCGCACCGGCTGGGCAGACTGGATCTCTGCCCGCAGCGCAGCCTGCATCTGCTGGAACTGCTCCACCACCGGGGCGGCGTGGCGCTGCAGGCTCATGCCCCGGTCGGTGAGCGCCAGCTTGTGGTGGGCGCTGATGAACAGCGGCCCGCACATTTCGGCCTCCAGCGCAGAGATGCTCTGGCGCAGCGCCTGCCGCGACAGGAACAGCCGCTGTGCGGCGCGGGTATAATTCATTTCTTCGCACAGGGTCAAAAAGTAGTGCAGCTGGCGGATATCCATGGTCTCCTCCCGGGAAAGTTCGTTCTGGAAAAAGAATACCGCTTTTTCGGCGGAATGTAAAGAGAGGACAGCAAAATGGGGTCAACCCTCTCAGTCTGCCCCCGCTGGTCGCAGCTTATTAGTGCTGACCGACAGATGCGTAAAAGCTCCCCCTGAGAGGAACGACTTCCCCCGCTCCGGGGGAAGATGTCACCGCAGGTGACAAAAGGGGGAATCTGGTATCGCATAGCGATGACTGAGAGGGTTCTTCCCCTTCAAAAAAGGAACACCGGAACGCCCGCAGGTGTTCCGGTGCCCCGAAGTTTAAATAAGGAAAATCAGATCAGGCTCAGAGCCTCTTCGTCAGCCACCAGAATGAAGTCCGGGTGCAGCTGCAGGATGCTTGCGGGCACCTCGGGGGTGACGGGGCCGAAGAAAGCCTTCTTGACGATCTCGGCCTTGCCTGCGCCGTTGACCACCATCAGCACCTTGCGTGCCTGCATGATGGTGCGGATGCCCATGGTATAAGCCTGCTTGGGCACCAGATCCACATTGCCGTCAAAGAAGCGCTTGTTGGCCTCGATGGTCTCCTGGGCCAAGTCCACGCAGTGGGTGCCCAGATCAAAGGCATCGTGGGGCTCGTTGAAGCCGATGTGGCCGTCATGACCGATGCCCAGCAGCTGCAGATCCACGCCGCCCACGCTGCGGATGACCTCGTCATAGCGCTTGCACTCGGCTTCGGCGTCCATGTTGGTGCCGTCCGGCAGGTTGATGTGGGCAGGGTCGATGTTCACATGGTCGAACAGGTTGCGGTGCATAAAGCTCCAGTAGCTTTCCGGGTGGTCCTTGGGCAGGCCGCGGTACTCGTCCAGATTGACGGAGGTGACCTCAGAAAAATCCAGATCTCCCTCGTTGTAGCGCTCCACCAGCTTCTCATAGGTGCCAACGGGGGTGCCGCCGGTAGCCAGACCCAGCACACAGTTGGGCTTCATGATGACCTGCGCAGAAATGATGTTTGCTGCCTTGCGGGACATATCAGCGTAGTCCTTTGTACGAATGATCTTCACGATAAACGACCTCTCTTCTTCATTTACTCTTTGTGGGCGGTGCACAGCGGCACACGCCCGCATCTAGTCCAAGTTTATCACATTTGCCAACAGAAAGCCACAAAACGGCACAATTTTTCCGGTTTTCCGTTTCTTTTGGAAAAAGTGCCTTAAAAACCGGTTGAAGTATCGTTTTTTTGCACAAAAGGTGCGCGCAGGGGGTCAGTCCGCAAAACCGGCCTTTTGCAGGGCGGTGAGCAGCAGCGGGATGAGCACCAGCTGCGCCACGATGCCCGGCACGGCGGTGAACAGCGCTCCGGACAAAAAGGCGCTGAAGGGGAAGCTGCCGCCGGTCAGCCCGGCCAGCACAAAGCGCACGATGCCCCAGATGATGCGCCCGGACACCATGGCGGCCAGCAGTACGGCGTACAGCGCGGGCAGGTTGTGCTTTGCCCTGTGCCGCAGCAGCCCGGACACCAGCCCGTAGGTAGCCAGCTCAAAGGCCATGGAGATGGCCACCGGGAACATGGGGGGCATGCCGAACAGCACCGAGCGCAGCAGCGGGGCGGCAAAGCCCACAGCCAGCCCCCACGGGCCGCCCAGCACAAAGCCGCACAGCAGCACCGGGAAGTGCATCGGGCAGAGCATATTGCCCACCTTGGGCACCTGTCCGGTGAGCAGGGGCAGCACAAAGGCCAGCGCTAAAAACAGGGCGGCCAGCACCAGCTGCCGCATAGGCGAAGCGTTTTTGGTTTTCATAAGGGTCCCTCCATTTGCCGCCACAAAATAAAAAGGAGCCTGCCCCGGCATTTCATGCCAAAGGCAGACCCCTTCGTGGCGTCTGTTTCAAAAAAATATTGCTTGCGGGGATAAGCGGCAGGCTGCTGCCCGCCCGTGTCCGGCTTCCTGCCGGAACGATGGTCAAAAGTATAACAAACCATTTTGCCCCTGTCAAGCGGGGCAGAACGTCTGCAAAATAGACAAAAATCGGTCTATTCGCAAAAAAATTTCCCCGGGGCTGTACATTTTGCTGGAAGAAGCTTGACCTTTTTGCACAGAATGGATAATATAAAATTGAAAAAAAGCGCGCTGCGGCAATCTTGACGCCGGGGCGCTGACGAGAGGCTTTTTTGAGCGCATGAATTCTGAGGTTCATACGGGAGGACCATCATGACAAATGCTGAAAAACTTACCCTGAAAAAGCACGCCTGCCACATCCGCATGGGCGTGATCGAAGGGACCCACAGTGCAGGCTGTGGTCACCCGGGCGGCAGTCTGAGCATCGCAGACGTGCTGTCTTATCTGTATTTTAAGGAACTGAACGTAGACCCTGCCCAGCCCAAGATGGCCGACCGCGACCGTCTGGTGCTGTCCAAGGGTCATGCCGCCCCGGCGCTGTACGCAGCGCTGGCAGAGCGGGGCTTCTTCCCGGTGGAGGAGCTCAAGACCCTGCGCAAGATCGGCAGCCGCCTGCAGGGCCACCCCAACATGAACAGCGTGCCCGGCGTGGATATGTCCACCGGCAGTCTGGGTCAGGGCATCTCCGCCGCCTGCGGCATGGCGCTGGGCGCAAAGCACGCCGGCTCTGCCGTGAACGTTTACGCCATTCTGGGCGATGGCGAGGTGGAAGAGGGCGAATGCTGGGAGGCCTTTATGTTTGCCGCCCACTACGGCCTTTCGAACCTGTGCGTGATGCTGGACCGCAACCATCTGCAGATCGACGGCACCACCGAGACTGTCATGAACAGCGCCCCGCTGGAAGATAAGCTCCGCGCCTTCAACTTCAATGTGGTCACCATCAACGGCCACGACTTCGACCAGATCGAGAGTGCCGTGCAGGCTTTCCACGCCGAGACCGAAAAGCCCACCTGCATCATTCTGGATACGGTCAAGGGCACCGGCGTTTCCTATATGACCAATTCCGTTGCATGGCACGGCAAGGGCCCCAACGATGAAGAGTATCAGGTGGCCATGAACGAGCTGAACGCCGCCTATGCCGCGCTGGAACAGGAGGAGAACTGAGATGGCAGACGTGAAAAAGATCGCGACCCGCGACAGCTACGGCAACACCCTGAAGGAACTGGCTGCGGAAGGCCACGATGATCTGGTGGTGCTGGACGCTGATCTGGCCGCCGCTACCAAGACCGGTATGTTCCAGAAGGCATACCCGGACCGTCACTTTGACTGCGGCATCGCCGAGGGCAACATGGTAGGCGTGGCCGCAGGTCTGGCCACTATGGGCTATGTGCCCTTTGTTTCCAGCTTTGCCATGTTTGCAGCCGGCCGCGCCTTCGAGCAGGTGCGCAACTCTGTGGGCTACCCCCACCTGAACGTGAAGATCGGCGCCACCCACGGCGGCATCTCCGTGGGCGAGGACGGCGCTTCCCACCAGTGCTGCGAGGACTTTGCCCTGATGCGCAGCATCCCCGGCATGACCGTCATCTGCCCCGCCGACGAGAGCGAGAATATCAGGCAGACAAGACACCCCGCCGCGCAGACGGCAATGAACAGAACGCTTCCGCCGATGCCGGTCAGAAGGCCCAGAGAATAGATGATGTTCCACACCGGCGCGACAACCGCCAAGGCCGCCGCCCCATCGGGCCCCTGATACTGCCCGACCATCGCCATGTCGACGATGCCGTAGATGCTGGAGATCAGCGCACTGCCGAACGCCGCCGACAAGTATTTGAAGTAAAGCGTTTTGATATTTCCACGCAAAAGGTCCATTGTCGTTTCCTCCTGTCAACAAAAAAAGCCGGATAAGGAACAGGCATTTCAGCCTGCGCCTTATCCGGCTGCCGTTTCTTTCGAACAGCGCGCCCTCCGAGCGAGCAAGAGGGACTAAAGCACAAGAAAACGGCAATGTCAAGCCGCGGCGATTTCCCTCTTTTTTCCTTTCTGAATTTTCCGTGGACAATTTCTTCCCGATGGGGTAACATCATAGAAAAACAGGAAACGGAACACTTTTTCATGGACAAGTACAGCATCTTAAAGCAATATTACGGCCACAGCGCGTTTCGCGCGGGGCAGGAGGCGCT
>OGLX01001522.1_pt1 | contig 11402 bp, 7 predicted proteins | sample 1572821 | NCBI WGS metagenome assembly OGLX01 (sample SAMEA2581908, study PRJEB24529) | metagenome | biome: Human gut stool | place: China | collected 2011 | reverse complement strand
CCCGCCATGGAGGCTATGATCATGCAATAACGATCCTTATGAAAAGCGCTGTTTTTCTCTACAACACCCAATCCGGGAAATGCAAAATCGAACGCTGCACCGAAGCCGTCTGCACGGTATTCCGGGCTTACGGCTACGATATCAAACCGCAGCTGATCGACTTCGGCGCCAATCCCTTCGACGGCAACGAGCAGATCGACCTGATGGTCGTGGCCGGCGGCGACGGCACGGTCAACTACGTGGTCAACCTGCTCAAACGGCGGAACCTCGATCTGCCCGTAGCCGTGCTGCCGACCGGGACGGCCAACGACTTCGCGAACACGCTGGGCGTCCCGTCGGACATCGAGAAGGCCTGCCGGAGAATTCTCGGCGGAGAGATCAGACGCGTCGATCTGGGCCGGGCCAACGACGAGTATTTCGTCAACGTATTCAGTTGCGGGCTTTTTACCGACGTCTCGCAAAAGACGCCGACGATACTCAAGAACACCTTCGGCAAGCTGGCCTACTATTTCGGAGGGCTCGGCGAACTGCCCAACTTCCGGAAGATGCACATTTCGATCGAGTCCGACGGAGGCAACTACGAGGGACCGTCGCTGATTTTCTTCGTGTTCAACGGCCGCACGGCAGGCCAGATGCGTTTCGCCTACCTGTCCGAAATCGACGACGGGCTGCTCGACGTGATCGTCATCAAGGGCGACCGGCCGATCGAGACAGTCCGGACGATCTTTCATTTCATCAAGCGCAACACGAAGGATTATCCGGCCGGAATCGTCCACTTCAAGAGCCGCGACATCCTGCTGCACTCCTACAACGAGGAAACGACCGACATCGACGGGCAGCCGGGTCCCCGGTTTCCGGTGCGCATCGCGTGCGAACCGGGAGCCCTGCGCGTGATCTGTCCTCAAAAGAAGCCGAAGAAATAGAGGCTCCGGTACAGACCTCGCACACTTTACGATCGCCTTTGCCTCGAAGATCGACGGGCGCCCGGCCGACAGGCCAAGCCACGGATTCTCCCAACGCCGACACACCGCGCGCAGTGCAGCGGCAACATCCGCTCCCTACCGAAAGAAAAGAGGCACCTACGAGGAAGCGTCGCTGACTTTTTTCGTATTCAACGGCCGCACGGCAAGTCCAAAGAATCGTCCGGCCATTGGCGAGGGACGAACAATGGCCTCAATATCCCGCCCAAGAGAGCAGGCCGTAACAAACGACGCTGCCGAACAACAGCAGATAGACCGCATCGGGAATCCAGCCGCTGCGGCGGTTGAAATAGGCGGGCATCACAACGGCGAGCGGAGCGGCCGGCAGCACGAGGTCCGTCATCGCGCGTCCGGGCGCGGCCAACGGCAAGAGGGAGAAGAACAGAATCCACAGAAAATAGACGGAGGATTTGTAGGCGCGCGTCCGCATCGTGCCGCTGCGCCGCCAAAGCGCCACGAGCGACAGCACGGTCACCGTCAGGCACATGCCCCAAAACACCCAAAGGGCCGGACGGATCGTCGGAAGATCGAACCCCGGACCGGCGAAAGCCCCCCTCACGCCTTCCCACAGTCTCGAAACGGGCCCGAGAAACGACCGTCCCGTTCCCCACTCGATATACGAGCAAATCGCCAGGGGCAACAGCATCCCGACCCAGGCCACGATCCACTCGCGGCCGCTTCTCTTGAATACGACCAGCGCAAAAGGCAGCAACAGCACGTACACAATCGTATGAGACCAGACCAACAGCGCCGCCCCTGCCAGAATCGTCGCGTTGAACAGACTGCCGAAACGGGCCGTCCGACGGAACGACACGAGCATCGTATCGAACGAAACGATCGTCAAAAAAGAGGCAGCGAGCGCAGGCAGCGACTCGGGACCGAAATAGGCACTGCATCCGACGGCAGGATACAACAGAATCGGCATGTAAGTCCGCTCGAGCAGGATCATGTTCCGCGAGACGATGCGCGTGAGCACGACTCCTCCTGCGAACGCCAGTAGGGCCGACAGAATTCCCGAAAAGACCGGCAGACGCCGGGCTACGCCGGCCAGCACAGCGCCGAGAGGCATGTCGCCGGCCGAAAGCGGATCGAAAGGCACGGGCTCCGCGAGAGAATGCTTCCAGAACAGCAACAGCAGCAAAGCGAAGAAGAACAGGGTCCACCCCAATCCCTGCCGGGTCACGTCGTAGCCCATGGCCGCACGCTATAAAAGGTCCCGGCCTATATCGGTGCGGCAGTATTTCCCCTGATAGTCGATGGTCTCGATCGTCCGATACGATGCGGCGGCGGCCTGTTCGATACCGTCCCCGAAAGAGGTGACGGCCAACACGCGTCCTCCGGCAGTCAGCACTTTAGCCCCCTTGGCCGACGTGCCGGCGTGGAAAACGATGCTGTCGGAAGGCTTTCCCAGTCCGGATATTTCCATTCCCTTGGCATACTCTCCCGGATAGCCGCCCGATACGCAGACGACCGTCACGGCCGTGCGGGGCGAAACGACCAGCTCATGCCGGTCGAGCCGGCCGAAAGCGATCGCCTCGAACAAATCGATCAGGTCCGACTCGATACGCGGAAACACGACCTCGGTTTCGGGATCGCCCATGCGGACATTGTACTCGATCACGTAAGGCTTGCCGCCCACGTTCATCAGACCGATGAAGATGAATCCCTTGTAGTCGATCCCGTCCTTGCGCAGTCCCTCGACGGTCGGCTCGACGATCGTCCGGACCACCTCGCCCATGAACGCCTCGTCGGCGAACGGGACCGGCGACACGGCGCCCATGCCGCCCGTATTGGGTCCGGTATCTCCCTCGCCTACGCGCTTATAGTCCTTGGCTACGGGCAATACACGATAGCTCTTGCCGTCCGTCGCGACGAAAACGGAACACTCGATACCCGAAAGGTATTCCTCGATCACGACCGTATCGCCGGCATGGCCGAAACGGCCCGACAGCATCTCTCCGAGCTCCCTCTTCGCCTCTTCGAGCGAAGGCACGATCAGCACGCCCTTGCCGGCGGCCAGACCGTCGGCCTTCAGCACATAGGGAGCCTGCAGGGTCTCCAGAAACGCGTACGCCTCCTCGACGTTCTTTTTTGTGAAACTGCGATAACGGGCCGTCGGAATTCCGTGCCGCGTCATGAAATCCTTGGCGAACTCCTTGCTACCCTCCAAACGCGCGCCGAGCGCGGACGGCCCGATCACCGGGATGTTGCTGATCTGGCTGTCCTCCCGGAAAAAGTCGTATATCCCGCGCACCAGCGGCTCCTCGGGCCCCACGACGACCATGTTGATGTTGTTCGACAGCACGAACTGCTTGACCGAGCCGAAATTGGTCGGATTGATATCGACATTCGTGCCGCAAAGGGCCGTTCCGGCATTGCCCGGAGCGATGAACAGGCGCGCCAGGCGCTTGCTCTGTGCGATCTTCCATGCGAAGGCGTGCTCGCGCCCTCCGGAGCCCAGCAAGAGAACATTGGCTGATTCGGGTAGTCTCATCGTTATCCTTTATCCTTTAAATTCATACAGGCTGTCTCGCTCGGAGCCGACGCCGCGAACGCCTTCGCGGCGGCCCCTGCCCCGACGCCCGAACGCTGACGTCCGGTCGCACGAGGTTAAAGATACGAAAAAACAGCGTTGCAAAAATAAGCAGATTCGTCCGTACTTTCGCGGATTCGATCGAAAAAAGTAAACAAAATATGGACATCGGCGGCTCCCGTCCCGCGAAGGGCTTTCCGGCATGGTTGCCGAACGAGGAGACCGCTCCGGCAACCTATCCGCCGCTCCGGGCCGGGGCTACTTCACCGGCAGCCATGTACAGATATGAGCTCCCTCCCATCCGTTCACCGAGGCGTAGTCGGTCATCCGGATCGGCCCATCGTCCGTCGGGACCTCGAACTCCAGCCGCGTCGAGGCAAGCGTCGGAGCGACGCGCTTCACGCGAACGACACGGTCCTTGCCAGCCACGACGCGCACCGGTTCATCGTAGTCCGGATCGATGTTCTCGTCGCGGGCCAGCACGATCGGCCCCCAGACCAAAGCCTGAAACGAGTCTCCGGCCCGGTTGCTGCCGCGCGGAGCGTCCAGCAGCCGGCAGCGCATGTCGAACGCGAGCTCGACGCGGTCGCCCGGCTTCCAGATCCGTTCGAGGGAGAGGTAAGCGCCCGGCTCGACGCTCCGGACCTTTTTGCCGTTGACTTTGACGACGGTCCGTTCGCTCCACGACGGAATGCGCAGCGACAGCGTGAAAAGGGACGCGGCATGCGGATCGACCCGCACGAGCACCCGATCGGAAAGAGGAAAGTCGGTCTCGATGCGAAGGCTCAGCGAGTCGCCCTGCGGCGTCGAGAGCTCGGCACGCGCGGCATTGTACAAGTTCACGACCGGGCCGCGATCCGACTCCATGACGGCCACGAACGGAATATAGGCCAAACCCATCGGACCGTTCAGGTTGCAGCACGTAACCGGCAGCGAGCCGAATGTCGTCCCCCAACCGTAATTGGTGACCTTCTCGCCATTGAACAGGTTGACGTAGCTGAAGCCGTCGCCCGACGGCTTCATCGCGCCGAGCAACCCGTTGTAGATATACTTCTCGATCTCGTCGACGGCCGACGGGTCGCCCGTAAGGCGCAGAATCTGGCTGCAGAATTTCATCCACGTCACGCCGACGCAGGTCTCCATCATGCGCGTGATATCGGGATTGGTCTGCTCGACGGCCGTATGGTCCCACCCCTCGCCCATCACGGCCGGATGATAGGGCTGGTCGCCTCCGCCGTTGCCGACGATCGTGATTTCGTTGCGGCGGATATTGTCGTACAGATTCATGAACGAACGACGGACGTACTCGTCGCCCGTCACGCGGTAATACTCCACCGCCCCCTCGAACATCGACATCATCTCGTAGGCCTTCGGATAGGGACCGCCCATTTCATGGGGAGGCACGTTGTCATAGGCCTGACGGAAAATATCGTATCCTTCGGAGCCGCCGGTCGAGACGATATAGCGGGCGAAATCGAGGTAGCGCTTTTCGCCCGTGCGGTTGTAAAGACGCATGAACGGTTCGAGCAGCGTGCTCGACTCGATATGGTTCGGACTCCAGCCCAGCGACGTGATCGGCACTTTGGGCGGCTCGCCCACTTGCTCGATGATGCAATCGGCCTGATCGGTCATCGCCCGCAGCACGGCCGGATCGGCCTCGACCAGATCGTAATAGCGGTCCAAGCCGAGCAACACGTACTTCCGTTCCCACAGATCGCCGCCGGGCCCGTCGGGCTGCTTCTCGGGAGGCACGCAACTGATGCTGCCGTTCGGCCGCACCGTGCTCAGCAGGTCCTTCACGGTCTGCGAGAGAATCTCCTTGAGCTCCGGATCGGCCGTGTAGCGGTAGAACATGCAGCCCGAACGGACCGCCTTGCCCCACATCTCGCCCAGCGCGAACTGGCTGCGTCCGTTGCGAAAAAAGTCGACCATGGCGGCATAGGGCACGACGCCCTTGTTCCAATGGTCGATCGAGTTCCGGATGTCGTTCTCGAAAAATCCGTCGAGACGCACGGCCCCGGCCGGGAGCGGACGGATCGCATCGTGCACTTTCTGGGAAAAGGCGGGAACCACGCATAGCAGCGACACTCCGGCGAAAAGAATGCGCCGGGCAGTCGCAAGCGGTCCCGCAGAACGGAAGAATGGTTTCGGTGTCATAAGCTTTAGGTTTAGTGGGTTATTCGTATTATTCTATCGTCGTTTTCCGCACACTGTCGGGTTATCTATCCTGTCCCGCAGCGGGCCGTTTCCGCCCCGCCGGGTCCGCCGCCTGTCCGAAAATTCCGTTGCCGCCGGACTTGCCGCGCCGCGCTATATCGAGCCGTTCACGAACGGCTTCAGGATCGCATTCAGCTTATCGTACTCGACCAGAAAGCCGTCGTGTCCGAACGGAGAATCGATCAGCCGGAGCCGGCTGTTCGGAATGTGCCGATACAAGAACACCTGCTCCGACACGGGAAACAGCATGTCGGACGAGATGCCGACGATCATCGCCGGACACCGGATCGACGAGAGCGCGCTCTCGACGCCCCCCCGGTAGCGGCCCACGTTGTGCGAGTCGAAAGCCTGCGTCAGCCGGTAGTAGGAATAGGCGTCGAAGCGACGGCAGAGCTTGTCGCCCTGATACTGCTGGTAGGTGGTGGCCCGGAAGCCGGCCACCTTGTACAGGTTGTCGTTTTCCTGCTGCGTCGCGTTGTAGGCCGACGAGCCCCGGTAGCTCAGCAGTCCGACCGAGCGGGAGACGCGCATGCCGCGCTTTCCGGCCTCGCCGTCTTCGGCGCCGAACGTTCCGTCGGCCTCGATGGCTGCGACTCGTTGAAAGCGATCGTCCACGGCTGACTGCGTGCGGCCGTAGCGATCAGAGCGAGGCGCTCGGCGAAACCGGGCCTCGCGAGCGCCATCTCGAGCGCCTGAAACCCTCCGATCGAGCTGCCGATCACGGCCCGGACCGACCCGACCCCCAAATGGTCAGCCAACAGCAGATGCGCGTTCACCATATCGCGCACGGTGATGAACGGGAACGACCCGTAATAGGGCTTTCCGTTCGCCGGATTCAAGCTCAGCGGCCCCGTCGAGCCGTAATGCGACCCGATGACGTTCGCGCATACGACATAGTACCGACGCGGATCGAGAAAGCGCCCCTGCTCGACGGTCCGCGGCCACCAGTCGGCCACGTCCGAATTAGCCGTCAGCGCGTGGCAGACCCAAATCGCATTGTTTCCCTTGAACTTGCCGTAGGTATGATAGGCGATCTGCAGCTCGGGGAGCCGCTCCCCGTTCTCGAGCACGAAAGGCTTGTCGTATTTGTAGTAACGTACCGGCATTTCCGTCCGTCAGGCTTTCACGTAAAAAAAGGCTTGCTCGAAATCGCGAATCAGGTCGTCGATATGCTCGATACCGGCCGAGATACGCAACAGCGTCGGCAGGACGCCGGCCGCGCGCTGCTCCTCCTCGGAAAGCTGCGAATGGGTCGTCGCCGCCGGCTGGATAATCAGCGTGCGGTTGTCGCCCACGTTGGCCAGATGCGACACGAGCCGCAAATGGTCCACCAGCGACTCGGTCTGCCGCTTGTCGCCCTTGAGCACGACCGACAGCACGCAGCCGAAGCCATGACGCAGATAGCGGGCGGCCAGCTCGTGGTGCGGATCGTCCTCCAGCCCGGGATAGAACACCTGCTCGACGAGCGGATGAGCCTTGAAGTAGCGTGCCAGCGCCAGCGCGTTGTCCGCCTCGCGCTGCACGCGCAGCGACAGCGTCTCGATGCCCTGCATGATCATGAAGGAGTTGAACGGCGAGATGCAGCACCCCAAATCGCGCACTCCCTCGGCCCGGCACTTGGCGATGAAAGCCAACTGTCCGAAGGCCTCCGTAAAACGCAGACCGTGATAGCTCTCCGAAGGCTCGGACAGCATCGGATATTTGCCGTTGTTCCAATCGTAGGTTCCGCCCTCGACGATCACGCCGCCCATCGACGTGCCGTGCCCGCCGAGCCACTTGGTCGCCGACTCGACGACGACGGCAGCGCCGTACTCGATCGGACGGCACAGGTAGCCGCCGGCTCCGAACGTATTGTCGACGATCAGCGGAAGGTCGTAGCGCCGTGCAAGCGCGGCAAGCGCGCCGAAATCGGGCACGGCGAAGCTCGGATTGCCGATCGTCTCGACATAGATCGCCCGCGTGCGCGGGTCGATCAGCGACTCCATATGCTGCGGATCGTTGTCCGGCGCGAAGCGGCACTCGAGCCCGAAATTGCGCAGCACGATCTTGAACTGGTTGTGCGTGCCCCCGTACAGATAGGGCGAGCTGACGAAATTGTCGCCCGGGCTCAATATGCTCGTCAGCGCGACGAGCTGAGCCGAATGCCCCGACGAAACGGCCAATGCGGCCGGTCCGCCCTCGAGCGCGGCCACGCGCTTCTCGAGCATATCGGTCGTCGGATTCTGCAAACGGGTATAGATATTGCCCGACTCGCGCAGTGCGAACAGGTCGGCTCCGTGCTCCGCACTGTCGAAAGTATAAGCGGTGGTCTGATACAGCGGCGTCACGCGCGAGTGCGTCGCATCGGGCGTATAGCCCGCATGGACCTGCAAGGTCTCGAATTCCCTCTCGTCTCCGGTCATGGCTTCTTCCAAATTCGTTCACGCACGGGCGGCCAGCGCCCATACGGTACAAATGTACGTGATTTTCGGCTAATTTCCGCCGGAGCGTCTCAAAAATCATAGCTTCATCACCGCAGCCGCCCGGCAAGCTCGCGAACGAAAACGAAACGGGAAAAGAGACGATCCGCATGGCTATTCTTCCGAATCCCATCCGGATCGATCTGTCCGGACAAGCGGGGACGCGATTTCCCGTTCCCTATCCAACGAGCGGTCCCATCCACACGAAATTTCCATACATGGAACCAAGCACGCCCGGCCGTCGAGTCTGAACGGGGAAACCGCCCGGATCATATTCCGGGACAACGATTCCGCTTTTCCGATGTTCGTCCCGACCGGCTCCCGGTTGTTATCCGTCGCAGGTATACGGAGCTCGTCCCGACAGGTCGATCCGTAAAACGGTCCAACATACGACAATGGAATCGGAACGGACAACGATCCCCAAAAGTACGGGGTTCGTCCGCATATTTCAGCGTTTTCTGAAAATATTGAAACGGGCCAGCAGGCGGCTCCGACGCTCGAGCATCGCGAACTCAAGCAACAGCAAGGCGAGCGCCAGACCGATCAGATACTGGTACTGCTCGTTGAAATCCTCGAACACGGTCGACGTGAGCTCTTTTTTCTCGACCTCGTTGATTTTCTGCACGATCTCGTCTAACCCCAAACTGCGGTTCGTAGCCCGGATATAGGCTCCGCCGGTCGTCAGCGCGATCTGTTCGAGCATCTGTTCGTCGAGCTTCGACACGACCATGTCGCCCTGCTCGTCCTTGATGAACTCGCCGTCGATCGAAATCGGAGCGCCCTCGGGCGTGCCTATGCCGATCGTGTAGATTCTGATGCCCTTCTCAGCTGCCGCCTTCGCCGCCGCGAGCGCGTCGTCCTCGTGGTTCTCGCCGTCGGAAATGACGACGATCACGCGGCTACCCTCGCTGCCGGACGAAAACGAGCTGGCGGCCAGATCGATCGCCGCGCCGATCGCCGTACCCTGCTTGGACACCATCGTAGGCGATATCTGGGCGGCGAAGCTGCGCGCGGCCACATAGTCGGACGTAATGGGAAGCTGCATGTAGGCGTCACCGGCGAACACGATCAGCCCGATACGGTCCTGCTCGAGCTGCTGAGTCAGCCTGTCGATCGCGAACTTGGTCCGCTCCAGGCGGCTCGGTTCGAAATCCTGCGCCAGCATGCTGTTCGACACATCGACCGCCAGCATCATCTCGATCCCGGTGCGAGTCACCTCCTTGAGTTTCGAACCGAACTGCGGACGGGCCAGCGCGACGACCAGCAGCAGCACGGCCGCCGAGAATAGCACGAACTTGTAGCGCGGCCGCGCCGTCGAAGCCTCGGGCATCAATTCCGAAACGGTCGCCGGATCGCCGAAGCGCTCGATCGCCCGCCGCCGGGCCCGGGCCGAAAGCAAGTGTACGCCCCACAAAAGAGGCAGAATCAGCAGCAGATAGAAATATTCGGGAGTTGCAAATCGGAACATGACAATCTCTGTTTTTAAGGAATCTGGCGGAACCACAGCCGGCGCATGGCGAATCCGGCCGCAAGCAGCAGCAACGCGCCGAGAACGAAAGGGGCGAAACGCTCGTCGTAACGCGTCTGACTCTCGACCTCGACCCGGCTTTTCTCCAAACGGTTGATCTCCTTGTAGATTTCGCGGAGCTTCTCGTTATCGGTAGCGCGGAAATAGCGCCCTCCGGTCTTCTCGGCTATATCGGAGAGTATCTTCTCGTCGATCTCGACCTTCATCGGGACGAAACTGAGGTTTCCCCACATGTCGAGGGCCGGATAGGGAGCCTGTCCCTCGCTGCCGACTCCTATCGTATAGACGCGGATGCCGAGCGTGGAAGCGATGTCGGCCGCCGTCAGCGGAGCGATCTGGCCGCTGTTGTTGACGCCGTCGGTCAGCAGGATCACGACCTTGCTCTTGGCCTGACTTTCGCGCAGCCTGTTCACGGCCGTGGCCAGCCCGTTTCCTATGGCCGTGCCGTCGTCGATCATGCCACTGCGGACCGTACCCAAAATATTGAGCAGCGAAGCCTTATCGGTCGTCAGCGGGCTTTGCGTGAAACTCTCCCCGGCGAAAACGACCAAACCGATCCGGTCGTTCGGCCGGTCGGCGATGAAGCTCGCGGCCACCTCCTTGGCGGCCGAAATCCGGTCGGGCTGGAAATCGCGGGCGAGCATGCTGCCCGAAATGTCGAGCGACAGCACGATGTCGATTCCCTCGGTCGTCCGACTCGAATCGCTCTGGGAGCTCTGCGGACGGGCCAGCGCAACGACCAACAGCGCAACGGCTCCGCAGCGCAACACGAAAGGCATATGCCTCAGATAATAGCGCGCTCCGCGCGGCACGCCCCGAAGCCCCGACACGGTCGAGATGCGCATCGTCGCGCGCCCCTGCCGCAAACGGTAAACGTAATAGGCCGTCATCGGGACGACCAGCGTCAGCAGCCACAGCAGCTTCGGATTGGCAAATCTCACTATATCCACTTACTTTCCGATTTATTCCCGTTCATTACTATCCGTTTTTCCCGACAGCGGTTCTGCCTTTTCCGGACTTTCCGCCCCGCCGAGCGCCCTGCGGGAAACGCCCGCCCGAGTCCGAAGCGGCTCCGTCCCGTCCCGATATTTCGTCCTCAGAGAAAGCGTCCTTTTTCTGTCGCACGGAACAGGTTCCCCCCGGCCGAACTACCAGTTCTTGCCCGACCGTCCGACGACTTTCGCCTTCTTCGCGTCGACCTTCTCCTTAGTCTTGTCCTCGCTGCCCTGCACGGCATCGAGCAGACGTTCGGCCTCCTCGCGGCTCATGCCGCCGTCTTGCGGCTGCTCGCCCGAATCCGGACGGGGCTTGTCGCTCGGATCGTTCGGATCGCCGTCCGGATTCCGGTTCGGGTCCTTGTTCGGGTCCCGATTCGGGTCGTCGTTTCGGTTGTTCCGATCGTTATCGTTCTTCCGGTCGTTCCGGTTATTCTGATTATCCCGATTATCCTGATTGTTTTGATTATTCTGATCGTTCTGGTTATTTTGGTTGTTCTGATCGTTCTGGTTATTCTGGTTGTTCTGATCGTTCTGGTTGTTCTGATCCCGATCGAGCAGTTTTTTCGTGTAGGCGTAGTTGAACTTGGCCTCCATATCGCCGGGGTTCAGCTTCAGCGAATTTTTGTAAGCCTCGAGGGCTTCCTGCAACTTGCGCTGCTTGAACAGCGCGTTTCCCTGATTGAAACA
>OGLX01001521.1_pt1 | contig 11404 bp, 7 predicted proteins | sample 1572821 | NCBI WGS metagenome assembly OGLX01 (sample SAMEA2581908, study PRJEB24529) | metagenome | biome: Human gut stool | place: China | collected 2011 | reverse complement strand
GAGGTGGAACTGGCGGAGACCTTCGTCTCCGGCTGTACGGATCTTTTGGGTGTGGCCTTCATCATCGGCATCAGCCGGGGCATCACCGTACTGATGAATGACGGCCATATCACCGACACCATTCTTCACTGGGGAGAGACGGCCCTCTCCGGCCTTGGCTCCCCCTCCTTCGTGCTGCTGGTCTTTTTGATCTACCTGCCCCTGTCCGTGCTGATTCCGTCCTCCTCCGGTCTGGCCACACTGTCCGTGCCGGTGGTGGCTCCGCTGGGACAGTTCGTGGATCTGACGAGGGTTTACAGCTCCGAGGTGCTGAACCGCTTCAACATGTACAGTTCGATCGCCGTGAACGGTACGGCCGCCGACGGTTATTCGTCGGGCGACGCCATCCGGGCCATTCAGGAAACGGCCGCGCAGGTGCTTCCGAAGGGCTACGGTTACGAGTTCGACGGCATCACGCGCGAGGAGGCCCAGACGGGCAGCAACACGGTCATCATCTTCGGTATCTGTATCCTGCTGATCTACCTCATCCTGAGCGCGCTGTACGAGAGTTTCCTCATTCCGTTCGCCGTCATTCTGTCGGTTCCGTGCGGTCTGATGGGTTCGTTCCTGCTCGCCAAGATGATGGGACTGGAGAACAACATCTACCTCCAGACGGGTATCATCATGCTGATCGGTCTGTTGTCGAAAACGGCCATCCTGATCACGGAGTACGCCGCCGACCGCCGCGCCGCGGGCATGAGCCTCTCGCAGGCCGCCGTGTCGGCCGCCAAAGCCCGTCTGCGTCCCATTCTGATGACCGTCCTCACCTGCGTGTTCGGTATGATCCCGCTGGTGCTCTCGCACGGCGTAGGCGCAAACGGCAACTCGACCCTCGGTGCAGGTGTCATCGGCGGTATGATCGTAGGTACGCTGGCGCTGCTGTTCCTCGTGCCGACGCTGTTCATCGTCTTCCAGACGTTGCAGGAGAAAGTCAAGCCCCTGGAATTCGATCCCGATCCGCAGTGGGCCGTGCGTGCCGAACTGGAAGAGTGTAAAAACGAGAAAGAGGAGGAGTAACACATGAAAAAGATCCTGATTATATGCGCCGCGGCGGCGCTGACCGGCTGCGGCATCTACAAACCCTATACCCGTCCCGAGGTGACGACCGCAGGACTGTACGGATCGGCGGAGACCGCCGACACGACCACCCTGGGCGACATCCGCTGGCAGGAAATGTTCACCGATCCCCAGTTGCAGGCGCTTATCGCGCTTGCGCTGGAGAACAACACCGACCTGCAGTCGGAGCAGTGGCGGGTAAAGGAGGCCGAGGCGACGCTTAAATCGGCGCGTCTGGCTTACCTGCCGTCGTTCAACTTCGCCCCGCAGGGCAGCTTGAGCAGCTTCGACGGCGGACCGACGGCGAAAACCTATTCGATTCCCGTGACGGCCAGCTGGCAGATCGACATCTTCAACGGACTGACCAACGCCAAGCGCAAGGCCAAGGCGCTCTACGCCCAGAGCAAGGAGTACGAGCAGGCCGTGAAGACGCAGCTGATCTCGGGCGTGGCCAATCTCTACTACACGCTGCTGATGCTCGACAGCCAGTACGAGGTGACGGAGGAGACGGCCGCCAAATGGCGCCAGAGCGTCGAGGCGATGCGCGCCCTGAAAGAGGCGGGCTACGCCAACGAGGCCGGAGTGGCCCAGTACGAGGCCAACACGCTGGCCATCGAGGCATCGCTGCACGACCTGGGCTACCAGCGTACGCAGGCCGAGAACTCGCTCTGCTCGCTGCTGGGAGAGGTTCCGCACACCATCGCACGCGGACGTCTCGAAAACCAGCAGCTGCCCGACGACCTGACGGTCGGCGTACCCCTGCTGATGCTTTCGAACCGTCCCGACGTACGTTCGGCCGAGTATTCGCTCATGCAGTCGTACTACGCCACGGCGAGCGCCCGTTCGGCCCTCTATCCCTCGATCACGCTGAGCGGCACAGTGGGCTGGACCAACAACAGCGGCGCAGGCATCGTCAATCCCGGCAAGCTGATCTGGAACGCCGCAGGATCGCTCCTGCAACCGATCTTCAACGCCAACGCCAACCGTGCCCGCGTGAAGATCGCCAAGGCGCAGCAGGAGGAATCGAAGCTGTCGTTCCAGCAGACGCTGCTCAACGCAGGCGCCGAGGTCAACAACGCCCTCACGCAGTGCCAGTCGGCCCGCGCCAAGGCGGACCTCCGCGAGCGGCAGATCGAAGCGCTGGAGCGCGCCGTGGAGTCGACCGAACTGCTGATGCAGCACGGCTCGACCACCTACCTCGAAGTGCTGACCGCCCAGCAGTCGCTGCTTTCGGCACAGCTGTCGCAGATCGCAGACCGTTTCGACGAAATCCAGGGAACCGTGAACCTCTACCAGGCTCTCGGCGGCGGACGTGACATTACGGAGGAAAAATAATGAAACGGGGAGTGACCAAAGAGGAGATCATCCACGCTACGCAGGAGCTTATCGCCCGGAACGGCATCCGTGCCGTCCGGGTCGATGAGATCGCGCAGACGCTGGGAATCTCGAAACGCACCCTGTACGAAATGTTCACCGACAAGAATGACCTCGTAAGCGCATGCCTCGAGGCCATGAGCCACCAGCAGCGGGAACGCATCGTCGCCTGCCGCAAAAGGCGCGGCGGCAATCCGCTGCAAAAGGTGCTCCGGCTGACGAACGAATACATCGACAACCTCTATACGGTAGACCACCGTTTCCTGTCGGACATCAGCCGCAAGATCATCTTCGCGGAGCACTACGACGAGCACCGGGAATTCTGGCGCAGGGAACTGACCGACTACCTCGAAACCTGTCGCCAGGAACAGCTTCTACTGCCCGAAATCGACGCCCCGGCATTTGCCGAACAGGTGATGAACACGATCCTCGACCTGCGCCTGAACGGCACGGTCCGCGAGGAACTCCGGCTCTTCTGCCGGACGATACTCCGCGGCGCGGGGACCCGGAAGGGCATCGAACTGATCGACCGCAAACCGTGAGTTTCGCAATACGCCTGTAAAAAAGCCCCGCAGCCGAACTGCGGGGCTTTTTTACGCCCGGAAACGACATGGCCGCCGGACGCCGCAAAGGCGTCTCCGTCCGCCCGAGGCCCGCAGACCTCTGCGAAGCGAAGCCGCGGGTTCCGCGGAGTTTCAAAGCCTGCGGTCCCCGGGCCTGCGGAAGCCCCGCACGGCCCGGCCGTCCTCGATACCCGCGCAGCCCTCGGTCCGCCGGCATCTTCCGGATGCGAAAAAGGCTGCGAATCGTTCGCAGCCTCTTCCCATAACAGGTCGTTTTCTCAATAGATCCTACCGGCATCGGCGCTCTCCAGATACCACTCCGCGTGCTCCGCGCCGTTGGACGAGGCCCATGCCATGAAGTATTCGTAGACGCCGCGGATGTCGTTCGTCTCGGCAGGGTAGCGGAACTCGCCCGGAATCATCAGCGCCCACATCATGTAGTTGTTCTTGGTCTGGTCGCCCTCCGTCACGAAGAACTTGTAGGGATCCGAAGGCAGGAACGAACCCTTGCCGATAATCCCCGAAGCGGTCGGCGCATAGCCCGGCATGTGAATCTCGCTGGTGCGCTGCTTCGGCGCGATGAAGAAGTTCATCTCCGAATCCAGTACCGAGGCGATGTCCACCGGCTGCGAGAAGGTCACCGTCGTGGTGTGTTTCCGGATTGCGGCGGCGGGCTGTCCCTTCCAGGTGTTCGAGGCACTCAACAGCTCCTCCGTCCTGTTGAAGAACGGAATCACGGCACAGGGGCTGTCGGCGTCGAGCCCCCGCGAAGCGAACGCACCGCTGCCGAAGCCCTCGTGCGACGAGACGACGCCGGCCACGTCCGACGTCTGCACCTTGTCCATCTGCACGGCTCCGGCGATGTCGTAGGTGGTTCCCGCAGCACGCAGTTCCCAGTTGATCGTAAGAGCCGAGACCTTGCCGCCGTCCTTCGACATCATACGGTCGATACGGCTCACGATGACCACGTCGTTCATGTCGTAATCGCCCAGCCACGGCCAGTTGTCCTCGAAGCAATAAGTATAGGTACGTCCGGGAACGTTCGCATACTCGTCGGGTTCCGGCTCCGGATCGGGATTTACGGGGTCCTTGCCGCCGTTGCAGCCGTTTTCTGCGATGATCGTCGTCTGCGACGCCGACATCACGGCTCCGTCGGTCAGATAATCCTTCCGGATCGTGTAATCCTTATCCCGGTCGTTGTCATAAACGACCTCGATCGCTCCCGAGAAATAGGTTTCATGCCCTTTGCGGGTATACGCCTTCTCCGAAATCAGGACCACGGCCCTTGGATCGGCGTCGCCGGTAAACGCGAATCTGTTCCCGCCGCCCTTTTCGTCGGCGTTGTACTCCTCCATCGTGAAGATCGCGCCTCGGGCCATCGACACGTTCGTATTGTTGAATTCGACCCTTCCGGCATCGAGTCCGGCATTCGCGCTGAAATTGAACTCCGCCCCCTGGGCCTCCAGCTCGTTCACCGAAGTGTGGCAGTTCACCCAGATCGTACCGCGGGCGGTCATCTCTTCGATCGAAGCCCGGCCGCGCTGGTAAATGGCCGTATTGCGCTCCAACTCGCACTCGTCGTTCACGACGAGCAGGGCGTTCTCGCAGTTGTGGAACTCGCCGTCGGAATTGATCTTCAGATCGTCGACCGTAACGGCGCCGTCGTTGTAGATCCGCGCGGAGTTCGAAACCTTCATCTCGTCGGTCACGGTCAGCACGGCCGTCGCCGTGTTGTAGACAGTCAGACCGTTATTCATGTCGAGGCTGCCATCGACCGTCAACGTACCGTTGTTTACGATGCATTTGCCGCTGACATTGGGTTTCCCGACGGACAGCTTGCCATCGGCAAAGACGTAGACCGCAGCCCCGTCGGCGGCGGAAGGCTGAATTTTCAGGGTCCCGATCTTCACCTCGCCGCCCGGCAATACAGCCAGTTTGGCCCGTCCGATGTTGAGCGACGAAAGCGTCAGTTTGCCGGCGACATAAAGGATCGGGGCCTGATAGGGGCTGAACCCGCCGTTGAGATCCAATTTGCCCGCAACCTCCGCCCCGGCAGGGATCAGGTATTCGGGAGCGGCGTAAAAAGCCCAACTGGCTCCCAGCTGGTAGCTCTTGCCGCTCTCGATCGCAGTGATCACGGCTTTGGAATCGAACGACGCCGCATCGGGCGCCTCCATTTTCGGATAATCGGGCATCGAACTCCCGATCCGGGCGTTCGCCGCCAGACGCATCTTCGGCGCAGCGGCAGCCTTCATCGAAGCGCCCGTCACGGCTACCGTGCCGTGCGCCCCGACCATCTTCACCGACTTCGTGCCGTCGGGCAGGGTGGTCTGGACATAGAGGTTTTCGGTCCCGGCGGGCAGCGTGAACGCCGACCGGAAAGGCATAGCGGATTTCGCCACGCCCCGGGCCGCCAGATTCTCCGCCGAAAGGATCGGCGAGGAGTAAATGCGGATCACGGCATAGGGTGGCGTCGTGCCTTCCACGACGGGCGCCGACACCGAAACGGTCACGTTCCGGGTCGTTTTCCAGTCGAAATCGGCGGGAACAGCCCCCGGCACAACCGGACTGTCAGGGCTTCCGCCCAGATCCTTCTGGCAGGAGGAAGCGACAACAGCCACCGCCATCAAAGCCGTGCAAAGTTTTTTCATATCGTAATTCTCTAAAAGTGTGATGCATTCTGTCTTCGCGACAAATATAAGTATAATTTTCTCAACTACAAAATTCCGCTCATTTATATAACAAAAAAGCCCATTTTTTCACGCAAAACAAAATTCCGGCCGAAAAAGAGGATTTCCGAAAAAATTTCCTATATTTGCACCGTAAGAGCAACAGAAGCGAATGACCAGCCCTGCAACATACGACTGTCGGCGCCGCGGAGAACACCGCGGAACGATGATGATGTCCATGTGCATGTGCAACCGTTTTCGCCGGGTGTAGCTCCTTCATGCACTGAAAATGACACAATCCGGCTTCGTAGAGGTCGGATTTTTTTATCGGATTTTTTAACGACAGATATAACATACCATGGATTCAAAAAAGTACCGTTTCGAAACCCTCCAGATTCATGCGGGCCTGCAACCCGACGAACCCACCGGCGCCCGGGGCGTGGCGATCTATCCCACGGCGGCCTATCGGTTCAAAAACTGCGACCACGCCGCAAGGCTCTTCGAGTTGAGCGAAGGCGGCAACATCTATACGCGCCTGCAAAACCCCACCACGACGGCCTACGAACAGCGTATCGCCGCCCTGTACGGGGCTGTGGGGGCGCTCGCCGTCTCGTCGGGCATGTCGGCCATCCTGATCGCCGTGCTTTCGCTGGCGGCTGAAGGGGACAACATCGTCGCCTCGCCGTTCCTCTACGGAGGCACCTACAACCAGTTCCGCACGTCGCTGCGCCGGCTCGGCATCGACTGCCGCATCGCCCCGAGCGAGCGTCCCGAGGATTTCGAGGCGCTGACCGACAGCCGCACCAAGGCGCTCTACGCCGAGAGCATGGGCAATCCCACCTGCGCGGTCCCCGACTTGGAGGCGCTGGGCGAACTGGCCCGGCGGCGCGACATTCCGTTCATCGTCGACAACACGTTCGGCGCGGCGGGCTACCTCTGCAACCCGTTCGAGTGGGGCGCGAACATCGTCGTGGACTCCGCGACGAAGTGGATCAACGGCCACGGGACGGCCATGGGCGGCGTGATCGTCGACGGCGGCAACTACAACTGGGCGAACGGCAAATTCCCGCAGATCGACGGACCTTCGGAAGGGTATCACGGGCTGAATTTACACGAGGCGTTCGGTCCGGCGGCCTTCATCGTCAAATGCCGCGTCGACGGGCTGCGCGACCTGGGATGCTGCCCCTCGCCGTTCGACTCCTACCTGATGATGATCGGGCTGGAGACCCTCTCGCTGCGCGTGAAGCATCAGGTGGAATCCACCTGGAAACTGGCCGAATACTGCCGCAGCCACCCGAAGGTCGAGCGGGTCAGCTTCGTGGGATTCGACACGCACCCGAGCCATGAAAACGCCCGCAAATACTACCGCTACGGCTCGTCGGCGGTCTTCACCGTCGAACTCAAGGGCACGCTCGAAAGCACCGTGCGCTTCGTCGAATCGCTCCGCCTGGCGGCCAACATGACCATGATCGGCGACTCGATCACCGTCGTGACCCATCCGGCGTCGACGACCCACAAACAGTTGAGCGACGCCGACCTCGCAGCGGCAGGCGTCACGCCCACGCTGCTGCGCATCTCGCTGGGACTGGAAAACGCCGACGACCTTATCGAGGATTTCGAACAGGCTTTCGCACAAATCGGATAATGGAACCGCAGATTTACATAGCTCCCGGACCGTTCGAACTCGAAACGGGCCACACGCTGCCCGAGCTGCGGATCGCCTACCACACCTACGGCACGCTGAACGCCGCCAAGGACAACGTGGCATGGGTGTGCCACGCGCTGACGGCCAATTCGGACGTCGCCGACTGGTGGCCCCACACGGTCGAGGCAGGACGGTTCCTCGACCCCGCGCGCCATTTCGTCGTCTGCGCCAACATCATCGGCTCGCACTACGGCACGACGGGGCCGCTGCACGTGAATCCCGCCACGGGGCGGCCCTGGTACAAGGATTTTCCGCCCTTCACGATTCGCGACATCGTGCGGGCGCACCGGCTGCTGGCCGACGCGCTCGGCATCGGGCGCATCGGGACGCTGGTGGGCAGCTCGGTCGGAGGTTTTCAGGCCGTCGAGTGGGCCGTTTCGGAACCGGAGCGGATCGAACGGCTCGTGCTGATCGCCACCGCGGCCAAGGCTTCGCCCTGGGCCATCGCCATCGACGAAACGCAGCGCATGGCCATCGAGGCCGACACGACTTTCGGCCAGCCGCGCGACGACGCTGGGATGAAAGGACTGGCGGCGGCCCGGGCCATCGGCCTGCTGAGCTACCGCGGTCCCGAAGGCTACAACCTCACCCAGCAGGACCGCGAGGAGCGCCCCGCCGTGCACCGGGCGTGCACCTACCAGCAATACCAGGGCGAAAAACTCCGCCGCCGTTACAACGCCTACTCCTATTACGCGATCCTCGACGCCTTCGACACGCACGACGCGGGCCGCGGGCGGGGCGGACTGGAGCAGGCGCTCCGCAGCATCACGGCCCGGACGCTGGTGGTCGGCATCACGACCGACATCATCTTCACGCCCGCCGAGATGCGCAGCCTGCACGCCATGATCCCCGGCAGCGCGTACCACGAAATCGACTCGCCGTTCGGCCACGACGGATTCCTCGTCGAACACGAACAGTTGAACGACATACTGCTGCCTTTTATGAACAATTAAAAACCGGATACCCCATGACCAAAATCAAAATCGGACTGTTCGGATTCGGCGTCGTCGGACAGGGCATCTACGAAGTGGTGCGCAAATCGAAGAACGCCCACGCCGAAATCGTGAAAATCTGCGTCCGCGACCCCAAAAAGCCGCGCAAGATCGAAGTCGACCCTTCGCTGTTCACCACCTCGGTCGACGACATCCTCGACAACCAGAACATCAACCTCGTGGTGGAGGTCATCGACGATGCCGATGCCGCCTACAACATCGTCAAACGGGCCATGCTGCGCGGCATCCCGGTCGTGTCGGGCAGCAAGACGATGCTCGCCAAACACCTTCCCGAGCTGATCGAGATTCAGAAAACCCGCAACGTGGCGCTGCTCTACGACGCTTCGTCGTGCGGCTCGATCCCCGTGATCCGCAACCTCGAAGAGTACTACGACAACGACCTGCTGCTGGAGGTCAAGGGCATTCTGAACGGCTCGTCGAACTACATCCTCTCGCGCGTCTTCGACCACAAGGACTCCTACGCCAACGCCCTCGCGCAGGCGCAGGCGCTGGGCTTCGCCGAAAGCGATCCCTCGTTCGACATCGAGGGCTACGACTCGCTGTTCAAACTGGTGATCATCACCGTGCATGCGCTGGGAACCTACGTCGCCCCGGAGCGCATCTTCACCTACGGCATCTCGACGATCCACGATTCGGACATTCAGTACGCCCGTGAGAAAAACGTGAAGATCAAGCTGGTGGCGCAGGTCGTCAAGGTGAGCGACGAACATTTCACGATGTTCGTCATGCCGGAGTTCGTGACGCCTGCCAAGTACATTTACAGCGTCGACGACGAGTACAACGGCGTGGTGATCCGCGGCGAGTGCTACGACCGGCAGTTCATGTTCGGCAAGGGCGCGGGCAGCCTGCCCACGGCGTCGTCGATCCTGAGCGACATCATGGCGCGGCTGAACAACTACCGCTACGAGTACAAGAAGATGAACTACATCGAGAAACCCGACTACACGACCGACATCACGCTGAAAATCTACGCCCGCTACAAGGAGACCGACGTGCAGGGCATTCTGAACTTCTCGAAGATTCACGAACAGTTCATCAGCGAGGAGAGCAACTACGTGATCGGCGAGATTCCGCTGCGCGAACTGCTCGAAAAAAGATCGCAGCTTTCGGGCAGGGACGTCTTCCTGGCGAACATCCCGATCTTCTTCCTGAACCGCGATTAAACAGAAAAAGGTCCCTTGACAAGGGACCTTTTTCATTGCCTACCGCACGGCGTCGTCTTTCACGCAGCGGACCGACAGGCCGTATCCGAGCGGAACCTCGCCGGTCACCGGATCGGTCGTGGTGCTGTAAACCAGGCAGCCGCTCCGCTCGGCCGTGGCCTCGCAGCTTATCAGATAACCTTTGTCGGCGTCTCCGTACCTGTTCGACGTGCCGTTCACGATCCAGTATCCGGCGCACCTGAAAAATCCGGCCGCAGGCCCGGCGGCAAGGAGCGCTTCGAGTTCGGCCAATGCGGGAACGTGCCAGCCCTCGGGACAGATGCCCCGCAGCGGAGTCCCGGACCGGACCGTGGCGCCGCCCGTCACCGTCTTATAATCGTACAGCAGCCCTTTTTCCGCCACCGCGGAAAGCCCCTCCTCGGGATACCATACGCCATCGCCGATCTCCGTACCCGCAGGCTGGTAGCGCAGGTTCTCGGCCATCCATACCTGTCCGCCGATCTTCGCCGTGCGGTAGGTATCGCCGCCGTATTCCAGTTCGGAAGCCTCCCCGCCGTCGCCCTCGTCAAGCGAACCGCCGTCTTCCCAGTCGCTGACCTCGCCGCTCAGCTTCAGCTCGATGTCGATGTTGGTGACGAGCACCGACATGTCGTACCTTCGGCCGCTTTCGAGCGTCGCCGAAGAGAGAGTCTTGCTGCGGCTCTTGCCGTCGCGCGTGGAGACCGTGACGGTCAGCGCCCCCTGCTGCGGCACGAGAATCGCACGGTAGGAGGCGTCGGGCGTCACTTCGAAGGTTTCGATTTCAGCGGCCGCCGCGCCGGCTTTCGCCGAAGCCGTCGGCACGGAGAGATCCACCGAGGCCGTCGGGACGAATCCGCCCACGGCGACGCCCGAAACCGCAGCATCGGAATTGTTGGTAATGACGATGGTCAGCTGTGACATCAGGTGATAGAACAGCATCCCGACGGGCGTGCCCGTGGGCGTCACGTTCTTCGCCACGGCTCCCAGCAGGTCCGAGGAGGCGCAGCCCGCACTCTGATCCCGCGCCACGGAGAACTCGTCGGGAACGCCCGACGCCGAATAGGGGAAATAGGCCGTGAGCGTCGAGGTTTCGTTCAGGTCGTTGTACCACAGCAGGCCGGAAGCCGTGAAGGCCGAGCCGTCGTAGGTCATCTGGTGGTTCCGGACGTAATCCGAGCCGTTCTTCGTGACGGTCAGACCGATACAGTCGCCCGTATCGAAATGAAGCCCCGTGACGCGGGTTTTGATCGACGGCGTGATCCGGATGCCGGGAACCGCATCCCGCTTATCGGCACAGCCGGGTGCAGCGGCGAGGCCCGCCGCCAGAAGCGCAAGAAGGAGTTGTCTTTTCATCATTCAGGTTTATTTTTGCGACTTTTAATCACAAAAATAAAACTTTTTATGTTATTCACAAGACCTCCGGTCAGTTTTTGTAATACGATTCGTCGAGTCCGAGCGTGAAATTCCCGCGCCGGAACCAGGTGACGGCGGCCAGCGCGAACACCAGCGCGGCGTTGAAGAAGAACGGGAAACGGTCGCTGTGGGTGTGGAACAGATGGCGGAACATGTCCATGATGAAGGGGCAGATCATCACCGCAAGGTAGTTCATCGCCATGACGAACGACAGCGCGAGCGTCGCCGAGCGGGGCGGAGCGATGGTCGCCGCCTTGTCGTAGATGACGGGCTGGATCACCCCGTAGCCGAAGCCCGTGAGCAACGCCCCGACGACGAGCATCGTCTTGTCACGGAAGATCCCCACGCACAGCAGCCCCTCGCCGGCTAGCCCCAGCGACCCGAGGTT
>OGLX01001513.1_pt1 | contig 11454 bp, 12 predicted proteins | sample 1572821 | NCBI WGS metagenome assembly OGLX01 (sample SAMEA2581908, study PRJEB24529) | metagenome | biome: Human gut stool | place: China | collected 2011 | reverse complement strand
CTTTTAGCCTTTAAGCCACTATTGCACAACCCCTTTCTTTGAAAAGAACGTAAAAATCAATAGTATTATTGCGATGATTGTACTTTTAGTAACCGCTTCACTCGTTGTACGGTACTTACCCCTTTACCACACAACTTTGCCACATCCCGAATTGAATATCCCTTGCGAAGCAGACTTATTACTTCCCTATATTCGGCTTTCATCTGTTCTTCCGTTTTACAGAGTCTACCTTGCGTCCGAGCTTCCCATCTTTCTCTATATACCGCTTCCTTCCTGACTGCAATCGGAATGAGATATTATCACGCTCCAATTGCGCACAGGTTGAAAGCGTGGCTATCATTATCGGGGCAAAGAGGGACGGATGTCCTTCTTCGTCCAATAATGTAAGTCGTTCCTTTTGAATGTAGAGGTTAATGCCAAAGTCAATGAGTTCTTTAACAGAGGCAAGCACCTCAAACGCATTGCGACCCAATCTTGACAGTTCACTGACAAGTAGGATTCCAATGCGGTTTGCCTTGCAGTATTCCATTGCCTCACACGACACTGGACGCTCATCATTCTTCTTTGCGCCAGAGATGTGTTCCTCAAAGACCTTGCAGACTTCGATACCCTTATATTTTGCATACTCCGACAAGTCCTTGACCTGTCTTTCCGAGCTCTGTCTGTCACCAATACTGGAGACACGAGCGTATATCACTCCTGTTGTCATATTTATCAAAGACTTTACCGGATAACTTCACAGATATTGCAGTAAATACTGCTATTTAAACGAGGTGCAATTCCTGGTGATGATCCAAAAACTATTGGTTTATATCATGATGGTAATTACTATTTTAAAAACTTTATGAATCGTTGCATTTTAAAACCAACCAATATTCCTTTGGTTGGAGTGACGATACTTATAAGAAATTTGAAAATCAGAAGGCATTCATTATCTATCACGATGGTAAGTTATATTTACAATCATGCTCAATTGCTCAGCCAAGTTTCGATTTTTCACTATTCTTTACAGAAGCAACTAATACGGATATCGATAATGTTTTTGGTAAGCCTCTATTCAATGGTACCGATTGCGAATGGATGAAGGCCAATAGCGATAGCGTCATGAGAAAGCAAATCAAGTCAATCGAGATTTCCGAATATTAACTAAACAGAATATAACTTCTAAGATATTTAGGTCTTGGGCAAAAGATGTATTTAGCATAGGTAGTTTGGTATTTCTTAAAATACAAGAAAACATGTAAGATACTTCTGTCATTTTAGAATGATGATATTTTCGAGGGTCACTTCACAAAGAGCATTTTCATGAGTAATTCAAAGAGAATACCATAATCTAATTACTAAGGGAGTCTGTAATATTAACGTGTGAGATAATTATCAATCATCTACTGGCAAGAATTGATGGCATTATATGTTAAATGAATTTTGCGTGAGAATTTCACGGAAACTATTAATATTCTCGTTTTTTTATATTATTTTTGCATCCAAAAGATGTTTCATTCTTATATTTTCAAAAAATCCATTATGGTAGAATCGTTTATAGTAAGGAATTATATGTCCTACAGGGATCAGGTGGAATTGTCATTTCTGGCTTCAAAAAAGGAAAAGGCATCTACTTTACCGCCTGGGTGGTATCAGGAGATTGATGGAAAGCGTATCTTACGTTTGTTGCTTTGTGTAGGACTGAATGGCACTGGCAAATCAAAGATGTTTTCAGCTCTTAACTATCTTAGGATGATAGCTACAGATAAACCAGATAAACCAGATGACAGACCGAAGTACAGACCGTTTCTGTTAGATGATGATTCGCGTAATAAGCCAACTGTGCTCACTATATCGTATTATATAGGTAATATATCTTATTGTTATAAGGTGGCAGTGAGTGCTGATAGGATAGAAGAGGAGGTTCTGCGGCAAACAGGGAATCCACCAATTTATCAAAGGATATATAATAAGGAAAAAGATACTGTTACTATCAAGTTTGGACAGACCTGCGACCTGAGTAAAAACGACCAGCGAATATTGGAAGCAAGTGTGATTCAGAATAGTACAGTTTTGTCTGTGTTTGGCGCCTTGAATTTGGAGAGTGTCATTCTGAGACAAAACTACGATTACTTTAGTCAAAGAATCAGTTTGGTTAGACGTGGTGATCAAAGTCTAGCTGATAGGCTGCAGACTGGCGATCAAGAACGCGATAAACGTGTGAAGACTTTATTGCTGAAACTATTGGCAGACGTGGGAACAAGCATAGTGGACTACGAGGTGGACGATGCGAGTGTGCTGATTTCTGACTTGGTAAAAAGTGGAGCTCCAGAGATTGTTGTTAAGACCATGCAGGAGCAGTATCCTACGGGCATAATTTCACACAAGAACTTGCGGTTTATTCATTCGACAGCTCATGCTGGCAAAAAATCACTTGATGGCGGGGTGGAGTCGTTTGGTACGATTAACATTATAAGGTTGCTAGTGGTAATATATGACATCGTAATGGGGAGAAAGTGTTCCTGCATAGATGAAATTGATGCGGGTATACATGCTAAGGCCCTAGCTTTTATCATTAAAATGTACCTCTCGATAGCTGAGAATTGTCAGATTGCCGTAGCAACTCATGACTTGAGCTTGTTGGGAAATCCTGATTTGAGGCGTGATGCAGTTCGTATGTTTGAGAAAGATGAAAACGGCAGTACCTATATACGGAAACATGTTTATGTACATAATACTATCAATTTTCAGAAACAATATAGTAGAAACCTTGATCCGAAACTGGATGAATTGATGGCAAAGAGTGAGCTGTTTATAGAATATCGTGATTTGGTGAGTGAATTTCTGAAGAAGCTTCAAAAACTATAAGGCGTGAAAAAATAACGAAAAGTATTAGATTTGTATTGAAGAAATAATGTGTTTTTTAGTTTTCCGTGGAAATTTCACGGAATATTTTGAATATTCTGTTTTTTTCTGTACCTTTGCGGCAGTTGTTAATTAAAAATTTGATTAAATAATGAGCAAAGTAAAAAGCTTTTCGGTCGGCAATGGAGACATGTTCTATATCCGACACAATTCAGACAACTTCACAACAATCGACAGTTGTCTTACAGATGACGTTAAGGATGACATCCTTGACGAGATTGAAACGGAATCATCAGATAAAGGTATCAAACGTTTTATCTCGACCCATCCTGATGATGATCACATCAAAGGTTTGGTGGAGTACGACAACAAGTTTGGCATCCTAAATTTTTATCGTGTTGATAACAATACGACTAAGAATGGTACGGAAACGGATGATTTCAAGATGTATAAGAAACTACGCGATGACAGCAAGAAAAGCTTTGAACTTAAAAAAGGGTGTAAGCGTAAGTGGATGAACGAGTCGGACAACGAACGTGATGGAGCCGGGCTTTATTGCTTGTGGCCTATAACTGATGACGACCTATATAAGGAGGCGTTGGAGACGGCAGCAGATGGCGGAAGCCCTAACAATATTTCGCCGGCTATTAAGTATTTTGTAGGCAAATTTTCATTCCTGTGGATGGGCGACATGGAAACGGATATGCAAGAAGAGTTTGATAAAAAGGTGACAAATACTCATAAGACCATAGTGTTTGCACCCCACCATGGCAGAAAGACTGGTCACATCCCCAAATCGCTAATGGATAAGTTGACACCAAAATTAGTGATTGTTGGCGAGGCACCTAGTGATGAGTTAGATTACTATAGCGGCTATGACACCATTACACAGAATACGGCTGGAGATATTTTGTTCGAGACAAATGGAGACTATCTTGATATTTTCGTATCGGAGGATGGATATAACAAGACAGATGGTATGGTAACGAATGCCAATCATGATAGCCATGATGGCATGAAGTATTTGGGTAGTATTAAGGAAGATTAGGCCTATAATGGACAAATACATTAGAGTAGCAAGGGTATATCCTGCAGTTTTGGGAACGCTCCCCACATGCATATTGTTGGCCATGTGTATGGGGGAGTGGTTTCCTCAATATCAAGTATTGGTTGGCAATCTACAGTGGGTGTTGTGTCTTATCGGCGGTACTGCGCTGGTTAGCATGGCTGTTGGTTATTTGGTAAGAGAAGTGTTTAAGGAAACATCAAAGTGGCTTTTCCAGTACCGCATGTTTAAGAAAGACGAGACAGAGATGCCTACCACCAAGATGCTGCTTTGGCAGAATACTGCCATTTCGTCGGCGTATCACAAGGAGATAGCTACCAAGGTGAAAACGACGTTTGGCATTAAGCTGCCAACCAAAGAGGATGAAAAGGCTGACCTTGATATGGCCAAAAAGACGATTGCAGATGCAGTGTATCAGATAAGGCAAAACTGTCGTGGCGATGTGATTCTAAGGCAGTACAACATAGAGTTCGGCTTCTGTCGGAACTATCTTGGTGCTAGCGTATGGAGCATTCTTTTAATAATAAGCATAGGCATAGCCAATATCTTCTGTGGCTGGTTGTCGTGGTGGTCCATTGGGGTGGTGTTGATAATTCAAGTCTTATTAATGGTCGCATGTTATCTATTGTTGGAGACAAGAGGCTGGACATATGCTAGGTACTTATTTGCGACTTTTACAGGAAAAGAGAAACCGAGAGATTGTTGAAGTCTATGTGAAAAATAACGGTTGCCTAAAACATGCAGCCAATTAGGGATCCCCGCCACAGGACGGGTTACAATGATTATGGCAAAGGATAGTGATGGCCGCAAGTTAAATCGCATTCCAGAATATGATCGTGTCCAGAATGGCAAAACCATTCATGTGTCTGCTCATGTCAGAAGCAATCGAAGTGATTGTAAAGGGCAAAGAAAAAAATGATTGCAACTTCTTTAAGGATTGTGCCATGGCGATGTGGATCGTTATGGCATTTTCGTATGCTTGATACAGACATTATACTAACGAACAAATATTCGGCAATTTTCAAGCCAATAGTCAAAAGACTATGTAGACCACAACTCAGAGAGAAATGTCAACCAAACTCTGTTTTCATTTGTATTCAAACATATAGTGATTGCCGATAGACATGAACCATTTGCCAAGCGCCTCTGTAACTATACAACAATTCAAAATCTGTACAGTTTCACCAATTTTATGTAAGCTAAAGTTAAATATGTTAAACTTCTACATTTCTGTATCTAAACAGAATTCATATTGTCACTTTTCTACCGTTTAGAGCGTAGAGTGTTGATAATCAACCAATAATAGATACTCGGGCTGTAGCAGTTTAGTGAGTGTTGATATGCCAAATTCAGTTACGGAAATAGGCAAAGAAGCATTTATGGGTTGCATCGGTTTGACGAGCGTTATGGCCTCAGGAAAAACTATAAGAGAAGGTGCATTTTGCGGCTGTGAAAACCTAAAAATGTTGACAATTGGCGAAAACGTGAGAACCATCTATGCATCAGCTTTTATGTCCTGTTCTAAATTAATTGAGATAAATTCAAAGAATCGTAGAAATCCATTGATAAAAGAATATGAAGGATCAACGGCTGCATTCGATGAAATTGTTTATCATAATGCCAAATTATTTGTGCCAGAGGAATCCGTTCAGTTGTATATGGTTGCGAATAATTGGGAGAAATTTGACCAAATTGAAGGCAAGCGGTTCGGTGGAGTTGGAACGGTAGTTGCTGATTCCAAAGTTGTTGTGGAAGGAAACACATTGGTCGTAAATGGCGCTGACGGGATGATTGTTGAGGTTTACAACACTGCTGGTCAATTGGTCTACAAAGGCGAAGAGAAGCGGATAACGCTTCCGAAGGATGGGTTGTATCTTGTGAAGATTGGAAATCAAACAGTGAAAGTAGTGATGTAGAAATGTCTCTTCCAGAGAAACTTCTCAATTAAGTTTGATTAACCGGAGCGGAATTGTCGTGATTGCGGGATTTCTGCTCCGGTTTTTAATTGCTTGGGGCTGTCGCGCAGATTTGTTTGTTCAAGAATGCCGCCGGTTTGCGGGCTGGCGGGAATGGCTTTTCGGCTTTGAATGGGGGAGCGGAGCTTGAATTGGTGGTTTTTTAGGGCAATAGGCAGATAATTCGTGGAATTTGTCTAATTTTGCAACTGAAAAACTGTCCGCAATGGGCGGATAACGAAAACTGGATTCTTATGAAACATATTCTTGCCGTGTATCAGTGGTGTGTGGCTATGCCTATTTTGTTGGTGATGACTATTATCACTGCGTTGCTGACCATCTTTTTCAGTCTGCTCGGAATGAGTAGGCGCGGTGGCTATTATCCTGCGCACTTTTGGGCCAAGCTGTGGTGCATACTGATGTTTGTCAAGGTTGAGGTGAAAGGCCGCGAGAATATCGACCCCAAGACGTCGTATGTGTTTGTGGCAAACCATCAGGGTGCTTACGACATTTATCTTGTATATGGCTATCTGAACCACAACTTCAAGTGGATGATGAAGAAGAGTCTGGAGAAAATTCCGTTTGTCGGCGCAGCCTGCCGCATATCGAAGCATATTATGGTCGACCGATCGTCGGCGTCGGCGATACAGCAGACCATGGACAGCGCAAAGCGCATTCTGAAGGACGGTATGTCGCTTGTGGTGTTTCCCGAAGGGTCGCGTACGCCTGACGGCGAGATGAAGAAATTCAAGCGTGGCGCGTTCTCACTTGCCACTGAATTCGGGCTTCCGATAGTGCCGCTGACAATCGACGGCTCTTACGACGTGATGCCTAAAAACACATTCCGCATCACTCCGGGAAAAATATCGCTGACAATCCATAAACCAATATATTTTGACAAGGTGGGTGCTGACAACAAGGCTTTGACCGAGGAATTGCTCGAGAAAAGCTATAATGTGATTAAAAGCGGTCTGCCGGGATAAAAGCATGCGTACAAAAAGAATATTTGCGGTGGTTGTGGCGCTGGGTCTTGTGGCTGGCAACGTGTGGCCGCACGACATTGCGTCGGACATCGATGTGGAGACGTCGGCCGAGGTTGTGGCAGAGCAGGAGCCGCAGTCGGCGGTCGCCGATTCGGTGACGATGGCCGCCGACACTGTCAAGAAACAGAATTTCTTTAAAAAGGTTGGAGCTTATTTCAAGCGTTCCAATCATTTCGACCCTTCAAAAAAGATTGACTTCGGTGTGATCGGCGGGCCGTTCTATGCCTCGGCTACCGGTGTCGGCATCGGGTTGGTGGCATCGGGACTTTATCGCATAGACCGCAACGATGTGACGCTGCCGCTGTCAAACGTGTCGATATTCGCCAATGTGGCCACGTCGGGAATGATGGCGCTCGGCGTGAGGGGCAACAATGTGTTTCCACACGAACGCTACAAGTTGGACTATACGGTCTATTTCTACACTTTCCCGTCGAAGATATGGGGCGTGGGCTACGATGCCGGCAATATCGACGACAATGAGCGGAATTATTCGCGCATCAAGTTTGAGGCAAAGCCGCGTTTCCTTTGGCGTGTGTTTGACAATGCGTATGTAGGTCCGGTGGCAAACTTCCAGTATGTCAAGATGACCGACTTGAACGATGATGTGATAGGGCTTGTTGGCTCGGTAGAGAAGAATTTTATGGCAGTGGGTGCGGGCGTGTCGCTGAATTATGACTCGCGAGATGTGGTGACAAATGCTTCGCGCGGATGGCTTTTCCAGCTTGACCAGCTGTTTATGCCTGCTTTCTTCGGCAACGACGATAAGTATATGGTGACCGACCTTACGGTGGCAACCTACAAAAAGGCTTGGAAGGGGGCGATTATAGCGGGTGAATTCCATTCGCAGCTCAATTTCCAGGATGTGCCATGGCCAATGATGGCTTGTGTGGGCGGACCTAACCGTATGCGCGGATATTTTGAGGGACGCTACCGCGACAAGTGCATCGTGGAGGCGCAGGTGGAGCTGCGTCAGCACATACGCCGGCGCAACGGCATAACGGTGTGGGTGGGAGCTGCCAACGTTTTTCCGGAATTTGAGCAGATACGTTGGAAGAAAACGTTGCTCAACGGCGGATTCGGCTATCGTTGGGCATTCAAGGAAAATGTGAATGTGCGTCTTGATCTGGGATTTACCAAAAATGGGATTGGCTTTGCGTTCAACATCAACGAGGCGTTTTGATGAAGAATTGTGAATTTGACAATAAAAGCGTAATTTTGCAGAAATATTTGTAACAACACGGATGCTTAAGATAAAGAAACTATATGGTTTTATGCTGCAAGGGTTCCTGCCTTTGTTCATGATGACGTTCTGCATCTGTCTGTTTATCGTGTTGATGCAGTTCCTGTGGCGTTTTATCGACGACCTTGTTGGAAAAGGATTGGAGATATCCGTCATAGCCGAGCTGTTTTTTTATGCCGCGCTCACGATGGTGCCGCTGGCATTGCCTTTGTCGATTCTGCTGGCGTCGCTGATGCTCTTCGGCAATCTCGGTGAACGGTTTGAGCTGACGGCTATGAAGTCGTCGGGCGTGTCGCTGCTGAAGGCAATGCGGCCGTTGATGGTGCTGATAGCCCTTGTGGCTGTCGGCGCGTTCTTTTTTCAGAATGATGTGTTGCCAAAGGCGCAGGTGAAGATGTGGACGCTGGTGTTTTCCGTGCGTCAGAAATCGCCTGAACTCGACATCCCGGAGGGCGTGTTCTACGACCAGATAGACGGCTACAGCGTGTTTGTAAAGCAGAAAAACCGTGAGAATGGACGATTGTACGACTTGATGATCTATGACGTGTCGCAAGGATTCAACAACTCCAGAATAATTCTTTCCGACTCGGGCAAGCTCAGCTTCACTCGCGACAAGCGCCATCTGTTCCTTAAACTATGGAAAGGCGAGCAGTTTGAGAATCTGAGCGACCAGCAGGTGTCGTCGGTGGGCGCGCCATACAGGAGGGAGTCGTTTTCCGACAAGGAGATAATGATTCCTTTTGATGCCAACTTCACGCGAATGAACGACAGCACGATGCGCAAGCAGTATGTGGGCAAAAACATTGCCGAGCTGCGTCAGACAATAGATTCGGTGAAGGTGCGCATCGACAGCGTGGGCAACATATTCGGCAGAGACCTGCAGGAAGTGCAGTATGTGGGCGTCGACAATTTCATCCGCAAGTCGGACGGACACGGCGGCATCCTCAAGCAGCCTGCTCCGGAGGTGAAATTGACCAAGCCTGTGGATGTGGATGCGGTGTTCAACGGCAAGACGTTGGCCGACAAGCAGCGCTACATAGCCTTTGCCATCGACCGCGCGCGTCAGATGAAAAATGAGTTTGAGTTTAAAAGTTATACGCTTGCTGAAGACAAGAAGGTGATACGCCGGCATCAGATAGAGATGCACAAGAAATTCACGTTGTCGATAGCCTGCTTGATTTTCTTCTTTATAGGCGCGCCTCTGGGCGCCATTATCCGCAAGGGCGGCATCGGTGTGCCTATTGTAATCTCCGTATTGCTCTTTGTGTTCTATTACATCATAGACACGTTCGGCTACAAGCTTGCGCGCGACGGGCGTGTGGACGTTTGGGAAGGCATTTGGGCAAGCACGGCGGTGCTGTTCCCGTTGGGCGTTTTCCTTACGTATAAGGCGGTCAACGACTCTGCGGTGTTTAACGCGGAGGCATACGTGGCATTCTTCCGCCGTCTGGTTGGAAAGACGGAGCTGCGCCGGGTGGAGATGAAGGAGCTGTCGATGGAGGATGTCGTTGCCGACAGGGCGTGTGCCGCGTTGTCGGAGCTGAAGGCGGATGCAGACGCTTTTTATCACCGCAACAGGACGCGGCAGAATTATTTCGCCTATTGGACACGCGGCATGAGCCGGAAGTCGTTGACGCAACTGTCGGACAAACTGGAGGATGTGGTTGGCTATCTGTCCAACTCACGCAACCAGCTGGTTATAAACAAACTTATGGATTTCCCTGTTATAAAATATAACCGACTTGTGCAGCCGTCGGTCTATGGCAAGACGGCGCGGGCGGTGATGATTGTTGTGCCTGTCGGATTTCTTGTCTATATAATAGGTGTCAAGCAGCATCAACGGTTGAGAAGGGATGTAAAGAAAATTTCACAGGTTTGCGATGAACTTACTCAGATAATAAAAGATAACAACCAAGGAGATGAACGATAAAATAAAATTAGACAGCATTGAAGACGCTATTGCGGATTTCAAGGAAGGAAAATTCTTGATAGTGGTAGACGATGAGGATCGTGAGAATGAGGGAGACTTCATTATCGCCGCCGAGAAAATCACGCCTGAAAAGGTGAACTTTATGTTGAAGCATGCACGTGGCGTGCTTTGTGCGCCGATTACGCTTCAGCGTTGCAAGGAACTTGACTTGGACGTGCAGGTGTCGGACAACACGTCGATGCTCGGCACTCCGTTCACTGTCACTGTCGACAAGTTGGAGGGATGCTCCACTGGTGTGTCGGCGCATGACCGTGCCGCAACGATCCGCGCTCTTGCCGATCCAAATGCGAAGCCTGCCGACTTCGGACGTCCTGGACACATCAATCCTCTTTATGCGCAGGACAAGGGTGTGCTTCGCCGCACGGGGCATACGGAGGCGGCTGTCGACCTTGCTCGCCTTGCCGGACTGTATCCTGCCGGTGCATTGATGGAAATCATGAATGATGACGGCACAATGGCGCGTCTGCCTGAGTTGAAAAAAATATCAGATGAATTCGGAATAAAGCTGATTTCAATCAACGACTTGGTGGCTTATCGCCTGAAGCAGGAGTCGATTGTGGAAAAAGGCGAAGAAGTGGATATGCCGACGAAGTATGGACATTTCCGACTGATCCCGTTCTTGCAGAAGTCGAATGGGTTGGAGCATATGGCTATTGTAAAGGGCGAATGGGAGAAGGACGAGCCGATTCTCGTGCGTGTGCATTCGTCGTGCGCCACTGGCGACATCCTCGGCTCTTACCGTTGTGATTGTGGAGCGCAACTCCACAAGGCAATGGAGATGATAGAGAAGGAAGGCAAAGGCGTGGTAGTGTATCTTAACCAGGAGGGGCGTGGCATCGGCTTGATGAACAAGATGCGCGCGTACAAACTCCAGGAGAACGGTATGGACACGGTTGAGGCAAATCTTTGCCTCGGATTTAAGGCCGACGAGCGCGACTACGGCGTTGGCGCAAGCATTCTGCATGACCTTGGCGTGTCAAAGATGCGATTGCTCACAAACAATCCGCAAAAAAGAATCGGACTTACGGGGTATGGACTGACGATAGAGGAAAATGTTCCATTGGAAATCGAACCTAATAAATATAATAGATTTTACCTTCACACTAAGAAGGACCGAATGGGGCACGACTTGCATAATGTGGACTAGATTCTGGAAATAAAAGGAATCGCTGGCATTCTTGATGAATGACCGGCGATTTTTTTGTTCTTATAACTCGTTGATAAATTGGTGATTGTGAAAAAAGTTGAAAAAAAGGGTAAAAAAAGATGCGGAAAAGTTTGGCGGGAAAGGTAAAAGGCAGTACCTTTGCAAC
>OGLX01001497.1_pt1 | contig 11543 bp, 8 predicted proteins | sample 1572821 | NCBI WGS metagenome assembly OGLX01 (sample SAMEA2581908, study PRJEB24529) | metagenome | biome: Human gut stool | place: China | collected 2011 | reverse complement strand
CAGAGTTGGTCTAGCCCGCCAAACGGTAACAATCCAACGACGCTGCTCACGTACATTTTTTCTTTTTTGTAAGGCACAAACAAATCAGGCACTTGAATAGCGACTTATTCTGTGCATGATTACAATACCATATTCCTTGTGGAGTGTCAAGACAAGAACGGCTTTCTTTTTCACTTTGTTAGCTTTGCACAAATTCAGTCGATAATTTACAGCAGATTGACAAGTAAAAAGATTTCTTTTAATTGTGCTTTTTTGAGTCATTGTTTTCAAACGAGATTATTGCGGAGAAAGCAGTGCTCCATCTTATAACCCATCACAAGCAGGGCACACTCTAAAGATTTATTGTACCGAATCGTGCGATTCATGGTAGCGACAAGCTATTCTAAAAAATCTACCAGTCTTCTAGTGTTGAACCCCTTCGACACAAAAAACTAAAGATTGAATGATTTGCAGCGCTCAAAAACAGAGTGCTGCTTTTCTTTTTGTGCAATGAAAAAGCCGCCATGCATAATGAAGTGCACAGCGGCCTTTTCTGAGGAAAAACGCTAATGAAGAGAATGTCAGAAAATGAATTTTGTCATGGCGGTCTTTTGCTGTCCATGCTTAATCTTTCGCGGCCGGAAACAGCATTTTATTCACGAAGAAGAAGATGACCATAGATACGCCGCCGTTTAGCACGGTCGTGCCAATGTTGTAGATGAAATCAGGAACAACCAGACCTGCAACAGCGACCCACACGCAGTTGATTGAGTTGACAATGCAGGTAATGATGCAGAATGCGACCACATATCCCGCAATCTGCTTTCCCAGATTTCCTTTGCTTCGGAACACGAAATTTCGCTGAATCGGGAAGTTGATGCACTCACCAATGATCATAGCAATCATGTATGCACAGAAATACGGTAAACCACCGTGGGCTGCATCGTAGCCAAGAATATTCCACTGAAAGGTTTCTCCAAACAGCGTAACAGGAATACCCGGCCAGCCGAAATCTACTACCGGCAAACTTGCAAATGCTTTCGGCAAGAACTGCAAGAGCAGATACTTGAAAACAGTAATGAGATTCGATACGATGACAAACAGTCCGCCTTCTCGTACCCATTTTGCGGTTTCAGGGTGTTTGGCTGCAAATCGATTCCAAAACTCCATTCTGCTCCTCCATATTAAGCCTGCACAGAATTCTGCTCTTTCCAACGCTTAACATTCTTGCGGCGGCGGACAAAGTAAAACACGCACAGTGCGATGAGGCCAGCATCGACAACCGCAACCGTGATATACAGCCAGTACGGAACCGGGATAACGCTGACTTCCTGACCAATGCTATTAGCAGAGGCATAAAGGATATTATGCGTAGCAGTGCGAAGGACCTGATGACCGGCAGGAGAATTGGTGACTGCCTCACTCGGAGCCTGCATATTCATCAAAGACAGAATCAAGTCATTGCCTGCTGCGATTGCACGGTCAATGTTGATATAGGACAGCTGAAGGATGCAGTCGGTAATGACAGCGCCACGGAAGCCCCATTCGTTGCGCAGGACAGTAGTGAGCAAATCAGCATTTTCAGCAGCACAGATTTCACCGATACGGTTGAAGGAGGACATGATTCCGCGTGTGCCGCCTTCCTTAACGGCAATCTCAAAGGGCTTGATATAGATTTCACGCATTGCCTGCTCATTCACCCAAGTCAGTAGACCACCGGAATCGCGGTTGCTCTCCTGGTCATTGACAGCAAAGTGCTTGCAGTAGGTCGTAACACCCTGAGACTGAATACCCTGCGTTTCAGCAGCAGCCATTTTACCGGAGTGCAGACCATCCTCAGAATAATACTCGTAGTTACGGCCGCTGAACGGGCTGCGATGAATGTTCATAGCCGGGGCATACAGAGCAGCGATTTTCATAGCTACCGCTTCTTGCGCGAAGGTTTCGCCCATATCGTATGCCAGCTCAGTATTCCAGCTGCATGCCAGAACGGACTGTGCGCAGAATTGATTGCCGGTAGAGCCTGCCATAATGTTGTTGATACCGTTGGGACCGTCAACTTCAGTATAGCCCAGTTTGCCTACAGACGGAACTTCCTGTGTTGCCCAGCCGCCGTTGGAAACCAGATTAACCATCTCACTGACCGGAATCTGCTCCAGGAAATCATTCCATTTCGGGTCATCATAAGCAAGACCCTTCATATCTTCAATCTTCAGGTCATGATTTACAACGGCAATGTCTTCGGCTGTGTCAACAAGACCGTTGGATTTATTGTTGATTGCGTCCAGAGCGGCAGCACCAGCTTCACGGCTCGCAGCGGCTCGCTCTTTGGGGAAAGTTCCCTCCCAATCGGCACGGCTCACATAGCTTGTGCATTCGCCAAAAGAAGCATAGTCAAACTGATTGGTTGCTGCGACATCGTCAGTAGAGCGGGCACCATCGTTAGAGTCGTTGTAGATTCTATCCTTGTCGATGGTAAGAGTCCGAGAATCAATGACCGTGTGACTGTCGCTGCGCAGGCTGATAGTATATTCGCCCGCTTCGAGAACATAGGCACCGCCCTTTGCTTTCACGCCGGTATAGTCGTAAGACGCCATATCCTCAGCAGTGAAAGTCAAAGTCACAGATTCGTTCTGACCGGGTTCAATCATTCCAGTCTTGCCAAAGGCTCCGAGAACGACAGAACTCTTCTCGATTCCGCCCTCAGTATACGGTGCAGAGTAGTAGACCTCTACTACATCTTTACCGGCAACAGAGCCGTTATTCTTCACATTGACCGTCATGGTCACATGGTTGCCGTCAAACGAGAAATCAGAGATGCTTTCTTCAAAGTCCGTATAAGAAAGACCGTAGCCGAAAGGATACTGAACCGTGGCGTCGTAGTCAATGAATCCATCCTCAGCGGCTGTTTCATAGTATCGATAGCCTACATAGATACCCTCGATATAATCGACATAATGGTAGGAGTCCGGAGCAGCACTGGTGCCGATGGGATTGGTGTTTACCCACTCACAGTTTGTATAGTTATAAGCGCCAATGCTATAATAGCTGGGAGCGCTCTCAACCGCATAGGCGAATGTATCGGTAGTGCGACCGGAAGGATTCACTGCGCCGCTTAATACTTCACCGACAGCATTTGCACCGGTAGAACCCAGGCATCCAATCCAGAGTGCCGCATCCACGCCCTCGTCCTCGAGGAAACCGAGTTCCATGGCATTTGTGGAGTTGACCAGAACAACTACCGTGCCGAAGTTCTCCTTCAGCATATCCAGAACCTGCTGCTCAACACTCTGCAGTTCCAGGTAGTGCTTACCGGCGTCACCGCCTTTTACAACCTGCTCAATGTCCTTACCGGAAGCAACAATATGCGTTGTTGCATTCGGGTCCATATCCATGGGAAGGTCTGCACCTTCACCGCCGAGACGAGACACTACAAACACGGCCACATCCGAATAAGCCTTTGCATTTGCAATCATCTCGTCAGAGTATTCATTGACAGCAGGCTCGTTAATGTCAAAGTTGTTGCCGGTGAAACCGACACCGATACGCTCAACAAAATGGTCGTTATAGAAAGAAACCAGTTCGGGATTGACTGAGAATCCAGCGTTAGTCAAGCCCTGCTCCAAGGTAATATTATTGCTGCTGTCACCGGAACCGGAACCGGAGCCGCCATAGACAGTGTCACGAGAGCCATAACCAAAGAGATTGATTTTGCTTCCGGAAGCGAGAGGCAAAGTCTGGTTCTTATTTTCCAGCATGACAATACCTTCGCTTTCGACCTTCTGCGTCATATCCGCAGAAGCCTGACGGAAAGCAGCTACCTCATCCGCATCCGGTCCCTTGTATAGGAAACTATTGATGGTTGTGTAGTATTTCGGAACAAGCACACAAAGCAGTACATTCAGTACCGCAACAATAGCACTCAGAATGCACATTATGACAAATGGCAATTTCTTCGGCTTGCGTACTTGTTTTGCAGGGGCAGTGTTTGACATTTGAATTCCTCCTTCTGATTGACCGGACTCGGTCATTTGTCTGCATTATACCTGAAACTGTAAAAAAAGGAGGTCGTATTTCCTAAGTGGTCGTTTTTTGTTCCTACTCTGCACAAAAAAGAAAATTGCCGGGGTTTCCCCGGCAATCAGGTATTGCTTATTCAGTTTCAACAGGCAGTGCCACACGAAGCAGGAACAGCCCGTCCTCCGCTTGGACGGAAACCGTACCGCCATATTTCTCCGCTGTACTCCGGATGCTCTTTAAACCAAACCCATGATAGTTCGGGTCTCCTTTTGTCGTAACGGGCAGGCCGTCAACAAAGCGCAAATCTCCCTCGTAGAAGTTCTCCACTTGAAGGATGGCAATGCCATGTCTCGAGAAGATGCTTACGGAAATCGCACGCTTGTCGTGGTCCTCAAGCTTACGAACGGCTTCCTCTGCATTGTCCAGGGCGTTTCCTATCATTGAAAACAGGTCAACCGCCTCTAAAAAACCAACTGCCTTTCCATCGGCAACACAGGTAAAGGTAATATCATTTGCAGCGCACAACAGGCTCTTTTCGGTCAGTATCGTGTCCAAAATTTCGTTTCCTGTCTCAATGATAGAGTCATATACCGATACTGAGTTTTCGATTTCTTGAAGAACTGTATTTTCCGGTGCATTACCTGTTGCTCGTTCATATTGCGCTTGATGGCGCATCCACAACTGCTTTTGAAGGGATAACTCCTCTTGCTGCGCCAATTTGTTTTGGAAACTCACCTGCTGCCACAATATCAGAACACAGCATATCATCGAATATATCCTGCAGCATCGATACAGGTAATTCTGGTGCTGAAAGCTGGTCTGAACAACCGAACTAAACACAATAGATATCAGTAGGACCGCTATCATTGTCGTAAAAGAATACCCGACGCTCACCGAAGCATACCCATGTTTAACCATAGGTCGTGCAATCAAGAGATATATCACGACATATACCAATGCAAATACAGCAAAGGGAATGAAGGTATCTACTACTATGTCTTTGAGGGAGCAGTAATGAGGTTCATTATAACCTGCTCCGGGCTGAATAGCATCCCACGCACAAAAAGCGACATGCTGAGTAAGGTAAGCCAATGTAGTGAAATAAGCAGCCATTTTGAGTTTTACATCAAACATCGAGTATTCTATAGAAAGCAGGATAAGAAAACTGCCTATGCTCCATACCAAAGAAGTCAAAAAGCTATTCAAAAGGATTTCTGGTGATGCGGTAATGCAAAGCTTCAAAACCAAAAATCCTAAGATTGCTGCCAGTACAGCACGAATCAGCCAAAACTTTCTTTTTGGTTCTTTGTAAGCAAACATGAGTGCTGCAATCAATAACTGAACCGGTTGATGCAAAATTTTGATGATTTCTTGCAGCAAATTCACTTCATATTTCCTCCCGTCACAGAATTTGCCAGGCCGCTGAGAAATGCATTTCTTCGACCGCGACTAAGGGGAAGTGTGTTTGCGCCGACAACAATAGAGTCTTTTTTTACAGCATCCACATGTCGAAGATTTACCAAGTAGCTGTTGCTGCATCTCGAAAACTGCTGGTCTTTAAGGCGGTCTTCAATTTCTTGCAAACTACCGGAAACCTCCAGGGTTTGATTGTGCAGATGCAGATACAGCCAATGCCCCCGCACCTCAATGTAGTAGATTGCCGAACTCTCAATTCGCTGCTTTTCTCCATTTACCGTAACAAAAAGATGATGCTTCTGCCTTTGAGAGGCTCGTTCAATGGCGCGAGGCAGTTTCATAGAAAGCTGCGCGTAGGTGATTGGCTTTAGAATAAAATCCAGTGCATCGACTTCATAACCCTTAATGGCATACTTTGCCATTCTGGTAATAAAAATCATAACGACAGTCGCATCTAGTTCTCTGATTTTCTGAGCAGCACTCATACCGTCTAGTAGCGGCATTTCAATATCCAACAGCAGAATATCCCATATAGGTTTGTAGTTCTCTGCAATATCCATGCCATCGCTAAACACCGCGATATTGCCTTCGAGTCCATGCTCATTAAGATAGCGAACAACATTATCCTTTGTCTGCTGAGCCAAATCTGCTTCGTCTTCGATAATTGCAATCTGCAGCATACCCGAAACCTCCCCATAGGATTTGCATTCTTTCTTTTCTGTCATCATTCTACCAAGTGCGACAAACAATGTCAAAAAGATTTTCTAGAGCACTTATGCAGTTTTTCAGTCAAAGCAAAAGGAGCGTCCGCCAAAGCAGACGCTCCTCTTTGTGTTTTCTTGTGCTTTTTGTGGGCTTGCAGCTTACTTGCCGCTGCTGTTCAGGCTCGGGGTAGGCTCAGTCTTCGTTTCCTGACAAACCGTGCAGGTGTAGGTCTTGACGCCTTCTTTTTCAGCCGTGGGCTCAGTAGTCACGACACCGTTATCCCAAGTGTGGCCTTTCTTGGGCGTGAAATCGAAAGTGCTGCTCACATCACCGCAGACTTTGCAGTATATTTCGGTGCGACCCTCTTCCTTACAAGTGGGCTCGATAACACGCTTCGCGGCACGATGACCGGTGGAGTGTACAATGTTGTCCTTGTAAGAGAAGCTGTCGTCCTGATTGCACTTATGCATCGTGTAGCCGTCTTCGGTGCAAGTCGGCGGAACAACGGTAACGGTGAATGTGTACTTGGTGGGCAGGACCTTTTCAGTCTTGGTCGCATTACAGTTCTTGCAACGCAGGGTCTTTTCACCGTACTCGTCATAAGTAGGCGGGGTAGTGATGACACCCTCGTCCCAGATGTGACCAGTACCGCCGTAGTCGTAGGTCATGGTATGGGAAGCATCGCGCTTGCAGTGCATCCGCATGGTGCCCTTCTCGGTGCAGGTGGCCTTTTTCAGGCATTCGGTGTGCTCGGTGTCCCAATCATGGTAGCCGATAGCAGGCACAGGCATCAACACTCTTTCGTTGCACCCCTCGTAGCTGCAGTACATCCAACGCTTGCCTTCAGTTTCGCAATAAGGTCCCTCGATGATTTCGCCAAGGCGCGTGTAATCGTGGTTATGCACCTTAGCAATATCTTCGGTCTTTATTGCTTGGCAAACATTGCAGGTGTAGGTCTTGATGCCAGTTTCGGTGGCTGTAGGCTCCTTGGTGATGACGCCCTCATCCCACTGATGCTTGCCGGTGGCAGGAAGGTCACTCACATGCTGCTTATCGTTGCAGCGCTCACAGACATTGTCTACGCTGCCAGGAGTGCCACAGGTAGCGGGAGTAGTGACTTCTTTGTACTGATGGCCCAGCGCAGGAACAGGCGTATCCTTGTACGTCTTTGCGGGATTCTCATTGCAGGTATGCAGCGTATAACCGTCCTCAGTGCAGGTAGGAGCAACGACAGTTTCCGTGAAGGTATAGCCCAAAGCAGGAATTACTTCTTTATGCACATGGGTGTTGTCATTCTGGCAGGTATAGGTGCGCTCGCCATCTTCTTCGTAAGTTGCTTCCTTGGTAACAACACCATCGTCCCAAGCATGTCCCGTCGCAGGAACAACTTCCGTATAGGTATGGGTTGCATCGTTCAGGCAGGTGAAAGTCTTGACGCCGTCCTCAGTGCAGGTAGGAGCCTTGGTGACAGTGCCATCATTCCACTTGTGCCCCAGAGCCGCGATTTCTTCGGTCTTGGTCTCTGTGCAGCCGGTATTCTGGCACTTGAAGGTCTTTACACCGGGAGCCTCACAGGTAGCGGCCTTAGTGACAGTGCCGTCATCCCACTTATGACCCAGTGCTTGGATTTCCTCGGTCTTAGTCTCATTGCAGCCATTACGGGTGCAGGTATAGGTCTTAACACCAGCGTTCGTGCAGGTCGCTGCCGTTGTGACTGTACCAGCGTCCCAAGCATGGCCCAGTGCATTCGTATAATCGCGTTTTTCGGTCAGAGCGGAATCCTGGTCGCAAATGTAAACGGTGTACCCCTGCTCGGTGCAGGTAGGCGCTACCGTATTGCCCTTATGCCAGGTCTTCTCGACCATCGGAATATCTTCCGTGTATGTAGTGCCGCAGGAGGTGCAGGTAAAGGTCTTGATACCCTTCTCATAGATGGTAGCAGGCTTTGTGACCTTACCGGCATCGTAGGCGTGCGGCAGCTTTGCCTTGTAATCGCCCTTATAGGTAAGACCGGGGACTTCATTGCACTCATAGATGGTATAACCCTCAGCGGTGCAGGTCGGAGCAACAACGCTCTTGATATGATAGGTCTTGTTGAGAGACGGGATTTCCTCGGTGCGCGTCTCATCGCATTCCTTGCACTTGAAGGTCTTGATACCGGTCTCGGTATAAGTAGCAGCCTTCGTGACTGTACCGCCATCCCAGCTGTGTCCCTTTGCCGGAACAAAGCGGTCATTGTAGTTCATGCCGCCCCACTCATGGCAGATATGCTCATCGTAGCCTTGCGTGGTGCAGGTCGCCTCATGACGGCGAACCGTGAAGGTGTATTTTACCTGAGGCTTTACGGTAGGAGCCGGAGTAGCTGCCGGAGCAGGTGCCGGTGTTTTTGTCGCTGCCGGTTTGGTAGTCCCGCCGGAAGTCGAAGTGCCGGTACTCGGCTTCTCCGTCTTAGTCGGCTCGCTGGTGGTGCTGTCCTTCTTATCAGTGTTCTCAGCGGGCGTGGCGGTCGGTGCAGGCGTAGCCGTCGGTGCAGGAGTGGCAGTTACTTCCGGTGTTTCCGGAACCGCAGCCTGACTTTGGCTCGTGGTCACATCCGAACTCGTCGTATCGTTGGTGTTTTTTCTTTTCTTGCAGCCGGTCAAAGAAACCGCAACCGTAGCAGCTAAAGCTACAGCAACGATTCTTTTCGCTGTACTAACTCTCCTTTTCATAATAGACCTCCTTCCCTTTAGGGGGTAGCTTCTTAACTATATTATATCAAAGAAAACATCGCGTTTACATTTATTTTTATAGATTTTACAACTCCTCTATCAAGTTCTACCGTTTGCATAAATGCAACATCCTGTAACTGTGCATAGTATCCAGTACATATGGCTAACTCTTAGTCTTTGCCACTAGCCATTGATTTTCGCCATTTGCTAAAAACTTCCGTCATGTTGCATATTGACTACTTTCCGAGAAAAGAGTACGCTATTCTGAATCGAAGGAAGGGATTATTATGGAAGTCAGTATATTGCTCATGCAGCAGATAGCCCAGCTGTTTATCGTTCTTCTGATGGGCTATGTAGTCGTTAAAGCAGGGCTTCTGAAAGCCTCAGACAGCAAGGTTTTATCCGTGGTTTTCGTGTATCTGGTCATGCCGTGCGTTGTTCTCAACGCATTTCAAATCGATGATACGCCGCAGATCCGCACAGGACTCTTGTACTCGATGGGCATAGCGGTCGGAATGCATGTCGTGTTTCTGGTCCTCAATGCTATCTTTAAAAGGCCACTTAAATTGGATGTCGTGGAGCAGGTCAACATCATATACAGCAATGCGGCTGCGCTCGTCATCCCTCTGGTTCAGGCTTTGCTCGGCGAGGAATATGTCGTGTATTCCTGCGCTTTCGTCATTGTTCAGCTGATTCTTCTCTGGACGCACGCAAGTGCCTGCCTGCAAGAAGGCGCAAAACTCGAATGGAAGAAGATTCTGACCAATGTCAACCTGATTGCGATTGTCGCCGGTGCGCTCTTGTACCTTCTGCATATCTCGCTGCCCTCGCCTATTGTGAGTACGCTCAGCAGCGTAGGTGCTATGATAGGGCCTATGGGTATGCTGCTGGCCGGTATGGCGATTGCGGAAGTACCGTTAAAGAAAGTCTTCTGCACACCGCGCAACTATCTTCCCGTTGCACTTCGTCTGATTGTAGTTCCTATCATTATTCTGCTGCTACTTCGCGTGTTCCACGCATCTGACTGGATTGCAGATGGTAAAGCAATTTTAATGACAGTCTATCTATCGGCTATTACGCCGTCTTGTGCGACAGTCACCTCAATGGCGCAACTCTACAATCGTGATGCGGCGCACTCAAGTGCATTGTATGTTCTGAGTACGCTGCTTTCCATCATGACGATGCCTCTGATGATTGGACTGTTCGATATGCTGGTGTGATATACCTTTTATAAGTACAGATTAAGAAAGAGAAAAGCGCCCACCTTTCACGGTGAGCGCTTTTTCATTTTGTGGAGTATTACTGGATACCCAGAGCGACTTTCAAATTGTCATTGAAAGAATCTGCGATGGCGTGAACATTTCTATACTGGCCGGTGTATCTCTTACATTGCTCGTGGGTGATGATGGGTGTGTCATATACGATATGGTCTATACGAACATCCACGGTCAATTTGTTGTTGCAGTATTCTGCGGGACGATTTTCGAGAATATACGGACCATAAATGACCGTGCCGTAGGCATACACACCACTCTCATGCGCGGGGTCCTGTTTGCCGACATGCAGAATTACGATGTCCCCAAGCTGCATATCACGAGTGGCAAGAAAACACTCTACATGGCCGGAGCCTTTTACATTATCGAACAGGTTCCACTGACGGAGATTCACGGGTTCTAAATAGATGCGCAATACGCACAAAAATAATAGCACCGCTCTTCATCGTCCCAGACAGAATGATCTTCATCCAGGAACTCCGAATATCCATCTACATCTAACGTAGCAGTAATTTGGAGCAAAACGCAATCTGCTTCCACATCGAGAGGAATAACATCTTCTTTAATACTCGAAACCTTTATATCTTTTATTTCCACCTCCGCTGTCGAATCAATTGCATCAATGCAAAACGCCTCACAAAGCGCCGCATTTTTAATTTCACTGCAGATTTCTTTATTCATCTTCGAAAGAAGCATTTGGAAAAGTTCAGCCTTATCGTCCAATTGCTCCCAAAGAAGAACCATAGCAGCTTCCAAGTCACTTATAACGATAACTTGCTTGTTTCCTTCTAATGTATTTTTCCAATCCGAATCGTCACTTATTACAAGAATTGTCTCGTCTGGATTGTTTTCACAATACTTTTTTAGGCCTTTCAATATAAATGCATCTGGAAATTCATGTTTCTTTTCTCCCTCTGCGCGAAATGGAGGGCGGACATTAAAATAATCATCAAAAACATCATTAACATTTGCATCCGGAATAACAGTTGCGTATTCGTAAAAGGCTTCAAAGCAAGTTGTCAGTCGCTTCTCCATATTCAATGCTTCCAGCTTTTGATTAAGTTCTTCTGCTGAAGTTCCAATCATCTGAAGCTGCTTATTATACTTTCTTAGCGCCGATTGAAAATTATTGATTCGGGAAATTAACTCAGACTGGCCAATATGCTTCTTTATTTCTCTCATGAGAATTGGATGAGAAAGCAGTTTAATATTATTTGCTCTTAGTAATTGCAGAAGCATCGGAATAATTGAATTCGTAATCCCCTCAAAATCACATTGCTTTTTATGGTATACAGAGGTATCAACCAAAACAGCATCTATTCTATCGTTCATTTTATTTCCTCCTCCGCATAAAATGTCAGGTTTTCAAATTACAATCACGAAATGTTTTCCTATAAACACAAACAATAATATATCTTCAAATCACACTCTACCGTAA
>OGLX01001494.1_pt1 | contig 11574 bp, 6 predicted proteins | sample 1572821 | NCBI WGS metagenome assembly OGLX01 (sample SAMEA2581908, study PRJEB24529) | metagenome | biome: Human gut stool | place: China | collected 2011 | reverse complement strand
TTTAGTTTCGATTGGTTTGGTTGTGATTTGATGTAGAAATTGGATACTATACAACTTCCCGTAAAATTTAGTTTCGATTGGTTTGGTTGTGATTTGATGTAGAAATTGGATACTATACAACAATTGGCCAAGAGCCTCGTCGTAAGAGGCGGTTGTGATTTGATGTAGAAATTGGATACTATACAACAACAAGCAGGCGGAATCGAGCAACATCCCAGTTGTGATTTGATGTAGAAATTGGATACTATACAACTGCTACGGCTGGTCGATGGGGCCTTCGGCAGTTGTGATTTGATGTAGAAATTGGATACTATACAACGATCGATACAGCGTCGCCAGAAGAGGTGGGGTTGTGATTTGATGTAGAAATTGGATACTATACAACGGGGAGTAGAACACGCGCTCGAGCAAGTCGTTGTGATTTGATGTAGAAATTGGATACTATACAACGATGGGGTTGTTCATGTACTCCTTTTGGAAGTTGTGATTTGATGTAGAAATTGGATACTATACAACCCCGAGGTGGACGAGAAAGGTCGTCCCACTGTTGTGATTTGATGTAGAAATTGGATACTATACAACACTGTGATCCACCTTCAAATTTAGCGTCAGTTGTGATTTGATGTAGAAATTGGATACTATACAACGCATTAATAAAATCAATTCGCACCGGATAGTTGTGATTTGATGTAGAAATTGGATACTATACAACGCTTCCCGTTATCAAATATCGATGATACTAGTTGTGATTTGATGTAGAAATTGGATACTATACAACCATCCGAAGCGAACGGAGTGTTTACTGTGTTGTGATTTGATGTAGAAATTGGATACTATACAACAGTTTCGGCCAAATATCTGTCATAGTAACGGTTGTGATTTGATGTAGAAATTGGATACTATACAACATATTGGCTGAATCCGTAGTAATTTCGGAGTTGTGATTTGATGTAGAAATTGGATACTATACAACAAGTCGTTGTAGCGCATTCGTGGATCGAAAGTTGTGATTTGATGTAGAAATTGGATACTATACAACTCGATTCGAAATCGCACGAGTAGCCATGGAGTTGTGATTTGATGTAGAAATTGGATACTATACAACTGAGAAAATATTACTATCTAACCCTAGAAAGTTGTGATTTGATGTAGAAATTGGATACTATACAACCGCTTCGGCAAGATTCTCCAGCAGCGCAAAGTTGTGATTTGATGTAGAAATTGGATACTATACAACGCGAGAGCCGTAGCCTTCACGTTGCCGCCAGTTGTGATTTGATGTAGAAATTGGATACTATACAACTGCAAGAGTACAAGGACCTTCTTGGTGCCGGTTGTGATTTGATGTAGAAATTGGATACTATACAACGCATTAATAAAGTCGATACGGACCGGATAGTTGTGATTTGATGTAGAAATTGGATACTATACAACGCGAAATAGCATGCATAAGAAGCTGCAGAGTTGTGATTTGATGTAGAAATTGGATACTATACAACGATATCTCGCTGCCAATGAGTAACTTGGCTGTTGTGATTTGATGTAGAAATTGGATACTATACAACCCTGCTAATTGGTTCAATATCAGGTCGCAGGTTGTGATTTGATGTAGAAATTGGATACTATACAACAAGTCGTTGTAAAGCATTCGTGGATCGAAGGTTGTGATTTGATGTAGAAATTGGATACTATACAACTGTTTGGTGGAATTTCAGCCAAGCGCCAGGTTGTGATTTGATGTAGAAATTGGATACTATACAACGGCGTTGATGAAATCAATGCGAACCGGATAGTTGTGATTTGATGTAGAAATTGGATACTATACAACAACCGGAACCCGTACCGATTGTAGCACCAAGTTGTGATTTGATGTAGAAATTGGATACTATACAACAATGCTGCTTGTGATTGGACGTGTGTCAAAGTTGTGATTTGATGTAGAAATTGGATACTATACAACAATGATGGTAAAGTTTATCTCCAGAAATAAGTTGTGATTTGATGTAGAAATTGGATACTATACAACTCCTCACACTGGCCGCACGGAACAAGCAGAGTTGTGATTTGATGTAGAAATTGGATACTATACAACTAAAAGCTATAGCACCACCTTGAGTACCAAGTTGTGATTTGATGTAGAAATTGGATACTATACAACCCAGTTCGTCGTCGTCGATGTCATCCACCGGTTGTGATTTGATGTAGAAATTGAATACTATACAACTACGACTATTTTTGCAACCGAAGTAGTGCAGTTGTGATTTGATGTAGAAATTAGTTTACATATTTGAACAACCAATGCAGTAGTTTAAAGCTCAATAGCAATTGGCGAATAGTTCTTGGACAGGAGCAAGAATATGTTTATAACAACCAGATTTACACCAAAATAATTTTCGAATAATAAATCTTTGCATTTTTAATATCTTTGCTATGTACAGATATATCTATAACAATGAAATTATTCGAATATTATAGCTTGCAAAATATTGTTTCTTGGATTGCGTCCGCAACCAAAGCATTATTTAGACCCAAACATTTTTTTAAAGATTTTGAATCTAAATCAGCGATAGATTTATTTTGCCAATACTCTTTTTACTTTATTGCGTATGCGTTTTTATACATACTAATAAGTACTGAGGTTCAGAGGGAAACGCTGTTTAAAATAGCATTTCTTGATATAATAAAAGCTTCAATAGCTTTTATCCCAGCACTAATTGTTGTTGCATTATTTGCACGAACAAAACTTAAAGCAGTTTTATTTTATTTTGGGACACTTTATTTCATATTTTTCTCACTCATCGTCATTTTTACGTCTCTCTTCTTGAATTTTGAAGATTACACATACCAACTAATTGTAAACATCTTAACTATTGTGTTATTCATATACGTAAATTACGTTATTGCGTTTAACATAAACTTGAAATGTAAACAAAAAACACTTTTTATTATAGCCAATTATATATTTCTCAATGTAATGTATTTTATGGGGAATATTGCCATAATAGATAAGGGTGCACCGCAACGTTTATTTGACCCTATAATGAGCGAATATGTAACTTACGAGGCTAATATGGAGCCTATGGATGAATTACCAAGTTTGACCTCGTACGCAATATATAAGGATGATTTTCTTTTTGGATTTACAACCTGCAAATATGCTGATACAGCTTGGGTGGGGCATAAAACAAATATGCTTGACACCAAGGTATATAGAAAGAAAATAAATGATAATTTAAACTATATAAAAGAGAATACTCCTCAATATTATAGGAATAAAGTTATTGTTGAGTTATACAAGAGGTATTTCAATAGCATTCAAGATGTCATTACTCAAGAGTATATGACTAAGAATGAATTTAGGTCGGGAGATTACAAGTTAACCATTATTGGAGTACCTGTTGATACAATATTAGTTTATTCCAAAGTCGTTGACTTAGATGCATTAATAGTAAAAAGGAATGATTTAGTGAATGTTCAAAATGCACTAATTCAGGCTCAAAATATTGCTTATTTGCCGAATGAGTATTGGGGCTTGGTTCAATTTGGATTTGCCAAGTGGCTAATAGGTGTTGTTTCAGACAATAGCCCTAAAGATAATGCGGATAACAAGTCGAAGAATTAGAAGTCAAAGAGTTATAATTCTCGATTTTCGCCAGTAATATGCCAGTAAGATAAATAACAAAGCCCCTAACTGCTTAAAGTTAAGGGCTTTTGTCGTTTTAAAGTGTACCCGGAGCCGGGATCGAACCGGCACGGATTGCTCCACTGGTGTTTGAGACCAGCGCGTCTACCGATTCCGCCATCCGGGCTTGAGACGCGGCGCGTTCAGAGGGCAAAGATAGCGTTTTATTGATTATCTGCAATACAGGGCCGACGGTTTTCACCCGAAGCCGTCGGGTAACGGCACGGAACGCCTCGGGACCGGACGGAAACGGGCCGTATCGACGAGGCCGGCTTCCGGATCAGTCGATGCGCCGGATATCGGCCCCGATGGCGTTCAGCCGGCCGTCGATGTTCTGATAGCCCCGATCGATCTGCTCGACGTTCTGGATCACGCTGCGGCCGTCGGCCGACATGGCCGCGATCAGCAGGGCGACGCCGGCCCGGATATCGGGCGACGACATCGTCGTAGCGCGCAGCCGTATCTTGTGATCGTGCCCGATCACCGTCGCTCGGTGCGGATCGCACAGAATGATCTGAGCGCCCATGTCGATCAGCTTATCCACGAAAAACAGGCGACTCTCGAACATCTTCTGGTGAATCAGCACCGACCCTTTGGCCTGCGTCGCAACGACCAGAAAGACCGACAGCAGGTCGGGCGTCAACCCGGGCCAGGGAGCGTCGGCTATGTTCATGATCGAGCCGTCGATGAAACTCTCTATTTCGTAGTGGTCGTGGCGCGGAATGTAGATGTCGTCGCCCCGCTGCTCGAACCGTATGCCCATGCGGGCGAACTGGGCCGGTATGATGCCCAGATTCTCGAACGACACGTCGCGGATCGTGACTTCGCTCCGGGTCATCGCGGCCATGCCGATGAAGCTGCCCACTTCGATCATGTCCGGAAGCAGCGTATGCGTCGTTCCGTGCAGTCGCTCCACGCCGTCGATGACGAGCAGGTTCGACGCGATGCCCGAGATCAGCGCGCCCATGCGGTTCAGCATCCGGCAGAGCTGCTGGACATAAGGTTCGCAAGCGGCGTTGTAGATCGTCGTGCGCCCCTCGGCCAGTACGGCGGCCATCACGATGTTGGCCGTGCCGGTCACCGACGCCTCGTCAAGCAACATGTAGCAGCCTTTCAGGCGGCGGCCCTCGACGGAAAAGAAATTGGTCCCCGTATCGAAGTCGAACTCGGCGCCCAGCTTCTGAAAACCGAGGAAATGGGTGTCGAGCCGACGCCGGCCGATCTTATCGCCTCCGGGCTTGGGAATATAGCCCACGCCGAAGCGGGCCAGCAGCGGGCCGATAATCATTACCGAGCCGCGTAGTCGGGCGGCCCGCTGGCGGTAATCCTCGCTTTGCAGATAATCGAAATCGATGTCGCGGGCCTCGAACGAATAAGTGCTCTCGTCGATCCGCTCGACGAGAACGCCCATGCGCCGAAGCAGCTCGATGAGCTGCATTACGTCGACGATCGCCGGAATGTTCCGTATAGTCACTTTCTCCGGGGTCAGCAGCGTGGCGCAAATTACCTGCAGCGCCTCGTTTTTGGCGCCCTGCGGCGTGATTTCGCCGCACAGCGGCGTTCCTCCACGGACTTCGAATGTAGCCATAGCCAATCGGTCGGTTCGCGGCATACGGCCGCTCCTGCGGCCGACCATGCCGCTTTCGGTTTAAAACTCATCAAATATAGGCATTGCCGGCCAATATTCAAAAAAATGATTCCGCCTCCGCGCGGAGCGGAGACGGCCGTTCGCTACCGCATCCGGCTTGAAACTGCGTCGGCTACATGACAAGAAACTCGGAGACAGAATCGTCGCAACACCCTTTCTGTCGTATCGGACGCAAAATCCCGGCACGGCGATTTCGGGACGGTTCGGTCCGAAGAACGACGCCGACCTGAGCCGCAGCGCTTTTCCGACTACCGGGCCGCCTGTCAGAGGAAACATCCCGTATCGGCCCGGCAACCGGACCACTCCGCGCACCGCCCCCGGAAAACTCAGGCAGGCGACACGGCGAAGAAAAACGGAACAAAAATGTGCACGACAAAATATTTCCCCGAAACAATCCGTACATTTGCGCTAATGACAACGAAAACATACCGAAAATGAAAACAATGCGTTGGAGCGGATGGATGACGGCGATCGTCGTTCCGCTCGTATGGTCGTGCAGCGACCGCCATGTGCGGGAAATTCCGCTCGAGGAGTTTTTCCGCAATTCCGAAGTCCGTTCCTACGACATCTCGCCCGACGGCAAGTACCTTTCCTATATGGCTCCTTACGAATCGAGGATGAACATCTTCGTGCAGCAGGCGGGTTCCGACTCGGCGCGGCGAATCACCTCCGAGACCGACCGCGACATCGCCGGATACTTCTGGGCCAACAACGACCGGCTGCTCTACCTGAAGGACACCGGCGGCGATGAGAATTACCAGCTCTACGGCGTCAATCTGGACGGCAGCGACCCGAGGGCCTACACGGCGATTCCCGGCGTGAGGACGCAGATCATCGATCCGCTCGAAGAGATCGATTCGCTGATTATCGTCAGCACGAACCAGCGCGATCCGCAGATATTCGACCCGTACCGGCTCAACCTCAACACGGGCGAGATGACGCTGCTGGCCGAGAACCCCGGCAACATTCAGGGCTGGATGACCGATCACGACGGCAAGCTGCGGGTCGCCTATGCGATCGTCGACGGTGTCAACACGCAGATTCTGTATCGGGAAACGGAGCAGGAGCCGTTCCGTCCGGTGCTGACCACCTCTTTCAAGGACGAGGTAAGCTTTTACGTGTTCACGCCCGACAATAAAATGGTCTATGCGACGTCGAACATCGGACGCGACAAGGCCGCGCTGGCCGTAGTGGACCCTGCGACCGGACAGGAGGTCGAGGAACTCTATGCGAACGATCTGTACGACGTAATCGGGTTGGGCTATTCGAAAGCGAAGAAAAAGCTGACCGGCGCCTATTGCGAAGGACCGAAGGACGTGATCCGCCATTTCTTCGATCCGCAGACCGAGGAGTCGTTCCGCAAGCTGCAAACCCAACTACCCGGATATCAGGTCGGTACGACCGCGACGAACAAGGCCGAGGATATGAAGATCGTCTACGCGGGCAACGACCGCACGCGCGGCACGTATTACCTCTACGACGTGAAGGCCGACAAACTGACGAAAATCGCCGATCTGGCGCCGTGGATTCAGGCCGAGGAAATGGCCGAGATGATACCCGTCAGCTATCCCTCGCGCGACGGGCTGACGATCGAGGGCTACCTGACGCTGCCCGCAGGACTGACGATGGAAACGGCCCGGCAGCTGCCGGTCGTCGTCAACCCGCACGGAGGGCCTTGGGCCCGCGACAGCTGGGGTTACAACCCCGAGGTGCAGTTCCTTGCCAACCGGGGATATGCCGTGCTGCAAATGAACTTCCGCGGCTCGACCGGCTACGGGCGCAAGTTCAAGGAACTCTCGTACAAGCAGTGGGGACAGACGATGCAGAACGACATTACCGACGGCGTACGGTGGCTGATTTCGCAGGGAATCGCCGACTCGACGAGGATCGCCATATACGGCGGCAGCTACGGCGGCTATGCGACGCTGGCCGGCCTGACCTATACGCCCGACCTGTACGCCTGCGGAGTCGACTACGTGGGCGTGTCGAATCTGTTCACGTTCCTGCAGACGATCCCTCCCTATTGGAAACCGATGCTCGACATGATGTACGAAATGGTGGGAGACCCGCAGAAGGACAGCACGATGCTGGCCGCCTATTCGCCGGCGCTCAACGCCGACAAGATCAAGGCGCCGCTGCTGGTCGTGCAGGGAGCCAACGACCCGCGCGTCAATAAGGCCGAATCGGATCAGATGGTCGCCGCGCTGCGCGCACGGGGAGTGGACGTGGACTACATGGTCAAGGACAACGAGGGACACGGATTCCATAACGAGGAAAACCGCTTCGCGTTCTACCGGACGATGGAGCGTTTCCTCGCAAAGCATCTCAAAGGCGAGCAGATAGATGCCGTGATCGAAGAAGAAGCTCCGGCCCCCGCCGAGGCCGATTCGATGGCCCGATAACTTCCGCCGGTCGGAATTTCGAGAAGGCATTCTTAAAAAAGAGTAAGATGTCCCTCAAAATCGTATAACAAAAGAAATATGATGAAAAACAACCATTGTGTCATCGCATTATCCGCTGCCATAATTTCCTTATCTTGTGTAAACTGTCAGGATGCACGGCATGGACGGCAATACAAGATTATAAAGGACATAGCGGAATTGCAGAACACCGAATCGCTGGACGAGGCGGATTTGTCGTCGTTGGATTTGAGGGATTGCGAAGATTTGTTTTTGGGGAAAACGGGGTTTGACGAGAACGGGGTTAAACAATGGACAGACCGTGTGATATGGCCCGAAACGTCGAAAATGCCGGAGGGCTTCGACCCGCAAGAACTTCTTGAAGCGTCGAAAATGCCGAAGAATGTTGCCGGACTGCACGCGAAAGGAATTACCGGCAAAGGCGTAAAGATCGCCATCATAGACCAACGGTTATTCAAAGAGCATCCGGAATATAAGGACCGGATCAAATATTACGAAGTATTCGGCGATAACTGGCAACAGGACGGTATCGACTATCACGGCAGTCTGGTTACCGGAGTAGCGGCGGGCAAAAGCACCGGTACGGCTCCGGAGGCCGATATTTATTATTTTGCGGCGAATAATTGGCCGGACGATAAATCGCAGCCGAATACCATGCGCACGATCAATCAAGCGATCCGGAAAATCATAGATATGAACAAGACGTTTCCGGAGCGTGAAAAAATACGGTTCATATCGATGAGCAGCGGCACTCCCGACGACGCGTTCGCCAAAGAACGCGAGGAATTGTTCGACGAAGCGGAACAGAACGGCATAATGGTTCTCGGCGGTTTCTACAAACATACGATGCGCAATAATTCTTTCGACATAAGATATGGATTCGTAGGCCGGGGGCTCGGAATACCTACGGACGGAAAAACGAATCCGTATTTTGACGGCGGATACGCTTACGAACGTTTGGGAGGGGCCAGTTCTACGTTTCCCTATCTGGCCGGAGTTTTCGCAATGGCATTGCAGGATAATCAAAATTTCACACGATTGCCGCATTGGCAGGATCAACTGATGAAAATAGCGTACGACACCGCTGTCGACTCTGTCGTCAATCCTGAGGGGATCGTCGAAGAAGTATCCCGTATTGCCCAAACGCTACAATAAATCGGCGAAGTCAACGGATTTCCGCCACGAGCCGATCGAGTGCCGGGCTGTAATTTTTCCGTTTATTTGAGGCGGCAATGCATTTTGCCGCCTTTTTCATATTCGTATCTTACCGGTATTCAACTCCTTGTATAAAATCCGAATTTGATGTCTGACGATACATTCGGGGCTATTCTTTACCGGGATAGTCCGAAAGCGAATCTCGTTACAGGGAGGATCAACGAAATGCCGAAACAGTTCGATTCGTATGAATTTTGCAGAGCCCGATTTACCTCTGAAAATCCGTTTTAAGTACGAACGGAAGGGTTTCGTTTTCAGTCAACGAAATTGCCTTCTCTCCCGGCTTCACTGATCTATGGTTTTCATAAGCTTATCCGTCAGGATTGCAGTAACGATGCCAATCCGATCTTTGTCTTTCTAATCTGAATTTTCCATCTCCTCATCAATTGTTTGAGACTATGAACATCAACACATGGAACGGAAAATAGCGCCGTTGTCATGTCGTCATTTTATCTCGGTTAAATCTGACCAACCAATACATTGAACTTTTTAAAGAATTCTTTCGAAAAGGGCCGCTTTTCTGCTTTGCGGCTATAACGGCCAGAACGGATTCGAGGAATGCCCGGACTGTTTTCCGAATCGGAACCGGTTCGTCGGGGTTGCCCTGCAGACCGAATGCGTCTTGCCGGAAGACGTCTGCCGGACCGGAAGATCCGTTGTGACGATGACGGGAAAGCGATCGGTCCGACAAAAAGCGTCCCCCGGTTTCAATCGGAGGACGCTCTTCATCTGTTGTTCGCCGGTTCGCAGCGTTATTTCCGGACGAATGCCTCGTAGACCCACGAGCCCTCGAACATGACCTCGTACTCCCGTTTCTTCTGTACGGCCTGCCGCTCGGAGTCGGAACCGAAGATGGAAATCAGAATCCGTCCGTTGGGCTGGGGCAGTTTTTCATAAGGTAGCGAATCGTCCTTCTTCCGGGCTTCCGCAATGAAGCGGTCGGCATTCTGTTCCGTGCTGTACGCCCCGACGATCACGTAGTAGCGCTTTTGTCCGGCGGCCGGAACGCTGGGAACAGAGGGCGTAAGCTCCTTGGCCGGCACGACATTCCCGGCAGCCGTGTCAGCCTCTGCCCCGGACAATGAGGCCGGAGACGACGGCAAATTGTCCTCGGCTGCATCGCCGGCCTCGGAGGGCGCGGTCGCCGTCCGGACCGTCCGGGGCGGATAAGGCGCATCGCGACTTTCGAGCCATGCGATAGCCCCGACCGATATGCCCGCGCCGACCACCACGGCCAGAACGACCCACCATAAGAGCCCGTTGCCGCTTCCCTTACGGGGCAACCGCATCGGAGCGGTCCCGGCCGGGTTGAGCACGGCAGCCATCTGCGGGGCAGGACGAAACGTTCCCTCGCTGACAAGGCCGACCGAATCGATCGTCACGCCCTCCTCGGAGCTCACCTGAGCGAGCCACGAATTATACGTCTGCTGCGCGTCGTCGCGATCCGTCTCGCCGTAGCGGGCAAGCAGATCGATCACGTCCAGAAAGCCGGGCTGCGCATCGGGCAGCAGCTCCACCCGGTTCACGGGGGGAACCAGCGTGTTCCGCTCCTCGGTCCGGGCGGCCGACGTCACGACATGCAGCGCGCCGACGCCCGGCAGGTTGATGCCTTGCCGCTTGGCCAGTGCATTGAATACGAGTACGCTGACAGGGTCCATTATCTCTTGGTTTTAGGTAGTTCCACGGCGGGGCGTCTGCATGCCCGGTACAAAATGACTATGCCCAGTACGATGAACGGAATGCTGAGCCATTGGCCCATGTTGAGCGTCATCGTCCGCTCGAACTCCTCCTGCGGATTCTTGATGAACTCGACCAGAAAGCGGAATCCGAACAGATAGATCAGAAAGAAACCGAACATCAGGCCCGGACGACGCAGTGCAAGCTTGGGGCCATAGTACATCCAGCACAGAATGCCGAACAGGACGAGGTAGGCCGCCGCCTCGTAAATCTGCGTCGGGTGCACCGCCGCAGGGGCGAACTCGGCCACCCATTTGTGCGAACGGACGAACTCGAAGCCCCACGGCAGGGTCGTCGCCTGGCCGAAAATCTCCGAGTTGAACAGGTTGCCCAACCGCACGATCGCACCGCCAATGCCCACCGGAATCATAATGCGGTCCAGCGACCAAATATAAGGCAGTTTGTTGCGGCGCGAGAAGAGCCACAACCCGATCAGCAGGCCTATGGCCGCGCCGTGGCTGGCCATTCCGCCGTCGCGGAATCCCGTGATGATGGTCCACGGCTTCGAAAGGTATTCCATCGTGTCGTAGAACAGACAGTGGCCGAGCCGCGCGCCGAGGATCGTGGCGAGTGTTCCGTAAATGAAAATCGACTCCGAGACCTTTGCGGGAAGTCCTTCGCGATTGACGAAGTTATCGAAGAATTTCGCGCCGATCAGAATGGCCAGCGCCCACATCAGCCCATAATAACGGATGTCGAGCGACCCGATGCTGAACAGCACCGGATCGAAATTCCAGACAACGGAAAGAGGTTGTAGAATCATTTATTTAAGTTGTTTCTTTATTATTCAGCCCCGATTCCTTTTCGGGCGGTCACAGTCGCCGTCTCCGGCGTCGCATTCGAATCTGCCACCCCGCCCCTCTTTCGGGGAG
>OGLX01001491.1_pt1 | contig 11579 bp, 10 predicted proteins | sample 1572821 | NCBI WGS metagenome assembly OGLX01 (sample SAMEA2581908, study PRJEB24529) | metagenome | biome: Human gut stool | place: China | collected 2011 | reverse complement strand
GAAGGTTTCCTTCTGTTGCGTCAACTAAGGATTGAACTGTCCCTTCTCCACCATCTGCCATAGGTAATGATACAATTTCTGCATCCGGTAGAACGCGTTTAATCCCTGTACTAATTGCTTCACTTGCCTGTAATGCGGTTTAACGGTTATAGACAATGGTATCGGGATAAAGCCGGATTTCTTACACAAGGTTTTCGAACCATTTGAACGTGCGGAAGACGCAACCTTGCGGAATATACAAGGAACCGGCTTAGGCATGGCGATAAGCCGTAATATCGCTCATATGATGAATGGTAAATTTCTTGTAGAGATTTAATTTGGCAAAGGTTCTGTTTTTACATTTACGATGCAGTTGAAATTGCAGGATCAAGGGTGTTTTGAGGATGATCATTTAAGGGATTTACCGGTTCTCGTGGTAGACGATGATATCGTGTGTTGCGAGAACGCATGTATGAGGATTAACGAGATCGGTATGAAAGGTGAATATGCCATTTCTGGTGAGGAGGCTATCGGGAAAGTAGAGAGGGCACATCATCTTAATGATGACTATTTTGCCGTTATCCTTGATCTGAAAATGCCGGGAATGGATGGAATCGAGACCGCTACCCGTATCCGAAAAGTCGTTGGCCGGGATATTCCGATCATTATTCTTTCCGCTTATGATTGTCCGCATTTTGAGGAGATAGCCCAACGAGCCGGTGTCGATGGATTCATAAGTAAGCCGTTGATGAAATCCAAGTTATTTTATTTGATGAAAAGTTTCGCTATCAAGCAAGAGGAAAAAGAGGAAGAGACGGAGAAGCCTCAATATCCTTTCGGTAACTTTGAGGGTAAGCGGATCTTGCTGGTGGAAGATAATAGCTTGAATAGGGAAATAGCGACTGTGTTACTAGAAGAGACCGGTGCGGTGGGAGAGGAGGCGGAAAATGGCCTTGTCGCGGTGAATATGGTAAAAAACTCTAGTCCGGGATATTATGACTTGGTATTTATGGATATCCAGATGCCGGTGATGAACGGCTATGATGCGGCCAGAGCGATCCGGCAACTGACCACACCTCATGCGGCAGTTTCGATCATTGCCATGACAGCCAATGCATTTGAAGAAGATAAGCAGAAGGCATTTGCCGCGGGAATGGATGCCTATATCACAAAACCGTTCAAACTGGGGGTTCTCGTTTCAAGGATTAACGCCTTACTTCGACGTGCAAATTCTTTTCAAGCAGCAGACACAGAATTGCAGTCGAATGGCATCAAGGTTCTTTTGCTGCAAGGACAGGTTTTCAAAAATGGGGAGCTGTTGGATTTGACCGCTGCTGAATACAAGCTGCTGTGCCTGCTCTCCAAAAATGTAGGTAAGGTTTTGACACACACCTACATCACGCAGCAGATTTGGGGCAGCAGTTGGGAAAACGATATTGCTTCTCTGCGGGTGTTCATGGCGACCCTGCGCAAAAAGCTGGAACGCGGAAAAGACGGGCAGCAATACATACAAACGCACATCGGAATCGGCTATCGGATGCTCCGCGTCGAATAGCAGGGAGGCTTTCAAAAAATCTATGAATCATTATGCTGTTGAAAACCTGTTTGGCATAGAAGGGCTGAACATCGCATAGTACGGTATCACCATCACATTCGGCATGATCCTCGGATTTATGCTAGGGTGTATTCTTCCAACTCCCAACGCACCCGGACAGCGGGTCTTTTTGCGGTGCGCCGCGTCATTTTTCCTTGAAATACGTCAGTATTCCTGCAAAAAAATGTCTTGCGCAACGCAAAAATCCCTCGCTGCCGGTCACATCGTGAGTTTTTAGATACACCCTAGAAAAAGTCCGCCGCAAAATGCGACGGACCTTCGATTGTTATGCGTTTTCTTCTGGCTGTGTGTCCGGCTCGTCGACCGGCTCGATCGATTCAATGGGCAGAACGTCCGCGTCGGGGATGGGCTTTCCCTCCATGACGGCCTCGAACTGAGGCCTTCCCATGTTGTTGTGCACCATGAGATAGGAGGCAACAGCCTCGAGCTTGTCGTCATGCGATTTGAGAATGCCCGTGCACTTCTGATAGGCGGCAGTCAGAATCGACTGTACCTCGTCGTCAATGCGCCCGGCGACGGCCTCAGAGTAGGACTTTGTCTTTTCGTAGTCCCGGCCGATGAAGACCTCGTTTCCGGACGAGTAGCACACGGGGCCAAGAGAATCGCTCATGGCATACTTCGAAACCATGTCGCGCGCAATGGCCGTAGCCCGCTGGATATCGTTGGACGCGCCGGTGGAGATATCATCAAGCTTGAGCTGCTCGGCCACACGTCCGCCGAGGAAGCCCACGATGGTTTCAAACATCTCGCTCTTGGAGACGAACGTCTGGTCGTCCTGCGGAAGGCTGATGGTCATGCCGCCCGCCATACCGCGGGGGACGATGGTGATCATATGCACGGGGTCCTGCGTCGGCAGGCAGTACATTGCGATGGCGTGCCCCGCCTCGTGGAACGGGATGGCCACCAGCGCCACCAGCGCGCGGATGAGATAATAGATGCCCTGAGAGGTCATTCGATATTCCTGCCTTTTTTCAGTATACCATATATAATACTATCTTTTTGCCCTGCACACAAGTCCCCGGCAAAAAACCGCAATATTTTTTGAAAAAAGGCTTGCATTTTGCCCGGTAATCTGCTACAATAGTCAAGCTGATTATTTTGATTCCTTACTTCACTGCAGGAGGTGCAAGTACCATGGCTAAATGTGAATGCTGCGGCAAGGGTGTTGCCTTTGGTATCAAGGTTTCTCACTCTCATCGTCGTTCCAACCGTACCTGGAAGCCGAATGTCCGTCGTGTCAAGGCGGTCGTTGAGGGTTCTCCCAAGTACGTCTACGCATGCTCCCGTTGCCTGCGCGCTGGCAAAGTTACCCGCGCTGTCTAATTTGGTGTATGTGGCCGGTCACTTTGTCGAGTGGCCGGCTTTTTTATTTGCCGCAAGGAGAGGAATAAAATGTCTTTGCCTGTTGATCCCATCATGCTGCTGAGCGTGGTGAACCTGAAACTGCGGGATCAGTATAAGGATCTCGATGCGCTGTGCGAAGATCTGGAGGCCGACAAGGCCGGTCTGTGCGCAAAACTGCACACTGTGGGCTACGATTACGACCCGCAGCGCAACCAGTTTGTCTGATTATAGCTTCCAAATCCGGCACCGGTGCGCAGCGACTGTGCCCGGGCCGGTGAATGATAAAATAAGGAGTGCTTGATTTATGATCCAGGGTACCTATTACAAAGAGTGGAGCACGGTTCTTGGCCGTGAGATGGAGTTTAAGGTGTACGGCCATGCCGGTGTGCCGGTGCTGGCACTGCCCGCCCGCGGCGGCCGTTTTTATGACTGGGAGAACAACGGAATGCCCGATGCCATTGCCCAGCTGCTGAACGAGGGCAAGGTGCAGCTGTTCTGCGCAGATGCCATGGACGGCGAAGGCCTTTTGAACGGTGATCTGCCCCAGCGCCGCCGCGCCGAGCTGCAGGAGAAGTATTTCGTCTACCTGACCGCTGAGCTTGCTCCCCGTATTCTGACCCTGAACAACGCCAAAAAGGGCACCCGGATCTGGACTGCCGGTGTAGACTTGGGCGCTTACCACGCCGTCCACTGCCGTCTGCGCCGTCCCACCCTGTTTGCAGGTGCTGTGGGCATGGGCGGCATCTACGACCTGACCCGCTTCTGGGGCACCGACAGCGATGACATGGTGCTGCGCTGCGCTCCCCTTTCCTATTTGCAGGAGAACGGCATTGCCAACAAGCCTACGCTGGCCAAGGCTGAGGAGAACAGCCTGATCCTCTGTGCCGGTCAGGGTGCCTACGAGGGCGATGCACTGGACGACACGCAGGCATTGGCTGATCTACTGAAGGATCAGGGTATGCCCGCGCATCTGGAGATCTGGGGCGGTGACGTCTCCCACGACTGGTACTGGTGGGGCAAGATGTGGAGCCTGTTTGCACCGCGCATTCTGGAAGTAAAGTAAGAGCTTACAACGAGGGAAAGCCTGCGGGCTTCCCTCGTTTTCTTATGTGCAACGGTTTTGAATGACCCTCGCGTGCGCTCCGGCCATGTTCAGCGGAATTTCATCTTTTAATTTATGGTTCAGAAACGCCTGCGGCGTTTCCGAACCATTTTTTTGTCAGCTGTACTATTTATATTTCATTTCCTACTTGAATTGTCGGATATTATGTGCTATACTGCTGTTGTAAGAAAATATACCCCATGGGGGTTTATGAAAGGAGCGATTCCGATATGGAAGAGACCAAAAAGCACTGTTGCTGCTGCGTTGATACGCCGGAAGCGGACGCTGCGGCAGACACTGCTGTCCCCTGCTGCTGCCGCCACAAAGAGCGCAGCCCGGAGGAACACAAAGCTCTGCTTAACCGGCTGAACCGCATTGAAGGGCAGGTGCGCGGCATCCGCGGGATGCTGGAAAAGGACGCCTACTGTGTGGACATTCTGGTACAGGTAGCCGCAGCCAATGCGGCGCTGAACAGCTTTTCCCGGGAATTGCTGGCACAGCACATCGGCAGCTGCGTGGCGGATGACCTGCGTGCCGGCAGCGATGAAAAGCTGGAAGAGCTGCTCCGGCTGCTGCCCAAACTGATGAAATGACCGCCCGCCGGGCAGACTGACCACAAGGAGAAAAAGCAATGGAACAATTCAACGTTACCGGCATGAGCTGCGCGGCCTGCTCTGCTCGGGTAGAAAAGGCCGTAAAGAGTGTGCCGGGCGTCACCAGTTGTTCGGTAAGCCTGCTGACCAACTCCATGGGCGTAGAAGGCACCGCTGAGGATGCCGCCATTATCCGTGCCGTAGAGCAGGCCGGTTACGGCGCAAGCCCCAAAAAAGCCGCCGCAGCGGCCAGCACCAGCGCAGAGCTGGATGCTCTAGCAGACCACGAAACACCCAAGCTGAAACGGCGGCTCATCGCCTCGCTGGGCTTTTTGCTGGTGCTGATGTACTTTTCCATGGGGCACATGATGTGGGGCTGGCCGCTACCCCGCTGGTTTGACGGCAACCACATTGCCATGGGACTGGTACAGCTGTTGCTGGCAGGCATCGTGATGGTGATCAACCAGAAGTTTTTCATCAATGGCTTCAAAGGGCTGGTACACCGCTCCCCCAACATGGATACGCTGGTGGCTATGGGCTCGATGGCAAGCTTTGTGTGGAGCACCTACGCCCTGTTTGCCATGACCGATGCGCAGCTGCACGGCAACGAAGAACTTGTCATGCACTATATGATGGAGTTCTATTTTGAGTCTGCCGCCATGATTTTGACCCTTATCACCGTGGGCAAGATGCTGGAGGCGCGCTCCAAGGGCAAGACCACCGATGCGCTCAAAAGCCTGATGAAGCTTGCCCCCAAGACCGCTACCCTGCTGCGGGACGGCACCGAGGTGACCGTACCCATTGAGCAGGTACAGAAGGAGGACATCTTTGTGGTGCGCCCGGGCGAGAACATCCCGGTGGACGGCATTGTGCTGGAGGGCAGCAGTGCCGTGAACGAGAGCGCCCTGACCGGCGAGAGCATCCCGGTAGACAAGGCCGTGGGCGATAAGGTAAGCGCCGCCACCACCAATCAGTCCGGTTATTTGCAGTGCCGTGCTACCCGCGTGGGCGAGGACACCACGCTGGCGCAGATCATCCGCATGGTCAGCGATGCCGCTGCCACAAAAGCACCCATTGCAAAGATCGCGGATACCGTATCCGGCTTTTTTGTGCCTGCGGTCATCAGCATTGCAGTGGTCACCACCCTTGTCTGGCTGCTGCTGGGGCGGGATGTAGGCTACGCGCTGGCGCGGGGCATCTCGGTGCTGGTCATCAGCTGCCCCTGTGCGCTGGGTCTGGCAACGCCGGTAGCTATTATGGTGGGCAACGGCCTTGGTGCGAAGAACGGCATCCTATTCAAGACCGCTGCGGCGTTAGAAGAAGCCGGGCGTACCCGCATCGTAGCGCTGGACAAGACCGGCACCATCACCTGCGGTAAGCCTACCGTCACCGACCTTCTGCCCGCTGAAGGCGTGACCGAGACCGAACTGCTCACGCTGGCTGCCGCGCTGGAGGGTCGCAGCGAGCACCCGCTGGCGCGGGCAGTGCTGGCCTATGCGGAGGAAAAGCAGCTGGAGCTGCCCTCTGTTACCGATTTTACTGCCCTGCCGGGCAACGGCCTTACCGCCAAGCTGGAGGGTAAGGAGATCTTTGGCGGCAACGCTGCTTTTATTGGCACAAAGGTCTCTATCCCCGCTGCGCTGCAAACGCAGGCTGCTGCACTGGCCGCTCAGGGTAAAACGCCCCTGTTCTTTGGCGGCGCAGGTCGTCTGCTGGGCGTTATCGCGGTAGCAGATACCATCAAAGAGGACAGCCCGCAGGCCATCCGGGAGCTGCGGAATATGGGCATCCGCGTGGTGATGCTGACCGGCGACAACCAGCGCACCGCCGAGGCCATTGGCCGACAGGCCGGGGTGGATGAGGTGATTGCCGGGGTACTGCCCGAGGGCAAGGAGGCCGTTATCCGGCAGCTGCAAAAGTACGGCAAGGTAGCCATGGTGGGCGACGGCATCAACGATGCCCCTGCCCTGACCCGCGCTGACACCGGCATTGCCATTGGCGCAGGCACGGACGTAGCCATTGACGCTGCGGACGTAGTACTGATGAACTCCAAGCTGTCGGACGTGCCCGCCGCCATCCGGCTGAGCCGTGCTTCCCTGCGCAACATCCACGAAAATCTGTTCTGGGCGTTTATCTATAACATCATCGGCATTCCGCTGGCAGCCGGTGTGTTCATCCCCTTGGGGCTGACGCTGAACCCCATGTTCGGCGCAGCTGCCATGAGCCTTTCCAGCTTCTGCGTGGTGAGTAACGCCTTGCGACTGAACCTGTTTGACCTGCACAGCGCAAAGCGTGACCACCCGCCCAAACACGTCCCTGCCCTGCCCGCTGCCCTTGTGCAGCCCGCAGCGGAGGAAGATACAACTCAAAAGGAGGAGACCGCTATGAAAAAGACCCTGACCGTAGAAGGCATGATGTGCCCCCACTGTGAAGCCCGCGTCAAGAAGGCGCTGGAGGCTCTGCCGCAGGTGGACGAGGCTGTTGTCAGCCACGAAGCCGGTACTGCCATCGTTACCCTGAACGCAGAGGTGGACGATGAGGTGCTGAAAAAGGCCGTGGAGGCACAGGATTACCCCGTTACCGGTATCCAGTAAAGGGTATCAGCCACCACAAAATGCAAGAGGCAGCTGCGCAGATTTTTGCGCAGCTGCCTCTTTTGTAGCGGGACGATTTTGAATGCGCGCCGCGTTCACTTTGCGCATCTTCAGAGGAAAGATTCTTTTTTATTTTAGAGCACCGGAGCGTCTGCGGACGCTCCGGTGCTCCATTTTTCCCCAAAAGCCGTTGCCGCAATTAGAACGCAAAAAGCCCGCTGCAAGGCGGAATATCCTTGCAGCGGGCAGAATAGATAACCGGGGAATCCTTATCAGACTTCGGTGTTGAAGTAGCGCTTCAGCAGGCCCTCGAAGCCACGGCCGTGACGGGCTTCATCCTTTGCCATCTCATGGACGGTATCGTGGATAGCGTCCAGATTCAGCGCCTTAGCCTTCTTGGCCAGGTCCATCTTACCGGCGCAGGCACCGCACTCGGCCTCGGCACGCATCATCAGGTTCTTCTTGGTGCTGTCGGTCACGACCTCGCCCAGCAGCTCTGCAAAGCGGGATGCGTGGTCAGCCTCTTCGTAAGCATAACGCTTGTAGGCCTCGGCGATCTCGGGGTAGCCCTCACGCTCTGCCACGCGAGCCATAGCCAGATACATGCCGACCTCGCTGCACTCGCCCTCGAAGTTTGCGCGCAGACCGTCAACGATCTCCTGCGGCACGCCCTCTGCCTTGCCGATGCCAACAACATGCTCGGTGACGTAGGTATTGCCGGTCTTCTCCACAAAAGCGGAAGCGGGAGCCTTGCAAACGGGGCACTGAGCGGGGATCTCACCCTCAGCGATATAACCACAAACGGTGCAAACGTATTTCTTCATAAGAATTTACCTCCATTCGATCTGTTAAAAATGATACAGGACGGAAACCACCCGCCTGTTGCTTCTATGCTAAGCAGCCGCGCTGCCGGGTATAGAAAGAGCCATGGAAGGGGGCTTTGTGTACTTCCCTTTCCATGGCTCTATTATAGCGAATAGTTCCTAGTTAGTCAAGTATATTTTTAAGAATTATTCCTATTTATTAAAATCTGGCAGGATGCCCAAATTTCCTTACAGAAAACTGGACGTATTCCCGAGGATCAGACCTGCAGGTTGCCGCTGGTAGCAGCATCAGAACCGGCGGTAGCGTCAAACTCGTAGTCATTGCCGGGCAGGATGGCATTGAGCAGAATGCCTGCGATAGCAGCCACAGCCAGACCGGACAGGTTGATGGTGACACTGCCAACGGTAAAGCCAACGCCGCCCACAGAGTTGAAGCCCAGTGCGCACACCAGAATGACGGCGGCAACGATCAGGTTGCGGCTGTTGGTGAAGTCAACGCGGTTCTCCACCACGTTGCGCACACCGATAGCGGAGATCATTCCGTACAGCACAAAGCTGATACCGCCGATGATGCCGGTGGGGATGGTGTTGATGACAGCCTCAAACTTGGGGCTGAAGCTCAGGATGATAGCCAGCACAGCGGCAATGCGGATGACCAGCGGGTCGTAGATCTTGCTCAGTGCCAGCACGCCGGTGTTCTCGCCGTAGGTGGTGTTGGCGGGACCGCCCAGCAGACCAGCCATGGTGGTGGCCAGACCATCGCCCATCAGGGTGCGGTTCAGGCCGGGGTCATTGATGTAGTTGTGGCCGACAGTAGCGCTGATGGCAGCGATGTCGCCAACGTGCTCCATCATGGTAGCCAGTGCGATGGGGATAATGGTGAACAGAGCGCTGATGAACTCCGGGCTGCCGTCAATGGCGAACAGTCCCATAGCCTCCTTGTGCAGAGGGATGCCCAGCCAAGCGGCCTCGGAGATCTTCTGGAAGTCCACTGCGCCGGTGACCAGTGCCACTGCGTAGGAGACCAGCACACCGATGAGAATGGGCAGGATCTTGACCATACCCTTGCCCCAGATGTTGCACACGATGACAGTGCCCAGTGCCACAAAGGCCAGCAGCCAGTTGGACTGGCAGTTGGTGATAGCAGAGGGAGCAAGGATCAGACCGATGGAGATAATGATGGGGCCGGTGACCACCGGCGGGAAGAACTTCATGATGCGGCGGATGCCAAAGGTGGAGATCAGCAGGCTGGCCACCAGATAGACCAAACCCGAGAATGCAATGGCAGCGCAGGCATAGGGCAGCATCTTGGTGTTGGCAACGGTCAGGTTGCCATCGGCATCAGCCAGCATGGGAGCCACGATGGAGAAGCCGCCCAGATATGCAAAGGAGGAGCCGAGGAATGCCGGGACCTTCTTTTTGGTGATGAGGTGGAACAGCAGCGTGCCCAGACCGGCACACAGCAGAGTGGTGGAAACGCTCAGGCCGGTGAGCAGCGGCACCAGAACCGTTGCGCCAAACATGGCAAACATATGCTGCACACCCAGAATAAACATTCTGCCGGTGCCCAACTTTTTGGCATCGTATACGCCCTTGGAGTAATCGATCTTTTCGCTCATAGAAAACCTCCTATCCTGTTATTCCCAAAAAAAGAGGCATTGCCGTTGAAACAGCAGTGCCTCTGAATTTCAGGAACAAGACCTCCACACAAAAATGGGAAAGAAACCACTATGCAGTCGCTCACGCTTGAACATTGTGCTCCTCCCCTTCTTTTTGTGTTCTTTCCAACAACCGGAATCGCTCCGGCAAGGCAGCAGCAACGCTGCGGCCTTTTTGTTAAGTATAGCAGATTTTGGGCTTTCCAGCAAGGTGTTGACAGCTTTTTCTTGCCGGTTACACTGCGCCGTGGGCTGCGGGGGTTGCGCTTTTGGACGGAATGCCCTATAATAGAGCCTGTTCTTATTTCCTACCATTATAATGTGTTGATATTACAGGAGGCTTTATGCTCTATCTGGATTACTCTGCCAACACCCCTGTGGACGAGGAGGTGCTGCAATGCTTCTGCGAAGCTGAGCGGCGCTACCCGGGCAACGCCAACGCCCACCATCAGGCAGGCACTACCGCAAAGGCTGCTATAAACGAGGCGACCCGCAGCATTGCCCGCTGTCTGGGCGCACCGCCTGCGGGCATCATCTATACCTCCGGTGCAAGCGAAGCCAACAACCTTGCCGTAAAGGGGCTGGCAGCGCTGGGAGGTGCAGCAGGCAGGCACATCCTCTCTACCCCGCTGGAGCATTCATCTGTCAGCGGCAGTCTGGAGGCGCTGCAAAAGCAGGGGTACGAGGTGGAGCTGCTGGACATCCTGCCGGACGGCACGGTGGACCTCGCTGACCTGAAACAGCGGCTGCGCCCGGACACCGTTCTGGTTGCTGTGACCGCTGTGGACAGCGAGTTGGGTGTAGTACAGCCCATTGCAGAGATTGCAGAGCTTTTAAAGGCATACCCCAACTGCCATTTCCATGTGGACGCCACGCAGGCTGTGGGGAAAATTCCTGTGCAGTTTGAGGGCATGGACACCATGAGCCTGACAGCCCATAAGTTTTACGGGCTCAACGGCATCGGTGTGCTGGTAAAGCGGCTGGGGCTGGCGCTGCCGCCCCTCATCCACGGCGGAGAGAGCACTACCCCCTACCGCAGCGGCACACCTACCATAGCCCTTGCCTGCTCGCTGGCGCTGGCTTTGGAAAAGGCTACTGCGGAGCTGCCAGCCCGCGCCGCAACTGTGCGCAGCCTGAGCGACCGGCTGCGCACAGAGCTTTCCCGCTATCCAAAAGTACGCATCAACAGCCCGGCAAACGCTGTGCCACATATCCTGAACCTGAGCGTGCAGGGCGTAAAGGGTACCGTGTTCCAGCGGGAGTTGGACACACGCGGGGTATGCGTCTCAGTCAAATCCGCCTGTTCGTCCGATGGGTTGCCTTCCCGCGCAGTGCTTGCAGTCAGTCAAGACCGGCGCAACGCCCTTTCCTCCTGGCGCATCAGCCTGAGCCACATTACCACAGAAGAGGAAGTGACCGTCTTTCTGCAGGCCTTTGCAGACTGCTATAACACCCTGACCCGGTAAAGGAGCTGTGAAACAAAGCCGTTTGTAGCTGCCATAAACAAACAAAAAGACCTTCCCGCTCTCCGGAACGGGAAGGTCTTTATAAATTGCTAATTAGCCTTGGAACTTACGTTCAAGGACAAAATCACTCAATGATCTTGCCAACAACGCCGGAACCAACGGTACGGCCACCCTCACGGATAGCGAAACGCAGGCCCTCTTCCATAGCAACGGGGGTCAGCAGCTCAACGTGCATCATGACGTTATCGCCGGGCATGCACATCTCAGTGCCTTCGGGCAGGGTGATGATACCGGTCACGTCGGTGGTGCGGAAGTAGAACTGAGGACGATAGTTGGAGAAGAACGGGGTGTGACGGCCGCCTTCGTCCTTGGTCAGGACGTAGACCTGAGCCTCAAAGACGTTG
>OGLX01001482.1_pt1 | contig 11625 bp, 11 predicted proteins | sample 1572821 | NCBI WGS metagenome assembly OGLX01 (sample SAMEA2581908, study PRJEB24529) | metagenome | biome: Human gut stool | place: China | collected 2011 | reverse complement strand
CGTGCAGCCCCTAAGTCGCGGGTCCGCTGCGTCGAAACAGCGGCAGTTTTCTTTGGTTCTTTCTTTTGCTGCCAAAAGAAAGAACAACCTCCCGGGAGACTGCCGTTAAAACTTTAGCCGAGAAAGGAAACCTCGTCATGTCAAACGAAACAAACGAAACTCCCAGCCAGGGCCGTAAGGTCGGCATTGCGCGCTTTTTTGAACTGCTGGGCCGCGACCTGTGGCCGCTGTATAAATCCGGCATCCTCTGCGTGCTGGGCTTTCTGCCCGGCACGGCGCTGGCCGTCTTTGGCATGATGGCCGGGTCCGCGCTGCTGACCGTCGTCGGCGGTGTGGTCGGCGGCCTGGTCGGCGGGCCGTTCCTGTCCGGTATGATCGATACCGTGCTGCGCGCCCTGCGCGATGAGCCCGGCTACTGGTGGAACACCTATAAACGCGCCTGGAAGCAGAACTGGCGGCAGAGCCTTGTGCCCGGCGCACTGCTGGGCCTGTTTGTGGGCAGCTGGGCCTGGATGCTCCGCGCCCAGGCCGAGAGCGGCAACACCAGCACCGCCCTGTGGGTCGCCTCCCTCGCGGGCATCTTCGTCTGCACGGGCTTCTTCACCTGGCTGCTGGCGCAGGTGCCGCTCGTGGATCTGCCGCTTGCCCAAATCGCCAAAAACGCCGGGCTGATGTTCTTCGGCTTCTTCCCGCGCACCGCGGCGGCGGCGCTGGTGCTGGCCCTGTACTGGGGCGCAACGCTGCTCTACCTGCCCGCCACGATCCTGACGATTTTGGCGTTCGGCTTCTGGCTGCCCGTCACGATTGCCCTGATGATCGTCTACCCGGGCCTCGAAAAGGTCTTTAAGCTCGAGGAAACGATCAACACCCGCCGCGCCGCCGAGATCGAGGAGCGCATGGCGCAGAACCAGCCCAAATTCGACCAGTAAGGGGGACCCGGTATGGAAAGAAATACCGTCCTTTTGCAGAACACCGAAGCCTTCATGCACGGTGAGCTGGACAACGTGACCGTCCAGCAGAACTGCGTCGTGCTGGATCTGGTGCAGGGCGGCTATGTGCCCTACGGCTGCTACACCAGCGCACCGATCCCGATGCCGCTGTTTGATGCGCTGCGGGTCAGCTGGAACGCGGCCTCGCCCGAGGACACGGCGGTGGAGGCCCAGGCCCGCGTCATGGTGGACGGCAACTGGACGCCGTGGAACAGCTTTGGCAAGTGGAGCCCCAGTCTGCACCGGGAAGGCCCGCCCTACCAGGCGCGCGGCCCCGTGCAGCGCTGGCCTGACCGCCTGCAGCTTGACAGCAAATACGCCACGGCGGTGCAGCTGCGCATCTACCTTTACTCCAAAAATGAGAAGGTGAGCCCTGCTGTTATGCTGCTGGGGGCCAGCGTGCGGGTGGTGGACGTCATCCCCGCGCGCGGGCGGCTCGTCAACGCACGGCTGCACCTGATGCCCTACACGGCGGCCCGCCGCGCCCCGGCGCTGCAGCCCTGGATGGACGCGGCGATCTCGCTGGCCTGCCTGACGAACCGCTGGGGCGCCGATCTGCTGCCCGAGGAGTTCGCCCAGGTGCTGCGCGACTGGCGCGCGCCCGATGACTGCGGCCCCCGAAACCTGAGCTTTGCCGCCGCCGCGGCGGCGCAGTGGGGCTTCCCCGCGTGGGTGGCCTACGCGGACCTGGCGCTGCTGCGCGCCGAGGCCCGCGCCGGGTGCGGCGCTGTCGTTACATTGCAGTCGACCCCGGCACAGATCGCCGCCGGTGCGCCGGAGCGGCACTGCGCAGCGCTGCGCGGGTTTGCATCGTCGCTGGACGGCGAACCCAAGGTGCTGCTCTGTGACCCGTATGCCGCGGCAGAGGATTTCGGCTGCGAGATCGAGATGCCGCTGGACGACTTTATGGTCGCGTGGGACAATGTGGCCCTGCTGATGCGCCAGCGCAAGTCCAGCACGCCGCCGCAGGGCCGTACCCGGTGCAGCGCGTGGATACGCCCCGTGGGCACCGACGCGCCCGGCGTCTACCGCCTCTACCTGAACGGCGAGGAGCACCCCCTGCCCGACGACTTCTGTGCGCAGGGCGGCATTCTGGCCTACAGCCTGCCCGATGAGCACCCCCACGCCACCACGGCCCACCGGCAGTTCCGCTATGTGGAGCCGACGCAGGGCGGTATCCTGCTTGAGCACGGCGACACCCCGCGCAAGTACACAGTCTACGCCATCGGCACCGACGGGCGGATGATCGTCGGCGATGTGACGGTATAAAAGGAGAACGCTATGAAGCTGCTGATCGCATCGGATATTCACGGCGCGGCGGGCTATTGCCGGGACCTGCTGGCCGCCTGGGACCGCGAGGGCGCAGACCGCCTGCTGCTGTTGGGCGACCTGCTCTACCACGGCCCGCGCAACGACCTGCCGCCCGACTATGCGCCCAAGGAGGTCATCGCCCTGCTGAACGCGCGGAGAAATCAGATCTTCTGCGTGCGCGGCAACTGCGACACCGAGGTGGACCAGATGGTGCTGGAATTTCCGGTGCTGGCCGACTATGCGGTCCTCACGGCGGGCAGCCGCCTGCTCTACGCGACCCACGGCCATGTGTACAACACGGCCCACCTGCCGCCGCTGCAGCCCGGGGACATCCTGCTGCACGGCCACACGCACATCCCCGCCTGGGAGGTGTTCGGGACGGATAATCTGTATCTCAACCCCGGCTCGGTCTCCATCCCCAAGGCAGGCACCCCCCACAGCTATATGACGCTGGAAAACGGCGTGTTTACCTGGAAGGAGCTGGGCGGGGAGGCGTACCACACGGAATCCCTTTAAAACATAGCTTGTAGGGAGCGGTCTTGACCGCTCCGCGGAACCGTGCGGCTGCCGCAAGGCGCACGGAGGGGTCAAGACCCCTCCCTACGATGCAAACATGACAGCGCGGTAGGGCCCCGGGCATGCCCGGCCCCTACCCCCGATGCAAAGCATAACACGACACCCCGTAGGGCGGCCGGTCCCCGGCCACCGCGGCACACCATAGATTTACGCGAGGAGTATACTATGAAAATCCCTGCAAAAGGCTTTACCCACGGCGGAAAATTCCATGCGGACGATGTTTTTTCCACTGCCCTTTTACAAATCCTGCGCCCTGACATTCAGGTGACGCGGGGCTTCGTTGTGCCGGATGACTTCGACGGCATCGTCTACGACGTCGGCGGCGGTATGTTCGACCACCACTCCGAGCCGCGGGAGTGCCGCCCCAACGGCGTGCCCTACGCCGCGTTCGGCCTGCTGTGGCGGCTGCTCGGCGCACAGCTCGTGGGCGAGCATCAGGCCCGCCTGCTGGACGAAAACTTCATCCAGCCGTTGGATCTGAACGACAACACCGGCGAGCAGAACTCGCTGGCCGACGCCATCGGCAGTTTCAACCCGCTGTGGGACTCGAAGGATGACCCCGACGTGTGCTTCTGGCGTGCCGTGCCCGTGGCAAAGCAGATCCTTGAGAACGAGATCGCCGCCGCCAACGCCGTGAACCGCGCCGACGACACGGTCCGCCGCGCTTACGCCAGCATGAAGGACGGCATCGTCGTGCTGCCCGCCTATATGCCGTGGAAAAACGGCCTGTACAAGACCGACGCGGTCTTTGTCGTCTACCCCAGCCAGCGCGGCGGCTACAGTGCGCAGTGCGTCAACGACCACCGCACCAAGCGCAGCAAGCAGCCGTTCCCGGTGGCCTGGGCCGGCAAGCCCGAGGACAAGCTGCGCGAGGTCAGCGGCCTGGGCCTGCGGTTCTGCCACCCCAGCCGGTTCCTGATCACCGCCGATGACAAGGCGACGGCCATCGAGGCATGCCGCCGCACGCTGCGTGCCGCGGGGAAGAAGGTCAGCGAGGAATGAGCGAAGCCGAACCGATTCGCTTTGGCCCGTCCCCCAGCCCCGCCGAGGCGCAGGAGCCGACCCCCGCGCCCGCCTGGGCTTATCTGCTGCGCTGCCCGGACGGTAGCCTGTACGGCGGCTGGACGAACGATCTGGCCCGCCGCTTAAAAGCCCACCGCAGCGGCAAGGGCGGGGCCAGGTACACAAAAAGCCATGGCAGGGACGCCGTGCGCCTGGCCTACGCAGAGAAATGCGCCGATAAAAGTGCGGCACTAAAACGCGAAGCAGCGCTGAAAAAGCTGCCGAAGGCCGACAAGGAGGCCCTGGCCGCCCGGTGGGCCGCCGACAACAAAATTACCCTGCGGATGGCCACGCCGGACGATGCCGCCGCGGTCTGTGCGCTGTACAACTGGTACGTGCGCCACGGCACGCAGACCTTCCAGTACGCGCCGTCCACCGTGGAGGAATACCGCGCGAACATTGCCCATGTGCGGGAGAACGCGCCATTTATCCTGGCCGAGAGCGCCGATGGGCGGCTGCAGGGCTTTGCCTGTGCGCACCTGTGGCATGAGCGCGAGGCGTACTCGTGGGATGTCGAGACGACGGTCTACTGTGCGCCCGACTGCGTCGGTCAGGGTGTCGGCGGGCGGCTGTACCGCGCGCTGCTGGCGCTTTTGAAGGCGCAGGGCTATTACAACGCCTTTGCCCTTGTGGCCGGGAATAACCGCCAGAGCAACGATTTCCACCGCGCGATGGGCTTCAAAAAGATGGCGACGGAGAAGCGCACCGGGTACAAGTTCGGCCAATGGCTGGATCTGGATTACTGGGTGATGGTTCTGCACGAAGGTGACGGGGAGCCGCAGCCGGTCCGCAAGACCCTGACGGACGCGGAAATTGCGGAGGCGATGGGGTAAGGACGGTGTCTTTCCCGTGGACACTTCCGCTGCCGCACACGGGCACGGAGCGGTCAAGACCGCTCCCTACAAAGCACCCGTGAACGTTAGTCAGTAGGGAGGGGTCTTGACCCCTCCGCCGGGCTTGCGCGGCAACCCGTTAAACAGGCGGCCACGCGGACCTTCGGCGGCATGGGGGCATGCCGCCCTACGGCTGTAATACAGAGGAGCACTCGTCCCAAAACCCCGACGACGCCATAGCCAAAAAAAGCGCTGCTGTCACTCTCCGACAGCAGCGCTTTTTGCGTTTATTTTATTGAAATTTCTTTTGTCCCTTCTTTGTAAAGAAGGAACAAAACCCCGTAAATCAAATCGCCCCGTTTTCCCGCAGCCACGCCTCCAGCTCGGCAGCGGGCTTGTAGCCAACGGACCGGCTGACCTCCTGACCGTTCTTGAAAAGCAGCAGCGCCGGGATGGCGTCGATCTTGCGGGCCATGGCCAGCTTCAGGTTCTCGTCGGTGTTCAGCTTGCCGACCTTGACGGTGGGATGCGCCGCGGCGAGCTCCTCCAGCACGGGGCCCATCATCTTGCAGGGGCCGCACCAGTCGGCCCAGAAATCCACCACGACGGGCATGGCGCTCTGCAAAACCTCGGTGTCAAAATTCTGTTCGGTGATCTTGATAGGCATATAGTTGCATCTCCTTTATAATAAGCTCAAATTTTTGCGTCCGCATACTGTAAGGCCAGCACCGCGCGGATGTCCCGGCTCGAATGCCCGATGCGTATTTCGTACCGGCCCGGCGCGGCGCACCAGGCGTGCAGCTCGGGGCTGTAACGGCTTATATCCTGCGGCGTCAGCGTAAAGACGACCTCCCGCTCCTCGCCGGGCTGCAGGTCGATCTTCGCAAACCTGCGCAGCGCCTGGGGCACCCGCCCGCCCGGCACCGGCGCACCCGTGGCGTCGGCCACATAGAGCTGCACGACCTCGGCTCCGCGCATCGCGCCGCTGTTTTTCACCGTCACCCGCGCGGTCACGGTGCCGCCCGGCGTCAGCGTGTCGGCGTCCAGCGCCGCGCCGCGGTAGACGTAGCCCGTGTAGCTCAGCCCGTGGCCGAACGGCCAGCGCACCGGCATTTTGCGGGCGTCATACCAGCGGTAGCCCACGTAGACGCCCTCGCGGTAGTCGGCGGTCACGCCGTCACCCGGGAAATCCAGATAGCAGGGCGTGTCCTCCAGCCGCAGGGGCCAGGTCTCGGGCAGACGCCCGCAGGGGTCGGCGTCGCCCCACAGCAGGGCGTCCGTGGCCTCGCCCAGACCCTCGCCCGCCAGATACATACACAAAACCGACGATACATCGTCCGCCCAGGGGCACTCCACAGGGCCGGAGGTGTGCAGCACCACGACGGTGTTCTTCTGCACGGCGGCCACGCGGGCGATCAGGTTGTTCTGGCATTCGGGCAGGCGCATGTGCCGCCGGTCCGCGGCGGCCAGCTCGGCGCATTCGGGCAGACCGGCAAAGATGACCGCGGCGTCCGCAGCTTCGGCGGCGGCCACGGCACGCAGGAACTCCGCCTCGTCGCGCTGGTCGCGGTCCGCGGGGAAGCCCTCGATATAACGGATCTTGCGGTCATGCAGGACCGCAGCGTCGATGGCACTTGTGACCTGCGGCGCGCGGGGATGACCGGCGGAATAGCGCGGGTGGGCGGCGAAAGCGCCGATGTAGGCTACCTTCTGCCCCTTGTGCAGCGGCAGTGCGCCCAGATTGCGCAGGAGTACACCGCTCTGCTTGGCCAGCTCGACAGCCAGACTGCGGTCTGCGGTGCGGCCCGCGGGGGACGGCTGGGTCGATGCGGTCAAAAGAGTGCGTATAATGTTCGATGCAGCGCGGTTTAAAACGGACTCGTCCAGCGCGCCGGACTGCACGGCATCCACAAGCCGCCCCGCGTCCGCAGGGGCAAAGTCCACGCCCGCGGCCAGCGTCCGGGCCGGGTCCTGCACCGCGCCCGGCTCCGCCAGCACCGCACCGGCAAAGCCCCACGCGCCGCGCAGCGTGTCGGTCAGCAGAGCCGTGTCCTCGCAGATGCGGGTGCCGTTCAGCTGCCCCGCGCTGCACACAACGGCCCGGGGCTGCCCGTCCCGCACGGCAGTCTCAAACGCGGGCAGGTAAAGCTCCTGCAGCGTGCGCTCGTCAACACGGCGGTTCAGCGTCCGGCGGTCTGTCTCCTGGTTGACCACGGCCAGCCGCCCCGCGCAGCCACCCACACCCGCGCTCTGCACGCCTTGCAGGAATGCCGCGGCCAGCGCCCCCGTCAGGCAGGGGTCCTCGGCCCAGGTGTCGGCGCTGCGTCCGCTCAACGGGCCGCGCTTCAGGTTCACGTCCGGCACGTCCAGCAGCTGTGCGCCGCCGCTGCGCGCCTCCCGCCCGAGCGCCGCGCCCATGCGGCGGGCCGCCTCCGGGTCAAACGACGCTGCCGCCGCGCACGCCGACGGAAAGCAGACGCCCCCGGCAGATTCCTGACTGTGCAGTCCGTTGACCCGCAGCGCCGGAAGGCCCAGCCGCGGGACCGCCGCGCCGGTACAAAGACCGGCCTTTTCTTCCGGCGTCAGCGCGTCCACAAGCTCTTGAACGGTAGCGTACATGGGAAAATTCTCCTTTGACAAAGCAGTTTTCAACATTATACCACGATGCGGGTGGAAAATAAAATAAAAAAGTGTAAAATTATAGCTGTGAGGACACAACCTTGTAACAACACGGGGTTACAATACCCCCAAACAGGGAGGAAACGCGGATGAACAACATACTGATCGTGGAGGATGAGCACCTGATCGCGCGGCTGATCGAGATGACGCTGACCCGCGCCGGGTACCGCTGCACGCTGGCCGAGGATGGCCGGACGGCGGCGGATCTCATCGAAACCACCAATTTTGATATGGCGCTTTTGGATATTATGCTGCCCGGCCTGGACGGTTATGCACTGCTGGAATGTCTGCGGCCCCAGGGCGTGCCGGTCATCTTTATCACGGCCAAAAGCGCGGTGAAGGACCGCGTGCAGGGGCTGCGCCTGGGCGCGGACGATTACATAACCAAGCCGTTCGCGGCGGAGGAGCTTGTTGCCCGGATGGAGACGGTTTTGCGCCGCACCGGACGCGGCGGGCGGGAACTGTGCGCCTACGACGTGGTGCTGGACACGGTCAACCACACCGCCCGCCGGAACGGTGAGCCCGTGGAGCTGCGCCGCCTGGAATACGATCTGTTGGAGCTTTTGATGCGCAACCGCGGCGCGGCGCTTTACCGCGACGTGATGTATGAGCGCGTCTGGGGCGGCATCCCCGACACCGAAAGTCTGCGCACCGTTGACACCCACATTGCCCGTCTGCGCAAAAAGCTCGGCTGGACGGACAAGATCGAGACGGTGTACAAGATCGGGTATCGGTTGAAGAAGGAAGATTGAACCGGGAACGGCAGTCTCCCTCCCTTGCCCCTCTCGTGCGTAAATTTTCACAGCAGTCCGTAGGGGCCGGGCATGCCCGGCCCGCAGCTTTGCTATGCCACCCTTTTGCCTTTTGCCTCGTAGGGAGGGGTCTTGACCCCTCCGCAGCTTTCCGCCGCCGCCCCGTCACCCCTTTGCCGCCCAATCCACTCCTAACTCCTCTCTCCTAACTCCACCCCCCACCCTCTCCCTTTCCCCAAACTTTACAAACTTTACACGCTCTACACAAAACCTGCCCCCTCTTTGCAAAACCTTTACCGCGATTGTACCGTACTATGGTCGAAACCGGCGCAAAACCGCGGTACAATTAGCTTGCTTCCGGTGAAGCACTGGCAAAACATCCAAACTATACCACATAAATTTGGGAAAAAGGGAGAATACACACATGAAACGTACTTCTGCAATTGCTGCCGTTACCGCTGCTGCGCTGGCTCTGAGCCTGGCTGCCTGCGGCTCTGCCGATTCCGCCGCTGCTTCCTCTGCTCCTGCCGGTGACTTCGACGCCGACCAGGACATCACGGTCATCTCCCGTGAGGACGGCTCCGGCACCCGCGGCGCCTTCATCGAGCTGACCGGTGTCGAGGAGAAGAACGCCGACGGCAAGAAGGTCGATAACCCCCCCGAGGCCGCCGCCATCCAGTCCAGCACCAACGGTGTCATGACCGCCGTCGCCAACGATGAGACCGCTATCGGCTACATCAGCCTCGGCTCTCTGAGCAATGACGTCAAGGCTGTCACCGTCGGCGGCGTCGAGGCCTCCGCCGAGACCGTCAAGGACGGCAGCTACGTTCTGTCCCGTCCGTTCAACATCGTCACCAACGGCGACGCGACGGACCCCGTGGCCGTTGATTTCATCGCCTACTGCCTGAGCAAGGACGGCCAGGCCATCGCTACCGACAACGGCTACATCGGTGAGGACGGCGCGGACTTTACCTCCGCCCAGCCCGAGGGCAAGATCGTCGTCGGCGGTTCTTCCTCCGTCTCTCCGCTGATGGAGAAGCTGATCGAGGCTTACAAGACCGTCAACCCCAACGCCGAGCTGGAGCTCCAGACCACCGATTCCACCACCGGCGTCTCCGGTGCGCTGGAGGGCACCTACACCATCGGCATGGCCAGCCGTGAGCTGAAGGACTCCGAGGTCGAGGGCGGCGCCAAGGCTACCGTCCTGGCGCTGGATGGCATCGCCGTCATCGTCAACCCCGGCAACACCACCGACGACCTGACCGTTGACCAGATCAAGGGCATCTACACCGGCGAGCTGACCACCTGGAGCGACGTGCAGTAAAAAGAAAAAGGCTTCCCCCTAGGGGGAAGCTGTCTGCGAAGCGGACTGATGAGGGGCGGGTTTCCCAAGATAACCCGTTCACGGGTGGTAAGGCAAGGCCGCCCCTCATCCGGCGCTGCGGCGCCACCTTCACCCCCTAGGGGGAAGGCTTTTTGGGTATCATAACCAATCTACGAGCATAAGGAGTATAGGAAAATGACCTCGAAGCTGAAAGAGGGAGTTATGCAGGGCGTGTTCACCCTCTGCGCCTGTGTGTCCATCCTGGCGGTGGCACTGATCTGCATCTTCCTGTTTGCCAACGGCGTGCCCACCCTGTTCAAGATCGGCCCGCTCAAGTTCCTGCTGGGCACGACATGGAAGCCCGGCAACGACATCTTCGGCATCCTGCCGATGATCCTGGGCAGCATCTACGTCACGGCGGGGGCTATCCTCGTCGGCGTGCCCATCGGTCTGCTGACGGCCATCTACATGTCCAAGTTCGCGCCGCCCCGCATCAATAAGGTCATGCTCCCGGCGGTGCAGCTGCTGGCCGGCATCCCGTCCGTCGTCTACGGTTTCTTCGGCATGATCGTGCTTGTGCCCACCGTGCAGGCCATGGTCAAATCGCCGTTCTTCAAAACCGTGCTCCACGTCAAGAGCGGCAAGGGCATGAGCCTGTTTACTGCTGCCGTGCTGCTGGGCATCATGATCCTGCCCACTATCATCACGGTCAGCAAGACGAGCCTCGACGCCGTGCCCGACAGCTACTACGAGGGCAGCCTTGCCCTTGGCGCGACGCATGAGCGCAGTGTGTTCTACGCCGTGCTGCCCGCCGCAAAATCCGGCGTGCTGTCGGCAGTCATCCTCGGCATTGGCCGCGCCATCGGTGAGACGATGGCCGTCGTCATGGTCGCGGGCAACCAGACCTGGATGCCCAAGGGCCTGTTCCAGGGCCTGCGCACGATGACCTCGAACATCGTCATCGAGATGGGCTACGCCGCCGACCTCCACCGCGAGGCGCTGATCGCCACCGGCGTTGTGCTGTTCGTATTCATCCTGCTTATCAACCTCTGCTTCAGCCTTGTGAAAGGGGGGAAGGACTATGCCTGAGATTGCCGCAGCGCAAACAGCCGCCGATATGACCTACGCAAAACCGCATGCGTTCATGCCCACCGGCGGCAGCAACCGCCGCGCCGCCCGTATGCAGGCCGCCGCGCTGCGCTGGCTTGTGCGCATTGCCGCCCTGCTGACCGCCGCGGTGCTGGTGTTCCTCATCGGCTACATTCTGGTCATGGGCATCCCCAATTTGAAGCCCGAGCTGTTCGCCTGGGAGTATAACTCCGAGAACGTCTCGCTGACGCCCGCGCTCATCAACACGGTGCTGATGACGGCCTTCTCGCTGGCGATCTCGACGCCGCTGGGCATCTTTGCGGCCATCTGGCTGGTCGAGTACGCCCACCGCGGCAGCAAGCTGGTCAAGGTCGTGCGCGTCACCACCGAGACGCTGCAGGGCATCCCGTCCATCGTCTACGGCCTGTTCGGTATGCTGTTCTTCGTCACCAAGCTGCACTGGGGCTATTCGATGATCGCCGGTGCGTTCACGCTGGCCATCATGGTTCTGCCCGTCATCATGCGCACGACGGAGGAGGCGCTGATCGCAGTGCCCGACTCCTACCGCGAGGGCAGCTTTGGTCTGGGCGCGGGCAAGCTGCGCACGGTGTTCACGATCGTGCTGCCGTCCGCCATGCCCGGCATTTTGTCCGGCGTCATTCTGGCCACGGGCCGCATCGTCGGCGAGACCGCCGCGCTGATCTATACCGCAAGCTCTGTGGCAAAGATCCCGTCCGGCGTGTTCAGCTCCACCCGCACCCTGGCCGTACACATGTACCTGCTCTCGAACGAGGGCCTGTACATCGGCCAGACCTACGGCACGGCAGTGGTCCTGCTGGTGCTGGTGCTGGTCATCAACGGCCTGTCCGGGCTGGCAGCCGGGAAGCTGGCAAAACGGTAAAGGGCAATGCACCGGCCCCTGCACCGTAGGGGCGGATTCCATATCCGCCCGTGGGAGTATGCGGCAGCGCAAACCCCGCGGAGGGGTCAAGACCGCTTGGCGGCGCACA
>OGLX01001476.1_pt1 | contig 11678 bp, 12 predicted proteins | sample 1572821 | NCBI WGS metagenome assembly OGLX01 (sample SAMEA2581908, study PRJEB24529) | metagenome | biome: Human gut stool | place: China | collected 2011 | reverse complement strand
TTTTGTTCAAAATCAAAATCCCGATGGTCATGCCCAGCGTGACCATCTGCACCTTCCTGACGCTGACGAACTCCTTCAAGCTGTTCGACCAGAACCTCTCGCTGACAGCCGGTGAGCCTGCAAAGCAGTCCATGATGCTGGCCTACAACATCTACGACACGTTCTACGCACGCTCCGGACCCCAGTGGAAGGGCATCGGTCAGGCCAAGGCCGTCGTTTTCTTCCTGTTTGTGGTCGTTTTTTCGCTGCTCCAGCTGCATTTTACCCGCTCTAAGGAGGTGCAGGCATAATGGGTGCTACTAAAAAAGACCGCCGCATCAACGCGGTACTGTCCGTTCTGCTCACGATCCTGTGCATCGCCTGGATGTACCCGGTGTTCATGATTTTGATGAACTCCCTCAAGACCGAGCGCGCCATCACGACGAGCCACGCCTTTGAGCTGCCGAACGCCGAGACCTTCGTCGGCCTGAAAAACTACATTTATGGCATTCAGGAAATGGACTTTTTGTCCTCTTTCTGGTATAGTTTAGTGATCACGGTTTCGTCTGTGGCACTGATTTTGCTGTGCTGCTCCATGTGCGCATGGTATATCACCCGTGTGCAGAACACCTTGTCCAAAGGTATGTACTATCTGTGCGTATTCAGCATGATTGTCCCCTTCCAGATGGTCATGTTCACACTGGCAAAAACTGCTGATACCTTAAAGCTGAATAACCCCTACAACATCTGCATCATCTATCTGGGCTTCGGCGCGGGACTTGCGGTGTTCATGTTCACCGGCTTTGTAAAATCTATGCCGATTGCTATTGAAGAAGCCGCTATGATCGACGGCTGCAATCCCATCCAGATTTTCTTCAAGGTCGTCTGCCCGATTTTGAAGCCGACGATGATCTCTACCGCCATTTTGGAAACCATGTGGGTCTGGAACGACTATCTGCTGCCCACGCTGGTGCTGGACATCAAGACCTACCGCACGATTCCTATGGCTATCCAGTATTTCCGCGGCAGCTACGGCAAGGTGGAGATGGCACCCATGATGGCCTGCATCATGATTACGGTGTTGCCTGTTATCGTGCTGTACCTGATCTGCCAGAAATATATTATTGATGGCGTGGTCGCCGGTGCTGTCAAGGGGTAAATTTGACACTTCTTCAAGAAAGAGGATTGGCAAATGACCATCAAAGACATCGCGCGGGAGTCCGGCTATGCGGTCGGGACCGTCTCACGAGCCTTAAATAACGCCCCCGGCGTCAGTGCAGAAACCCGTCAAAAAATATTGGAAATCGTAAACCGCCACAATTATGAACCGAACGCCAACGCCAAGCATCTGAAGCAGCAGGCCAACGATGGGATCGCACTGATTGTGAAAGGCACCCAGAATATGCTGTTTGCCGGCATTTTGGAACCGCTGCAGCAGATCATTGAGGAAAGCGGCTACGTTGCGACGGTCTACTATATTGACGAGGAAGCCAACGAGGTTGCGCAGGCCCGGCGCATCTGCACAGAGCGCAAACCCCATGGTATATTGTTTCTCGGCTCAAATCCGGAATACTTCACGCCGGAGTTGGAGGCACTGGGTATCCCCTGCCTGCTGCTGACAAACAGCGCGGCATCCCTGCGCATCCGCAATTTGTCCAGTGTGTCCGTAGACGATATGGCTGCATCGGACACGATGATCGAATATCTGTATAAAAAGGGGCACCGCCGCATCGGAATCATCGGCGGCAAGCCCAATCTTTCCCGTCCAAGTCTCGCCCGTCTGGCCGGCTGTCAGGGTGCTATGCTGCGCCTTGGTCTGCCGTTTGACATGGAAAAGCAGTATGCGTATGCGCGGTTCTCGCTTTCCAGCGGGTATGAGGCAATGGAGTATCTCTTAAAGCACAGCCCCGACATTACGGCAGTGTTTGCCATGTCCGACCTGATGGCGCTCGGCGCAATTCGTGCGCTGCGGGATCACGGGCTGTGTGTGCCGCAGGATATTTCCGTCACAGGTTTTGACGGCATTGCGCTGGGACAGTACAGTGTGCCCCGGCTGACGACCATCCGGCAGAATATGGGGCAATTGGCGCAGCGTTCGGCGCGGATCCTGCTCCACAACATCCAAAAACCCGGCAATGCCGTGCACGAGATCGTCTCCTTCGATCTGACCGAAGGAGAAAGCGTGCGCGAACTGTGAACGAAAGACATCCCGGCTGCTTACTATCAAAAGAAAGAGGGGTTCTCTGATGAGAGCAAGCGGCATTCTAATGCCCATTTCAAGTCTGCCCTCGCCTTACGGTATTGGTACCATGGGTGCAGCCGCGCGCAGCTTTGTGGACTTTTTGGTCAAGGCCGGGCAGGCATACTGGCAGATTCTGCCCGTCTGCCCCACAAGCTACGGCGACAGTCCCTATCAGTCGTTCTCGACCTTTGCGGGCAACCCGTATTTTATCGATCTGGACGATCTGGCAAAGCAGGGACTGCTGCTGCCGGAGGAATATGCGTCCATCGACTGGGAATGCACCCCCGACTGCATCAACTACGGCGTCATGTACGAAAAGCGCTACGCAGTGCTGCGCTGTGCTGCCAAACGTCTGCTGGCAAAGCCCGGTGCCGACTACCGCCGCTTTGTGAAGGAAAACGACTTTTGGCTGCCCGACTACGCGCTGTTCATGGCGCTGAAGGACGCCCACAACGGAGTCTGCTGGCTGGAATGGGAAGAACCGCTGCGGCGCCGTGAGCCCGCTGCCCTGGCAGCAGCCAGGCAGCAGTACGCCGACGATGTGGCGTTCTGGCAGGCTGTACAGTTTATGTTCTACAGTCAGTGGCAGGCACTGAAGCACTACGCCAACCAGCAGGAAATCCGCATCATCGGCGACCTTCCCATCTATGTGGCGCTGGACAGCGTCGATGTGTGGAGCTGCCCGCAGGAGTTCCAGCTCGACGAGAACCTGCTGCCCACCGAGGTGGCAGGCTGCCCGCCGGACGGCTTCTCCGCCACAGGCCAGCTGTGGGGCAACCCGCTGTTCGACTGGGACTCCATGGCCAAGACCGGCTACGCATGGTGGGTGCGGCGCATCAAACACATGTGCAGCATCTATGATGTGGTTCGCATTGACCACTTCCGCGGATTTGCGGGCTATTATGCTATCCCCTACGGGGAAGCAACCGCCCGAAACGGCCGCTGGCGCGAAGGTCCCGGCTATGCGCTGTTTGCTGCCATAAAGAAAAAGCTGGGCAGCCCGTGCATCATCGCCGAGGATTTAGGATTCCTGACGGAAGATGTCACTGCCCTGCTGAAGCAATGCGGCTATCCCGGCATGAAAGTGCTGGAGTTTGCCTTTGACAGCCGTGACGGTGGCGATTACCGCCCCCACAGCTACCCCAAGAACTGCATTGCCTATGTAGGCACCCACGACAACGAGCCTGTGAACGGCTGGATGGAAACCGCCGCCCCTGAGGACGTGGCGTGCGCCGTGCGTTACCTGAATCTGACGAAGAAAGAGGGCTATCACTGGGGCATGATGCGCGGCATCTGGTCCAGTGCTGCTGATCTGGCTGTCGTGCAGGCACAGGATCTGCTGGGCCTTGGGCATGAATCCCGCATGAACACGCCGTCCACTCTGGGCGGCAACTGGTGCTGGCGTGCCGAACCCGGTGTCTTTAACACGCGGCTGGCCAAAAAGCTGCACAGTGAAATGGAACTGTACGGACGTTTGCCGGAATGAAAACAGCCTTCGTGCTATGGTGTCGGCTCGTCCTCCGTGCGGGGTCCGCTGCCTAAACACATAAAGGCTGCATTCAAATTATTCAACCGTTGTATCACACGATACAACGGTATTTTTATTGACAAAAAGTTCCTGCCGCTTAGCGCTGCTTTACCTTCTTCCGATAGGTTCATTCCCCATCTTGCTTTCTGCCTACAATCAAAATGCTGCAACTGCTGTCCCTGCGGCAAGGAGGGCGGCGGAGATTTTTTGCACGAAGGCGAGGGCTTTGGGACCGTCGCCGTGGACGCAGACGGAATCGGCCTGCAGGGTTACGGTGCTGCCGTCGTCGGCCTGTACGGTACCCTGCGCCGCCATCTGCAAGACCCGCGCAATGGCGGTATCCTCGTCCTCGATCATTGCGCCGGGAGCGCCGCGTGGCACAAGGCTGCCGTCGGCCTGGTAGCCGCGGTCTGCAAATACCTCGCTGGCAACGGGCAATCCGATGGCGTTTGCGGCCTTGACCATCTCGCTGCCGGAGAGAGCCAGCAGCACAGCACCGGGAGCTGCAGCCTGCACAGCGCGGCAGATGGCCGCCGCCAGCACCGGATCCCTGGCGGCCATGTTGTACAGCGCGCCGTGGGGTTTGACGTGGTGCAGCGGTACGCCCGCCGCGTCGCAGAATGCCTTCAGGGCACCGATCTGGTACATCACGTCGGCCTCGGCTTCGGCGGGGGAAATTGCCATTCTGCGGCGGCCAAAGCCCTGCAAATCCGGCAGTCCCGGGTGTGCACCCACCTGCACGCCGTACTTTTTGCACAGCAGAACGCTCTTTTGCATCACGGACGGATCGCCCGCGTGGAACCCGCAGGCGATGTTTGCGCTGGTCACATAGGGCAAAATTTCGGCATCCATGCCGATGGTGTACGCGCCGAAGCTCTCGCCTAGGTCGCAGTTTAAATCAATGGACGGCATTGCAACATCCCCCTTAGTATTTCAGCAGTGTGTTTTTTACGTCGGTCACAAACATATACCCCGGCGCATGCGTGATGCAGAATTCCGGCTTCGAGTGCATGACCACGGCCTGGGGCGTGACCCCGCAGGGCCAGAAAACCGGTGTTTCGCCCGGACGGATCGTCACGGCATCGCCGTAATCAGGGTGGGCCAGATCGGTGATGCCGATGGCCTCCGGCGTGCCGATCTGCACCGGCGCACCGTGCACGCGGGGCATGCCCGCCGTGATGGCCACCGCCGCAGGCACCTGCGCGTGGGGAATCGGACGCATACTGACGACCATATTTCCGCTGAACACCCCCGCGGGCGTGCAGGGGATGTTGGTGTTGTACATTGGCACATTGACGCCTTCCTCGATCTGGCGCACCGGGATGTTCGCGTCCAGCAGCGCCGACTCAAAGGAGAAGCTACACCCGATGAGGAAGCTGACCAAATCGGACCGTTCCTCAAAATAGCGCAGCACATCGGTGGTTTCCTCGGTCAATTCGCCGTTTCGGTAGATGCGGTAGCGCGGGATGTCCTGCGCAATATCGCTGCCCGGGGCAAATTGGGAGAAGCTGCGCTCCCCGGCATCGGCCACTTCCAGCAGCGGGCAGGCCTTGGGGTTGCGCTGGCAGAACAGCAGGAAATCCCACGCCAGCGCCTTTGGCAGGACCACCAGATTGCCCTGGGCGTAGCCGTCGCAGCAGCCTGTAGTCGGGGCATCCAGCTTGCCCGCGCGGATCAACGCCCGAATCTCAGCCGGGGGAAATGCGGAATAGTTCATAACGTGCACCTTCTTTTACAAGCGATCTCTTACCCGCTGCCACAGGGCCGCCTGCTGCCGGGCAGCCTGCACGGCCCGGGACGGAGTCACAAAGGTAAAGCATACCCGCTGCCCGGGGCGGAGCTGCGCCAGCGCGGGTAAGTCGGCAGAAATCACCGTGGCAATTTTGACATAGCCGCCCGTGGTCTGGTGGTCGGCCAGCATGACAATGGGCTGCCCGTCGGCGGAGACCTGCACCGACCCGGGCACAATACCGTCGGAGAGAATATCCGCGCCGCGGCGCATTTGCAGCGGCGTGCCCGCCAGCTTGCAGGCCATACGGTCACAGTCCGGCGTCAGGGTATAGATACCGTGGATAAAATCCTGCCGGCCCTGCACGGTAAAGGCGGCGTCCTGCGGGCCGGGCACGGCGCGCAGCAGCGGCAGCATCTGCGTCCCCTGCACGCGCATGGGGTGCAGCCCGCCGCACACAGTCTTGTCCCGCAAGGGACGGTCCAGCCGTTTGGCAGTGATGGCCTGCCACAGCGCGGCGGTATCACATGAGCCTATGGCCAGGGTATCGCCCGCGGTCAGCTTGCGGCCCTCTAGGCCGCCGATGCCGCATTTTACATCGGTGGCACGGCTGCCCAGCACGGGCGGGGTGGCAATGCCGCCGCCCACGGCCAGATAGCTGCGCAGCCCTGTTTTTGCTGCCCCCATCTGCAGCACACTGCCTGCTTTGGCAAGCAGCGGTGCGTAATAGGGTACGGGCGTACTGTCCAGCGCAGCATGGCTTTCGGCCCCCGTCAGAGCAAAGACGGTGTCCGTTTCAAACCGCAGGGCCGCGCCGCGCAGGGTGCATTCCAGCACGGCTGCACCGGGGTCGTTGCCGACCAGCACATTGCCCAGACGGTAAGCGTATCCATCCGCTGCGCCGCAGCTGCGGTAGCCCTGGGCAGCATAGCCCACGCGGCCCGCATCCTGCACAGTTGTAAGCGGGCCGGGGTCCAGTACGGTGATGCTCATGCCGTGCCCTCCTTTGCTGCCAGGGCTGCAAATTCCGCCGCGGTGATGGGTTCAAATTTTATGCGGTCCCCCGCCGTGTAGGGCAGTGCGCCCGATTCCGGGTCAAACAGTTTGCGCGGCGTGCGGCCGATGAGCTGCCAGCCGCCCGGGCTGGCAATGGGGTAAATGCCGGTCTGTTCGCCGCCGATGCCCACCGCCCCGGCCGGGATGGCCGTGCGCGGTGTATTCAGCCGCGGGGTAAACAATCGTTCGTCCAGCCCGCCCAGGTACGGGAACCCCGGCAGGAACCCCAGCATATAAATGCGGTATTCCCGCCCGGTGTGCAGCGCGATGACTTCTGCTTCGGTCAGCCCCGCGTGCTTTGCCACAAAGGGCAGGTCGGGGCCGAAATTGCCGCCGTAGCATACGGGAATCGTGACCAGCCTCCCCTCCCCCGCCGCGGTGTCCGCGCCGTCAGCGTCACGCAGCCCTTGCAGGGCTGCCGCCAGCGTGTCATAGTCGGTCACAAGCGGATCATACACCACCAGCAGCGACGCAAAAGCGGGCACTGTCTCGGTCACGCCGGGCAGCTTGGCCGCCAAAACGCGGCTGTTCAGTTCCGCCACCGCCGCGCCGATCTCCGGTGCAATGCGCTGGGGGAATCCCGCCAGCAGGGCACAGTCCCCAACCGGGTGTACCGTAAACGGCAGCATGACCGCTGCCCCCTTCCTTCTATAATAGTCAGTCAAAGAAGTGCTTTGCCAACACAGGGCCGAACCAGTGATCCGACTTGTGGGAGTACCGTACCGCGTAGGCCGTGCACTGGCGCATCAGACTGACGATGCTGACGTTCATGCGCGTGCTGAATCCGTCAATGCCCGGCAGCAGTGAGCCCGTCATATCAATAAACCCGTTGCGTGCCGCCACCCGCATGACCTCGGACTCCATGTCCTCGTGGTGCAGGATCTCCATATCTTTTTTGAGATACGCCAGCGCGGCCATCAAGCCGTAGCAGCCCCAGTCGGAGCAGGTGGCCGTGATAATGTTGTCAGTTCTGGTGGCGCTTAATATGCCCCCGCCGCAGCCGCATTGGCACTCGTCCCTGTCGGTGAACGGCACATATTTTTTGATGTGGTCGGCAATCGTGCCCATGCCGATCTCATTGCCCAAGTCACCGATGGCGATATTCGGCACACCGTCGGCGCGCAGCTTTTCCCACAGCACATCGCTGCGGGCCTGCAAGGCGGTCACGTCCAGCCCGACGGCATTGTGACAGACCCCCAGGGCGTTCGCGCCGCAGGCTTCGACAGAGACGACTGCCGCGGGCTTGCGGGCAGCCAGCTCGGCAGCCTGGGCCGGGGCGTCGGCCAGGCTTTTGGTAAAGGCCGCGACCCCCATGCTTAAAGGCAGCGTCTGCACGATGTCGAGGTCTTCATAGATATGCAGACCAACGACGGCGGCGCACTTTTCTATGGCCTGAACGCTGTCGGCTGGGCATACGATGACCGGCTTTGCACCGAACGCCATCACCAACGCGCGGGCCAGCAGCATGGAACTGACCGTGCCGTCCATCTCGGGCACTTTATGCGGCAGCAGGACGAATCCGGTAATAATGTACACCAGATCGTTCTCTTTTACCGCATCGCACAGCACCTGCGCCGCGTGCATCGTCAGAGGTTGACCGGTATAGGCGCGGCTGCCCGCGTACAAAATGCGGCAGACACCGTAGCCGCGGGGATCAAGATTCATCAAAGCATCGAGATTTTCGCCTACGTTGCGCTTTTCCAGTTCGTCACGGGTCATCCTTCCCACCTCCCGTTTCAGTCCACAACGGTTGTTTTGCCGGTGTAGGCGTAGTATTCGCGCAGGACCTCGCTCTGAATCGCTTTCAGCGTGGCGGGGTCTTTGCCGCCCGCGGGCTTGCCGTCCACCTCGCAGGCGTGCAGGCAGAAGTTGGAGGACGACGTCACGATGATCTCATCGGCGTTGCGCAGGTCATCCAGCGTAAAGCATTTTTCCATGACTGTAATGCCCAGGCGGTAGCACGCTTGGATCATGTGGGTCTTGGCGATACCGCGCAGGATAAATTCATCGTTGGGATGCGAATAAAATACGCCATCCTTCAGAATCGACACGTTGGAGTGGGCGCACTCGGTCACGATGTCACCACGGTGGAACACCGTCTCCTGCACGCCGATGCGCTTTGCGTGCTGGGCGGCCACGACGCTGGGCAGCAAGTTCAGCGTCTTGATGTTGCAGTGATAAAAGCGTGTGTCTTCCTCGGTGTTGAGCTTGATGGGCACATCCGGGTCGTTCAAATGGTTCTGGCGGATGGACACCCACAGCTTGCCGGGCAGGTCCTCGGCGTAGACGTGGTTGCGGGTCTCGACGCCGCGGGTGACCTGCCAGTAAACAAAATGCGTTGTACCGTCTACTTTGGCCAGCAGGTCGGTCAGCAGTCTGCCAAGCTCGTCTTTCGGCATCGGGATGTGGATATCCAATGCCCTAGCGCTGGTGTAAAAGCGGTCAAGGTGGTCCTGCATCAGGTAGACCTTGCCGTTTGCGCCGACAGTGGCGTCGTATACACCGTCACCGAAGAAATGCACACGATCATTGAAGGGAACTGTCAGTTCCTCCGGTGTGCCGATTTTTCCGTCATAATAGGCCAGTGCTTCCATAAGTCTTTCCTCCCCTGTTGCTTTTTACCGCGGGCACTTTGCCCCAAATTTCAGTTCAATAACTTTCTTGATGACCTCCACGCAGTTATCCAGCCCAACCGCGGCGCTGTCCAGGCAGAGGTCGTAATTTTCCACACGCTTCCACTGGCGGCCCGTATGATACTTATAGTAACTTTCCCGATAGAGGTCGAGCTTATCAATGTAGTGGATGGCCTGGCTGCGTCCGATGCCCTGGCGCTTCATCTCCCGCTCAATGCGGTCCTCATAGGGCGCGTCGATGTAGACGGTCAGCACGTTGGGTTTGTCTTTCAGCACAAAATCCGCCGCGCGGCCCACGCAGATGTAGCTTTCCTCGTTCAGCAGCTCCCGCAGGACCTTGGCCTGATAGTTGAAAAGGTTCTGGTCGCTGATGAAATTGCCGCTCTCCGGCGGGATGATGCTGCCGTCGTAGATATGCCGCGAAACACGGTATAGCAGCGTTTTTTTGGTGTTTTCATCGGCAGCGGCAAAGATTTTTTCATTGATGCCGCTGTCCTCGGCTGCCAGGCGCAGCAGTTTGCGGTCATACAGATCAATATCAAAATCCTGCGCCAGCTTTTTGCCGATGTAACTGCCGCCGCCCGACCCGCAGGTGCGGGTAATGGCCACGGCAAAGTAGGGATAGTTCGGATACATAACACTTCCTCCTTACTGCCCCAAATAGGCTTTTTTGACGCGAGTGTCGTTCAGCAGCTCCTGCGCATCGCCGGAAAGCGTGATGGTGCCGGTTTCCAGCACGTAGGCACGGTCAGAGATGGCCAGCGCCATCTTGGCGTTCTGCTCCACCAGCAGAATCGTAATGCCCTGCTTGTTCACCTCCCGGATGATGGCAAAAATTTCCTTTACCAACAGCGGGGACAGACCCATGGACGGTTCATCCATCAAAATCATCTTCGGCTTTCCCATCAGGGCGCGGCCCACGGCCAGCATCTGCTGCTCGCCGCCGGAGAGCGTACCGGCTGGCTGGTTGCGGCGCTCCTTCAGACGCGGCAGCAGGTCAAAGACCATGTCGAAGTCATTCTGGATGGCCTCCTTGCCGTCGCGGCGTGTGTACGCGCCCATCTGCAGGTTCTGCTGCACGGTCAGGCCGCTGAACACGCGGCGGCCCTCCGGCACCTGCGCCAGGCCCAGGCGGATGATCTTGTGCGCCTCCATCTTACTGATGGTCTGGCCGCAGTAGTCGATCTCGCCGCTCTGCAGCTTCAGCAGACCGGAGATCGCGTGCATCGTCGTGGTCTTGCCCGCGCCGTTCGCACCGATCAGGGTGACGATCTCGCCCTCATTGACATGGAACGAAATGTCCTTGATGGCGTGGATCGAGCCATAGTAAACATTGATATTTTTGACAGAAAGCATCTCGCCCATCGTCAGTCACCTCCCAGATATGCCGCAATGACCTTCGGGTTGTTGCGGATGGCTTTGCCGTCGCCGCGGGCAATCACACGGCCATAGTCCAGCACGGTGATCTCCTCGCAGATGCCCATGACAAAGTTCATATCGTGCTCGATGAGCAGGATGGCGACGCCGAACTGGTCGCGCACGCTGTGGATGGTGTGCATCAGTTCCTCGGTCTCGTTGGGGTTCATACCGGCGGCGGGCTCGTCCAGCAGCAGCAGCTTCGGGTTCGTGGCCAGTGCGCGGGCAATTTCCAGCTTGCGCTGCTTGCCGTAGGGCAACTGGCTGGCCTTGTAGTCGGCCTCCTTGTCCAGGTCAAAGATTTTGAGCAGCTTCATGGCTTCGCGGTTCATCTCGTGCTCTTTTTCTTTGTAAGCAGGCAGACGCAGGATGCCGGTCCACATATTGTACCTGATCTGGTTGTGCAGACCGACCTTGACGTTATCCAGCACCGTCATATCATTGAACAGGCGGATATTCTGGAAGGTTCGGGCAATGCCCATCTGGTTGACCTGAATTGTGGTCTTCCCTGCTGTGTCCATGCCGTCGAGCAGGATGGTACCGCGCGTCGGCTGATAGACCTTGGTAAGAAGGTTAAAAACGGGCGTCTTACCCGCGCCGTTCGGGCCGATCAGACCGGCGATCTCAGTTCTTCCAATGGCGAAGTTGAAGTCGCTGACAGCAGACAAACCGCCAAAGTCAATACCGAGGTGGCGCGCTTCGAGAATCGGAGGCAGCGAAACGTCGCGTTCGGGGATGATGTTGGTTGCGGGAACCGGAACAAGCTTTGTCTTGGGTCTTTCAGTTCTGCTCATTGTCAGCTTCCTCCTTACCTTTTCTCAGCTCTGGCCGGAACACAAAATTGAGTGCCTTTTCAAGTACCCGGGACATCGAGAAATCGTAGCTGCCGAATAGTCCCTTCGGGCGGAAGATCATCATGACGACCAGCGCCAGCGAGTACGCGACCATGCGGTAGTCCGCCACCGAGCGAAGCAGCTCCGGCAGCACCGTCAGAACCGTCGCCGAGACGATCGAGCCCAGCATCGAGCCCATACCGCCGAGCACAACGATCACGAGGATCTCGATGGACATGTTGTAGTCGAACATGGCGGGCTT
>OGLX01001473.1_pt1 | contig 11684 bp, 8 predicted proteins | sample 1572821 | NCBI WGS metagenome assembly OGLX01 (sample SAMEA2581908, study PRJEB24529) | metagenome | biome: Human gut stool | place: China | collected 2011 | reverse complement strand
TATTTAATTGGCAATTGACGATTGAGAATTGCCAATTGAATAGCATCAAATAATTGTCAATTCTCAATTGTCCATTGTTTCTTATTTTCCCGGCATGCAAAGTTCGGTCAGAACGCTGCATGTCGATTTCGGGTGAAGGAATGCAATGTTCAAGCCTTCTGCACCTCCACGAGGAGCTTTGTCGATCAGCTTGACACCTTTTGATTCGGCTTCGTCCAATGCTGCCTGTACGTCGGGAACAGCAACTGCAATGTGGTGGATACCTTCACCTTTCTTTTCGATAAATTTAGCGATTGTACTGTCTTCACTTGTCGGCTCCAGCAACTCGATCTTAGTCTGGCCTACTTTAAAGAATGCAGTTTTTACTTTCTGGTCTGCTACTTCTTCGATGTTGTAGCATTTTAGTCCTAAAACTTCTTCATAATACGGCAGGCAAGCTTCGATGCTCTTTACTGCGATACCCAAATGTTCGATATGTGTAAGTTCCATGTCAATAATAATTTAGTAATTTAATATTGCTTTTTGTTCTATGTTGGCAAAGGTACACTCTTTTTATTAATAGAGAAATAATTCGTTAATATTTATCAGCATGATCCGGATATGTTTAAAAAGCATATTTTTGAAATCATGTGGTTAAAAATCAACGATAAGTCGAATATTCAATTGTCTTCCGGTCAGGTAATTAGGGATTGCGTACTGGTGGTTGTCTATATTGGTAATCCAATAATAGGAACTAGTGTTCTTTATGTCGAACAAGTTGAAAATATCCAATCCGAGCCAAATGTTCTTGAGATTGCGGAAGAATCCGCGATCCATGATTGCATCCGTTCCCCCGGCAAGCTGGTAGGAGAAACCGAGGTCCACGCGTTTGTAGGTCGGAGTACGGAAATAGCCGTCCTCGTAGCCTGTACGTGGGGCTGTGACGGGAAGGCCGCCGGACAGTACGCCTTTCAGATTCAGTTTGACACGTTTGTATCCGGGGAAATAATCCTGAAAAAAGAGCGAGACATTATAACCTTGGCTGTTAGGCATCGGTACATATTCGCTCCCTCGGATGCTTTGCTCCGCTTTCATTAGGGAGAAGCTGATCCAGGAGTCCGTACCCGGAACAAATTCGCCGAAGAATTTGACATCGAGCCCCATCGCATGGCCTTGCGCACAGTTCTCGCCGTAGTATCGGATTTTGACATTATCCACCGTATAGGGGTTCAGGTTATCCAATTTTTTATAATACATATCGGCACTGACTTTGAAATTTCTGCCGGATGCCCGGAATGTATAATCGCCTCCTGCAATGACATGGATGGAACGCTGTGATTTCAGGTTTTTGTTCAGTTGTATGATACTGTTGCCGTGTTCGTCCTGCACAGTTGTACGTAATTCCTTATAGAACGGAGACTGATAATACAGACCGGAAGCCAGCCGAAATGTCAGGTTCTGGTCGAAGTTCGGAATGAAACCTATTGAAGCACGCGGGCTGAATATAAATTCCCCGTTATAACTCCAATAGCTGCCGCGTACACCACCAACCAGCGTGAACAGTCCTTGTTTGGTACGAAACTTGAATACATCCTGCAAATAGCCGGAAATACGTGTGCTTTCCAGTTTGTTATCCGAGAACAGGTTTGCGATCACGTTGACATTCCCGCCCCCTTGCGGTAACGAGTATCCGGCGGAGTCGCGTTTTTCCCATTCGCTGATCTTGTCGTTGATTTTCTCCAACTGGACGGTAGCACCCCATTTCAACGTATTGTTTTTTATGCGAGCGACACCATAATGCCCGACATTCATGATATTGGAGTGCAGACGGTTGCGAGCGTGCTCGTTATAGCGTGCGATGGATAAATTCTGTATTTCTCCGCCTCCTTCTTCGGCTGCATCTCCCAGCCAGTAATCACCGGCAATATCATATCCTTCCTCTTCCTTACTGGTAAAGGCGGATGCTTGCAAGCCGAGTTCCGTATTGTCGTTCAGGTTATGCTTTAAAGTGAGTGCTCCGAATAACGTTGCGAACTTATCCCGTTCCTGGCCACTCATGAATACTTTAAATTTTTTGGCATTTGTTGCCGTTCCAAAAGAAGTCTCTCGGGTGTGGGGAATGAACTTATAATTGTTTATGGCTAAGTTTCCGAGAAAGTTGATCTCCCATTTGGGGGCAAGCTGGTATGTCATATAAGTCTGCAAATCAATGAAATTAGGATCATATTCGGCATCCGTATCGGTTGTTTTCAAAAGAGATCGTCCTGTTTTGTAACGGAAACCGGTCACCTGTGTGAACTTGCCGGAAGAACTGCCCACATAAGCATTGGCTCCCAGCAGGCTGGCGGAAGCCGAACCTTCGAATCCTTTCGGTTTTTTGTAGGTGATGTCCAGCACAGAACTCATCTTGTCCCCATAACGGGCTTCGAATCCTCCGGCGGAGAAATTGACGGCTTCCGTCATGTCCGGGTTGATAAAACTCAACCCTTCCTGTTGTCCGGAACGGATGAGCAGCGGACGGAACACTTCCAGTCCGTTCACATATACGATGTTTTCGTCATAGCTGCCGCCGCGTACGGAGTATTGCGAACTTAATTCGTTATTGGAAGTAACGCCAGCAAATGTAACGACCAGACTTTCAATGCTTCCTCCGGCAGGGTCGGGGAGTAGTTTGACGCGGTCGGCATTCAGGGTTTCAAGGGTGGTTGTCTGCTTTCGGATGGCGGTAGCTACGACTTCTCCCAGTTCGAGTGATGTATAGTTCATCTGCACGTTGAGACGCATATCTTTGGTTACCTGAGGTAGGATCCTTTCGGCCTTGTTGTAGCCCAGGCATGAATAGATAAGCGTCACCGAGTCACCGGTAGCGACCGAAAGCGAGTAGTGGCCTTTTTCATTACTCATCGTCCCGTTTAACGTGTTCTTGACCCGGATATTGACCAAGTCCAGCGGATTACCGTCCGCGTCGCGGATATAACCGCTGATTTTGGCACGTCCCTGCCCGAAAGCACTTATCGAAAATAATATAAATAGTAGTGTAGCTATTGCACGAATCTTCATATTCCATCTAATTATTAAATCTACAAACGCGGGAAACAACGATTTATTTTCAATGAAAGGCAATTTCTCACTATCTTTGTGCCTTATATAAATAATTAAGGAAAGAAGATGCCTTTAAACCTACAGAAGAACTTGCCAGCTGTTGAGCTGTTGAAGAAAGAGCACATCTTTGTGATGGACTCGTTGCGTGCGTCTGAGCAGGACATTCGTCCGCTACGTGTAGTTGTGCTGAACTTGATGCCACTGAAGATCACGACGGAGACGGACCTTGTTCGCCTCCTGAGCAATACCCCCTTGCAAGTGGAGCTCGACTTTATGAAGATAAAAGGCCATACTCCCAAGAACACGCCGATCGAGCATATGAAGGAATTCTATAAAGACTTTGACGAGATGCAGGATGATTTTTACGACGGCATGATTATCACAGGTGCTCCGGTAGAGCAGATGCCTTTCGAGGAAGTGAACTATTGGGAGGAAGTGACCGAGATATTCGATTGGGCGCGTACGCATGTGACTTCTACCTTATATATATGCTGGGCGGCGCAAGCCGGGTTGTACCATTTTTATGGTGTCCCCAAATATGATCTGCCAGCCAAGATGTTCGGCGTGTTCCGCCATACGTTGCGCGAGCCCTATGTGCCGATCTTCCGAGGCTTCGACGACGAGTTCTATGTGCCGCACAGCCGGCATACGGAGATCCGCCGCCAGGATGTGATGAAAGTTCCCGATTTGACGCTCTTGTCCGAAAGTGAAGAGTCTGGTGTCTATATGGCGATGGCGCGCGGAGGACGCGAGTTTTTTATCACCGGGCATTCCGAATTCTCGCCTTACACGCTGAATGACGAGTATATGCGCGACGTGAACAAGGGATTGCCAATTGCCGTTCCCCGTAACTATTACCGTAATAACAATCCGGCCCTCGGTCCGGTGGTCCGCTGGCGTGGTCATGCCAATCTTCTGTTCACCAACTGGCTGAACTATTACGTATACCAAGAGACCCCGTTCCGCCGGGAAGATATTAAAAAACTAGGAAGCTTGTAAATGAGAAAAGAACCCCGTTCGATAGAACTGTTATCTCCCGCTAAGGATCTGATTTGCGGTAGGGAGGCGATTAACCATGGCGCCGATGCCGTGTATATCGGTGCCCCGAAGTTCGGGGCCCGTGCCGCCGCCGGTAATACGCTGGACGATATACGGCAGCTTTGCGATTACGCCCATCTCTATTCGGCTCGTATTTACGTGGCCTTGAACACTATCTTGAAAGAAGAGGAGCTGGCAGAGGCCGAGCAAATGATCTGGCAACTTTACGAGGCCGGGGCGGATGCCTTGATCGTTCAAGACATGGGTATCACCCAGTTGAACCTTCCGCCTATCCCCTTGCACGCCAGTACGCAAACGGATAACCGTACGCCGGAGAAGGTGAGATTCCTGCAAGAGGTAGGTTTCACGCAAGTCGTATTGGCGAGGGAGCTATCGCTGAACCAGATACGGGAGATCGCCGAGCGAACGACCGTGCCTCTGGAGGTCTTCGTACACGGGGCGCTGTGCGTAAGCTATAGCGGCCAGTGTTACCTGAGTGCCGCCTTGAGCGGACGAAGCGCCAACCGGGGGGAATGCGCCCAGTATTGCCGCCTGCCTTATAGCTTGATCGACGCGGACGGGAAGGAGATCGTATCGGGTAAGCATCTCTTATCCTTGAAGGACATGAACCGGGGCGAATACTTGGAGGAGTTGCTGGATGCCGGTGTCTCTTCCTTGAAGATCGAGGGTCGTTTGAAGGATGTATCTTACGTTAAAAATGTAACAGCTTATTATCGCCAGAAGCTGGATAGTGTTTTCAAACGTCGTAAAGAGTATATCCGTGCTTCATCGGGGAAAGTGAAATTAGAGTTCAAACCTCAATTGGATAAGAGTTTCAGTCGTGGTTTTACTAATTATTTTCTTTTTGACAGGAATAAGGATATTTTTTCTTTTGATACTCCCAAGTCTTTAGGGGAGGAGATGGGGACAGTGAAGGAAATTCGTGGTAATTATCTTACCGTAGCCGGAATCAAGTCTTTTAATAATGGAGATGGCGTCTGTTTTTTGGATGAGACTGGTAAGTTGCAGGGATTTCGCATAAACCGGGTGGAGAATAATAAGTTATTTCCTCAAGAGATGCCTCGGATAAAGCCCCGTACGATACTTTATCGTAATTTTGATCAGGAATTTGAGAGGTTGATGTCGCGTAAATCAGCTGAAAGGAAAATTGCTGTCATTTTAAAATTGGCTGAAAATAATCGGGGCTTTACTCTGTCTCTGACCGATGAAGATGATCACAGTGCCAGTGTGGTGCTGGAAAGGGAGAAGGAACGTGCCCGTACTCCGCAGGAAGATAACTTGCGTACACAACTTGGAAAGTTAGGAAATACTCCATTTGAAGCGTCAGATATAGTGATTGACTGGTCGGACAATTGGTTTATTCCGGCTTCTATGCTTGCCGAACTTCGCCGTAAGGGAATAGAGAAACTGCTGGAAGTGCGCCGTATTAACTATCGGCAGGAAATTTACAAGTTGCCTCGAACGCATCATGCTTTTCCTGTGAATGAATTGACTTATTTGGGAAATGTGATGAATGCTGATGCTGTTTCCTTCTATAGGAATCATGGCGTGCAGCGTATTGCTCCGGCTTATGAAAAGGCTCCGGCAGAAGAAGCAGTATTGATGTTTTGCAAGCATTGTTTGCGTTATAGTATGGGATGGTGTCCCTCTTGGCATAAAGTGCGTTCTCCTTATAGGGAACCTTATTATTTGGTTAGCTCGGATAACAGACGTTTCCGCTTAGAGTTTGATTGTAAGAATTGTCAGATGAAAGTCTATGCTGAAAAGTAAGTACATCGGATTACTGTTTTTGGTGTTGGCTATTTTAATGGCTTGCCAATATCCTTCACCTGTTACTCCGAGTGGGGATATGCCGCAAAAGAAAAGGGATTCTGTCAATTATTTGATGGAACGGCATTATACATTAAACAGTAATTTTGAGGTTACTTCAGATTCGCTTATGTTACAGCAACTGCCATTGGTTGATGTGCTTCCTGTTTTTAAAGGAGAACGGCTGGTGGTAGCGGAGTTTATGATACAACCTGCTGATAGTGTGGATTCTGTATGGGTGAAGGTCGCACGGGACCAGGAAACAATGGGATGGGTACATGAAAAGGAATTGTTGGAGAAAGTAGTCCCTGTGGATTCAGTGTCACAGTTTATTCATTTTTTCAGTAATTCTCATACCATCGCTTTCTTTATCATATTAGGCTTTTTCGGTATTTGGTATGTCCATAGGGCTATTCGTCGCCAGAAGCTGCAATTAATTTGGTTGAATGATATTGATAGCGTTTTTCCTACAGTTCTTTCTTGGTTGGTAGCTACAGCAGCTACGCTTTATGCCAGTATTCAGCATTTTGTTCCAGGAACTTGGGAGCAGTTTTATTATAATCCTTCTTTGAATCCTTTTAGCTTGCCTTTTATTCTTTCTCTTTTCATGTTTAATATTTGGGGAATTATTCTTGTGGGGTTGGCTACTTTAGATGATTTGTTTCATCAGACACATATTGAAGCTGCATGTTTTTATTTGTTGGGATTGATGTCCTGCTGTATCTTTTTATATTTGTTTTTTACATTTACTACGTATTACTATTTGGGTTATCCATGTTTATTGGTATATGCTGTATGGTCATTTAATCGTATAAAGCACGCCTCTCGGTATAAATTCAGTTGTGGAAATTGCGGGGCGAAGATGAAGAATAAAGGAGTGTGTCCTCATTGCGGCGCTGTCAATGAATAATTTTATTGTTTGCTTCTTTTAACAAAGACTCAAGCAGTTTTCTATAGTAAACAGCATTTTCTCTATGTACATACACTAAAACAAATAGGTTTGTTCTAGAAGCTATGGGTATCATTTACAGCAATAATAAAGTTCTTGCTTTTCTTGGTGTGACAGAATAAAAAATAAATTTGATTTGGTAAATGTGGAAACAGAAAGGGAGTTCGTGATGAACCCCCTTTCTGTTTTTGCAAGAATGGTTAGAAGTGATAACGTATATCCACTCCCAGTTGTAAAGGCCTGCTTTTTTGTTCGAATCCTCTATGCATGGTTTCAAAATAGAAGGTTGTATAATCCTTGTTGGTTAAATTACGTCCCCATACATCTATCTGTAAAGCTTCTGTCTGCAAAGAAATGCGCCCGTTCAGTGTTCCGTAAAAACTTTGTGAGACATTGTTTTTTTCAGTCCAATAAATTTTTCCTGCTCCGGTATAGCTCATGCCTAAAGGCAGGCTTTGCATCCAATTGCTTTTATCGAAAAAGAAACTATAATTTGCGCCTGCATTCATGGTATGGCGGGGAACAAATGGTACATAATTGCCGCTATAATCAATTTGCTCTTCTGATGATGTAGTACCTCCGTCATATTTTTTGAATGTGGAATGAGTATAGCCATAACTTACATTCATATTCAGGTTTTTGTTGATGGATGCCAGAAAGCTGGCCTCTACTCCATAACTTTCGCTACTACCGGCATTGACCATCATTCGTCCCAAGCCACTATTGACAAATTTGGCGATTTGTTGGTCGTGGGTATCCATGTAGAATGCGGCAAGGTCGGTCTTCAGTTTGCCGTTGAACAAACTGAGATGTGATCCCACTTCGTAATTCCAGCTGTACTCGGGCTTGTAGACTGTTGTTTCTTGTACGTTCAATTCTTTTCCGTAGTTGGGCATGTGTTGCTTGATCATTCCTTCTATCATACCTGCCATAGATTCTGGTGCCTTGTTTAGTATGGCTTCAATCATTTTTTGTTGCATGTCACTTTGTATCAGTTCTGAAAACATCTGTACGTTATACCCTCCGGAACGATATCCTTTGGTTATGCTTACATACATATTGTTTGCAGGGCTGAAATCGTATTTAAAAGCTAGTTTGGGAAGTAGCTGTACATAGTCGTTTTTTTCTTTTCCTTCCAATAGCGGTGCGGCATTCAAATTCCTGAATGGAATATTAAGGGGAGGCATTGCCATTTTAAGAAAGAAATCGAAATCGATATTACTATCCGAGAAATAATTCATAGACATTTTTTCATATTCCAAGCGCAAACCTGCTGTTACTGAAAGGCCTTTCACAAACAGGTCGTTGAATGTAGATTGGTGGTACAGTGCGGTGCTGAATACCGGTGTGTCAAAACTTCCACTTACGCGGATACGGTTGTTCAAAACGTCCAGACTCATTTCAGGGGTACGGGGATTGTCTAAATGAATTTTCTTGAAAGTATTGTTGATGTTTCCTTCGATCATATCGGTCACTCCGTCCTCCATGAAGTTTACCGGACCGGTGGTATGTAGCCATTGATAAAAACCACTAACCCCTGTAACCCATTGCCAGCGCTTGTTGTTTTTGCTTTTAAAAGTAATCTCTTCACTGATGGTATTCAGACGCTGCTTCTGCTCAATGGTATAAATGCTGACAGGCAGGAAATCCTGGTCCATAAACATACGGTCATTTAAATTCTGAAATCCAGTAACAGCGCTTAAGATAAACTTTTGTGCCTGGTATTCAATATTCAAACCGGTATTGAACAGTCCACGGCGATAAGTACAATCCTGATCGTATGAAATCTTCCCTATGTAGTTTTTATATTTTTCATTCTCTTTGTCGTATCCGTCTATAGCTCCTGTATAGTAATAAGGGTATCCCCCTTCGTCATTATAATCATAGCCTATGGTGAAGTCTAGTTTTAAGTTTTCTGAAGGCAGCCAGATAGCATGTATTCGTCCGCCTCCCGCTTCCATATTATCTACTTTTTTCCCATTGAGCGAATTGCGGAAGAATCCGTCTGATCCCTCATAATAACCACCGGCGGAGAAAGCGAAACAGTCACTCCAACGGTGGTAATGGGTTAATGAAGCACTGCGGTAGTTACTTTTTGTTCCATAACTCAGTTTTACGTCTGTTCCCTGATAGGAGAATGGAGAGCGGGTATGTACCTTGATTAGTCCCCCCATGGTATTGCGTCCGTACAAGGTTCCTTGTGGACCGCGAAGAATATCAATACGTTCTATATCATAAAAATTGAAATCAAATGCAGATTTGTCAATGTAAGGGATATTGTCCACATACAAACCTACCGCAGGAGTATTGATACGCGATCCGATTCCCCGGATGTAAATGGCTGAGGTGAGTCTTGAACCATAGTCGGGCATAAAGAAATTGGGTACCAGTGAACTCACGTTCTTTAAAGTTGTGATTTGGTTTGCTTGCATATCTTTTTGGGAGAGTAAAGATACGGCTGTAGGGAGTTCCCTTAATTTTCCGGTTTCTTTAGGTGAAGCGATAACTACCACCTCTTCTATATCAATGACTTTTGTAGTGTCCTTAGGCAGCGTGTTGATATCTTCAGCAAAAGTTGTTGCAGCCAGCAGGCAGGATGTAATGAATAAAATGTTTTTTCTCATATTTATTGTTTGGTTTTATTTGATACATCACGGATGACCAGAGTTGTTACAAGTTTCTACCAGGCGGAAAATTTATACATTCCACTCTGTATAATCCATGATGGAGAATGATTCCGGCTGCAAAGTAACGGTAAACCTGATATGTGTGCAATCCTAATAAATGAGGATTTTATATTCTGTCTGCTTCAATGTAGCCATTCATCACAGCATAAACGGTAAGACCGGAAACAGACTTGATGCCCAGTTTTTCAGTAATGTTCTTGCGGTGGGAGATAACGGTGGTCAGGCTGATATTAAGTTTGTCGGCTATCTCTTTGTTGATAAGTCCTTTGGTGATAAGTATCAATACTTCTATTTCCCGGATAGACAATTCATGTTCTGTTTTTTCTATATGCATTGCTTTATCTACTGCTTGTTTTCTTGCCTGATGTCCATATTGGCGCAATTGATGGATGTCTTTTATCAAAGAACCTTCATCTTGGTAGATATTCAGCTTGGGGATACCGGATAATTGAGGTTGGTTGTCACCTCCTGCTAATACAATTGTTTTTGGTTTACGAAGTAAAAAGAAGGAAGTATGTTCAAAATAGATTTGGGCAGAAATAAAATAGTGGGCATACATGTCCGGTGTGTCATCCGTCAACTCACCAAACGAATGGAATACACGGATAGTAGCCATTGGAATGATATCTTCCAAAATGTTTTTTAACCCCAGGCAAGTGAGGGTATTTGGGTCTACTATGGCTATTTCGGGATGATGCATGATGTTTTCTTTGGTGCAAAGATACATATCTTTTATAAAAAACAGATTCATAAAGACAAAGAAATCTTCTTTTAGGCAACATCACCAATCATTTATTTGTAGGGGCGCATTTGAATGCGCCCGCATATGTGCTGTAAATCATTTTCGGATAGGTTCAATCTGTCATTACTCCTAAATAAGTGGCTGCTGCTTCAGCACATTTTTCTCCATCGATACCTGCTGAAACAATTCCTCCGGCGTAACCTGCTCCTTCTCCACAAGGAAATAACCCATTGACAGTGACATGTTGCAGTGTCTCATTAGCTCGCAGGATCCGTACCGGAGCCGACGTGCGTGTTTCTACACCAATCATCACTGCTTCATTGGTCAGGAAGCCATGGCTGCTCTTTCCGAATTGTTGGAAACCTTTGCTCAAACGGTCGGTAATGAATGCAGGCATCCAAAAATGCAGGGGAGAGGAAACTAATCCCGGACTATACGAACTGTCGGGTAAATCATAGCTTAGTTTTTTGCGGGTGAAGTCCACCATTCGTTGTGAAGGTGCGGTTTGGCGCATATTGCCTTGCTGCCAGCAGGAGGCCTCCAATGCTTCTTGGAAATACATCATGGTTAATGGACAATGGTCGGTAGTCCATTGACCATGATTTTTATTAGTGGCTTTTAATTCTTCACTTTTCGTTTTTAATTCTTCTGTAAAAAGATTATTTTCCGCCAGATCTTCCGGCCTGATTTCTACCACCATGCCGGAGTTGCTCCATTTGGAGCCGCGGTTGCTGGGACTCATGCCGTTTACTACAATCTGATGCGGACCGCTTGCGGCAGGAACAACAAATCCTCCCGGACACATACAAAAACTATAGACACCACGTCCTTCTACTTGTGTCACAAAGCTATATTCAGCGGCAGGCAGATACTTTCCACGTCCGTTTTTATTATGATATTGTATTTGGTCAATCAGCATGGACTAGTGTTACAAACGTACTCCTACTGCAATTCCTTTGGTTTCCATCTCTATACCATTGTCATACAACCACCGATACACATCCCGTGCGGAATGTCCGGTAGCCAGAATAACAGGTCCTTTGAAAGTCTTTCCGGTATTTGTCTCTATACCTGTGATTTTGTTTTTTTCTATGATAAGGGAATCCATTCGTGTTTCGAAATGCACTTCACCTCCACATTCTATGATGGTATTCCGCATGTTTTCAATCACGCGCGGCAACTTGTCCGTACCGATGTGCGGATGGGCATCTACCAAAATGGAGGTACTGGCACCATGTTGACAGAATACATTCAGAATTTTGTCTACATTACCCCGCTTTTTGCTTCGGGTATAGAGCTTACCATCTGAATAGGCTCCTGCTCCTCCTTCTCCGAAACTGTAGTTGCTTTCAGGGGC